>SDBS01000680.1_pt1 | contig 33693 bp, 26 predicted proteins | sample 2277091 | NCBI WGS metagenome assembly SDBS01 (sample SAMN10404972, study PRJNA504765) | marine sediment metagenome | isolation source: marine sediment core GS10_PC15, 163 cmbsf | place: Arctic Ocean: Southern Knipovich Ridge | collected 2010 | reverse complement strand
CCGGCGTCGGGGGCGCGGAACAGCTCTGTCCGGACGCTCGGCTCTCCGCGGCTTTCGAGCGGGACATGTTCCAGTCCCTCCCCACGCAGCCGCTCGACGAAAGGTCTCGCGAATCGGCGGGACGGCTCCTCGCGCCATGGCACGAAGACCGCGGCGCGGCCCCGGCGCATCGCTGCCGTCAGCAGCCTGTACTGCAATTCGTTGAGATCGTAGAATCCGTAAGCGTACACGGCGCATCCCTCGAGAGTGTCCGCTGCCAGGGAGGCCGCACCGGAGAACCGCGAGTGTATGTCGCCGCCCTTCGACTCGACCAGCTCCCTGTAACGGATGTAGAGATCGAGCACTCCCATGACCCTCTCGGAGCGTAGCCCGGGATCGCCGCTTTCAAGGATACGCCCCGCCTCGTCCGCTCCGCAGCCGCCTTCGGCGAGATCGGCGAATGTAGATCGAAGCGCCGACGCGAACCCTCCCGTCACAGCCACTTCCGCGAAACAGCCGGGAACGTCTCCGCCGGCAAGTTCCTCGAGCAGGACGGTAGAGGCAAGCGGGGACAGTGGATCCGGGGGCGAGCTTCCCGAACGCTCCTCTATCAGCGATACAAGATCGGGTAATGTGATGAAGTGGACGTTGAAGAGCCCGTCGAGCAGGACAGACAGCCTCTTCCTGAGATATGTGCGGAGAAGGTTTGAGCCGGTGACCACGATTGCCTCGGCCGCCTCATCGTTCTCCCTGAGGGCGCGGAGTTCACCGGCCGCAGCCTCCTCGAGGCGCCGGAAATCTCCCGATGTATAAAGCTTCCCCTCCAAACAGGTCCCTCCTTCTCCGGTCCCGACCGGGGACGGGTCCGGGGGATTCTAGCAGAAAAAGGCGGTCTTGATAAGCGCGCAACGCGGCGGGAAACAAAAAGGGCGCGGGACCAGATGTCCCGCGCCCCTGGAGCGCATCGATTATATCCTCATCATCAAGCCCTGTTCGCCGCGCTTTTCTTCATTATGATCGCGGCTGCCGCTATCGTGGCGAGGACCAGCAGCGTCACGACAGGCGCCGAGAAGATCGGAACGGGTACGGGCTCGACCACGTGTATCGCCTGAACGCACGTGTCGTAGACGGTGCCGGTGGCGGCATCCCATACGACGATCGTCAGGGTATCCCACGTACAGACCGCTGCCGTACCGGCATCGACGATACCGTACACATACTTGCAGGTCCCGCCGATGACGGCCTCGACGGTGCCTGGCTGGTCGAGCGCGGAGCCGACGTTCCCGAGGCTTGTGATCAGGTAGTCGTAATCGGTAGCCGGAGCGCAGGCATCCCCGTTACAGACGGAGAACGGGATGTAAGCAGCCGTCTGGCCCTGCTCGATGTAGTACAGTGTATCCTGCAGAATGTAGAGCGCCGACGGAGAAGCGACCACCTCGAAGTCCTGCGTGATCGTGCTGTAGCAGTTGACCGGACCGGAACGTACGTTCGGATCCTCGCAGTCTTCGCAGTCGGGCGCGCATACTCCGTTGATATCGCAGTACGACATCTTCACTGTGAGTACGTTGGTCTCTCCGACTATCGCCTCGCACGGCACGGTGATGCAGACGTCGAGCTCGTAATACCAGACCTCGAGATTGTCGTCGAGGATCTGGCATCCAGTCACCGAGTTGGTCACGGGCCATCCGAGATCGTCGCCTGTGGTCACACAGAACGTGTCGAGGGCGGCAGTCATGTCGTTGCCGAAATCACCGCATGTCGCCGAGGCCCAGTACATGTTGGCCGCGTAGAGGTGATCGCACCAGCTCTCGCCCCTTATCACACTGATCGTACCGCCGGGGAAGTTAAAATAGAATCCCGGGTCTCCCTCTTTCGAGCACGCGCCGGCGATGATCTCGGGACCGATCGTGGCGCGCAGGCCGATATCGCCCATGCCGTAGTTACCCGCGTCGAGGGCCGAATAAGAAGAACCTGTGTTGCTGATATAACTCTTGTTCGTCTCCATCGGGCCGGTATCGTCATAGGGGATCGGGAAACCGTACGATCCCGTGTTGAGATCGGCGTAGATATAGACCGGATCCCCGACCGAGACGGCAACGGGCGACGGCAGGTCGATCGTGTAGTACCCCGCCTCGTTCACTGTTGCCGTGAACGGGCCGGCAAGAAGGGAGGTGGGCATGCTCGAGCCGTCGAAATTGTCGTAGAGCGAGACCGTGTAGGTCGTGGGTCCGCTCGTAGCCCAGAAGTGGAGCGAGTGTACGAACTCGCTGGCCGCCTGCGGCGTGATCTCGACCACGGCAAAGTCGTTGCCGTCGGAGAAACCCACCGAGGACCACCATCCCCAGTCATCATAGTAATATGTCGTCATGTTCGGATCGTAATCCCTGTAGCCGGTGATCACGTTCGAGTTGGCTCCTATCGAAGCGCTCCCCCACTCGATGTAGAAGTAACCGTTGTCGCCCCACGCGGTTCCCCAGGAGTTTTTCACGATCCAGCCGCCGACTCCGGCGCTGCAGAGATCGTCGTCCCATCCGACGATCAGCACGCCGTGGTTGGTCGGCTCGGTGCCGGAATAGCTCATGCAGCCAGTGCCGTCGTACGAGCTGAATCCGGGAAAAGATGCGTACATCGATGTATAGACAGGTCCGTAGGTCTGAATCGCGGCCTTGATCGCGTCGACATCGTTCGCAATGACCTTCCACTCTGTGACCTGCTTGAGATAGCTGCAGGCCGGGTTGATACAGGTCGGCAACGGACATCCGCCGGGATAGGTATCACACGACTCGTCGACCGAGCCGAGCAGCGCGAGGTAGTTCGTCGACATCCAGGCGTTACCGCCCGCGTTGCAGTCGGTCGAAGTGACGTTGCAGGACTGGATGTTCAGCTCGGAGTAGTCATAAACAACGCTCTCGCCTATCAGGACCTTTGATTCGAGGTCGCCGCAGGCAGCGAAAGCCCAGCATGTCCCGTAGGGATTCTGGTTCTTGACCGGCGTCACTCCGCTCATCGTCCGCCAGTCCCACAGAGCGGCCGGCGCCATCAGCATATCGCGCCCATCCTGATAGGGCTGGATATGACTCAAGTCGTGAGGGGGCCCCACGTACCCGAACTCTGTCGGACCAGTGGGGAATGTCATATATTTCTTCGGGGCGGCCGTCGGCTGCTGTGCGAAAGCTTCCGACGAAAAGGCCGCAGCCAGTAAAACGGCGAGAAACAGCAGCAGTAATCTAGTTCTCATCCTTCGATCTCCCTGTCCTTTGTTATCCCTGTTGATTCATCCGCATACGCGGCAACTACAAGGCTGTTTCAACCGGCCCGTCGCACCTCCTTCTACGGGCATGGCTGTATACGATTTTTAAGCAGGCCCCTATCGATCACTCGTTAACCGGCGGCGATTATATCAAATATCTCACCATATATCAACGATTTATGCCTTCCCGGAAATCCATCCCGCCAGCATGGCGGACCTTTTCCGCTGGAACGAACCGGTCGTATGGAGTATCTTTCTACTCCTTAGCAAGAAGCATAACAACGGGGAGGGGCAAATGACATCCTCCGGGTACCGTTCCCGCGCCCGGATACCGGCAGGTTTCGCGATCCTGATATTCACAGCCGTTCTGGTCCTGCCGCAGGCGTGCGCGCGGGCGGAATCCACTTTCGGCAGGAGCTATGCTTCGGCAAGAATCTATGCTCTGGGTTACAGGTTCGCCGGGATCATCCCCGACCAGCTTACCGACCTCACACTCAATCCCGCGAGAGCTTGGGACGCCGAATCGCTCACTATCAACTACGGATTCAGGAATCCATACGGCCAGTCGCTCCCCTTTCCCGTCTCCGACCAGAATCTGGAGCCGACATTCAGGTCCATGAACATCAGCGGCTCAAACGAACTGAGGTTTTTCGGCGCCGGCGCGTGGGGATGGAAATGGGCCGTCGACACCGAGTGGGAGCTCGACCACGAGGACCGGTGCAATCAGTCGGACATCAATCCGTACGAAAGGTACGGAGACGGCGGCTTCACTCAGCAGTTAGGCGAGGACTGCCGAATATTAGATGACAATTTCTTCCGCCTCGAGATCGCCTCGGCAAAGAGGATCAGTGACCGGACCGTGCTGGGATTCAGGGCCGGAGGTACATACAGGTACGACAACTATAAAAGGCGGGATCGCTGGGTGAGGAATGTATACTACTACAGCGCTGCTACGGGGGGATACGTACAGGATCGCGGATGGTCGAACGACTGGCTCGACAACAGCGCGGCAAAGCTCTACACCGGACATATCGAAGCGGGGATGACATGGAATGAAACGGGCGAGCTGGTCGTCCGCGGTGGCTACGCCCGGGGTACCTTTACTAACGATGAATACGGTCTATCAATAGATTCGGGTTATGACAGGTACACCGGTGAACTCGACGATTACCGATACCGCCTGAATGAATTCCAGGAGGACCGCGAGGGAGACATGTGGCAGCTCGCAGTGCTGGCCAGGAAGAAATACGCCGGAGGATTCGTCATCCTCGCCTCGGGAAGATATGAACGGGGCAGTTTCGAATGCGGCTGGCGCAAGGATTTCATGCATTACTCGTGGGGCGGCTTTAAAGAGATACAGATCGAGGACCGGATCATCTTTCCCGGTGAAGGTGAACAATCAAGGTCGGAGGCAGTCTTCAGCATGGGCAAGACCTATTCCCTCGAACCGAGGATCGACATCACGCCTGGAGCCTACGTCTCATACAAGAAGGAGAGGTTCGAGGAAAGAGGTACGGCGGATTTTTACTCTTTTATGGACTATCAAGGGGACATCAAGTTAATCAAGTCGATCATCCCCCTTGAATTTGAGCATTCGATCTCGAAGACCTCGCTCGCCTTTCCTCTTGCCATGGAGTTCCGCCCCGCATCCTTTTTCCACTTCTATTCCGGATTCGGCGTGACCTTCACATGGAATCGGCACGTCAGAGATAACTCGATCCTGCTATATTACCTGGATTCGGAAGACCCGCAGATCCCCGAAAATACGCAAAATACAGACAACTGGTTCGACAGCGGTTATTACGCGTCTCTCGGATTCTCGCTAAGATACAGGGATAAGCTCTTCCTCGACATGTATACCGGTAGTGATATCGTTCCGCAGCGCATCACGAGCTATTTCATAGATCTGCGGTATGTCTTCTGACATCGTTCTACTGTCCGTCCCCACCCTGCTTCATCGCGACGATACAGGCAAGCCCGATCGACGCGAGCTTCGAACGGGCCGAGTCCCCCCTTGACGTGAGGACTATCGGCACCCCCGCCCCCATGATCACTCCGGCAAGGTAGGCGCCGGAAGATACGGTCAGCGATTTGTAGACGACGTTCCCCGCCTCTATATCGGGCATGAGCAGTATGTCGGCGTTACCCTTTATCCTGCCCTGGTAATGCTTCTCCTTCGCCGAATGGGGGTCCATCGCAACATCGAGCGACAGCGGGCCCTCGACTATGACATCCTCGCGATCGACGTAGACGGAGGCGAACTCGTGGGCCTCGGTCGAGGATTCGACGCTCGGCGTCACAGTCTCGACGGCTGAGATGACGGCCGCCCTCGGCTTCTCGATATTGAGATAGCCGCATACGGTCAGCGCGTTCTCGAGGATCTTGTGCCTCAGCTCGCTGCTCGGGTTGGGGATCAGGGCGGCATCGGTGACGGCGAGAAGTTTCGGGTATGTCGGTATCTGGAAAAAACCTACATGGCTGTATATCGAGCCCTTCTTCATCCTGCCGCTGCTCTTGAGATACTTCAGCGTTCCTCCCATGATCTCTGCCGTCTTCACGCTCCCCTTCATCAGGAAATCGGCCTCTCCCGAGTCAAGGAGCTCGACCGCCCTGGCGACCGGATCGTCAGAGTCGACGATCGTGTAGTTGTCGCCGTCTACCACGATGTCGTATTCCCAGGCGATCCTGTTGACCTCGTAGTAGTCGCCGACGAGCAGGAACTTCGCAATCGGAAAACGGCCGCCCTCGTTCGCCTGTTTCGCGGCGATGAGCGCATCCTCGCTTTCAGCGCCGACTATCGCGATCTTCGGGGCCTTTCCCCTTGCGACCATCGCGCGGGCGACGTACATCAGCTCATCGAGGCTCGTCACGGGGACATTCTCGCGCCGCCGCAGGTGCGGATGGGCGAAGATCTCTGTCGTCAGCAGTTCCTTCTCGTCCTGCCTCTTCTTTCTCAGGCCGTCCCTCTCGGTCACGTAGTCCTTCATCATCCCGGGAACGCGCCCCGCGCGGAAATGCCGCGCGACCATCGCCTCGTGCTCGATCGAGCCGGGGATTATCACTACGGGGAAATAGGGAAAGAGCTTCCTCTTGATCCTGCCGGTGAACTCACCGCTTCTCGAGAGCCCGCCGGTAAGTATCACGAGGTCGATCGCGCCTTCAACGGCAGCGAGCTTCATGATCGCTCCGGCTATCGAGGTGGCCATGAAATCGATTACATGCTCTATCTTCTCGCGCTGCCTGCCGACCGCGCCTGAATCACGGAAGTGCAGGAGCGCCCTGAAATCATTCGTCCCTGTGAGGTCTATCAGACCGCCCGTCCTGAAGAGATAGCTCCGCAGTTCGGCAAGGCTGATCCTGTTTTCCTCGATCGCCCTGAAGATGATGTCGAGCGACATGCTTCCCGAGCGGTTGGCGCTTGGAACACCGGCAAAGGCGTTTACCAGGTCTGCGACCTTTCCGTCGCTGTGCCTCACGATCGATACGCCGCCGCCGAGGTGAGCGCCGATAGTGACGAGCTCGTCGCGTCTTTTCCCCAGTACGGCTGAAGTGAGATCGTGCACGGCGTTATGGTTGAGATAGTGCGCGCCGGAGCCGTCTCTGAGCAGCTTCTGCACACCGGTGAGCCTCGCCGTCGTCGCCATCTCGTCGCTCGCGACAGGATCGCTCATCGTCACGAGGATATCCCGGCCGGCCGAGAACTTCTCCCTCAGCGAGAGCCCTATCGGTATCGCCATGTTCGAAGCGTGCTCGATCCTCGGGTCGGAGAGGTCGTCGACCATCTCCCTGACGACCTCGTAGGTTCCCGTGGGAACCGGATCGACGAAGCCGCCCCTGCATGCTATTCCTGTCAACTGCCCCGGCTGGAGCCCGAGCTTCTCGAGCCACTGCGCGATCGCGCCGACCCTCGCGTCTATTCCGTCCTTGAAATCAGGGGGCAGGTGGACCTCATCGGAGGCTCGGAGGTTCAGCCCGTTGAACAGGGCGACCTTCGTCGACGTCGATCCCGGATTGATGCAGAGTATCGTCTCGTCCGAGACATCGGGTACCTTCTCTTCGCCGTAGAGGAGCCTTATCACCGTACCGGGTCCGTCGCCCGAGGCGAGGGCATACTCGATCAGCAGGGAGAAGAGGTTCCCCCATGCCTCCTCCCACGCCCTGGAGAGAACGGGAGGCTTGGCCAGGCGGATCACGTCATACATGAGGTTGCGAAGCTCGTCGTCGCTCCCGATACGGCCGTAATGGACAGTCTCCGAGGCCTCGAAGACCTTTTTCGCTATATTCTCGGGCCCCTTCGCCTCACCTATCGCGTCTATAAGCGACCCGAGTTCGGCTTCGACTATATTGAGATAACGTTCGTACATCCCGATGCTTCTCCGCGTTTATGGGATCCGGGCGGAGTAAAGTTATTAAACGGGCCTCGCGCTTTCAATCACTTTCGGCCCCGAAGCGCCGATTCAAAGGCATTTTACGCGAGGATCGGACGGATCTCACCGCGGTACCATTCGATGAGCGCCTCGGAACGCTCCCTGATCTCATCGTGAGCCTTCCCCGTCGTGTAGACATTCATGTCCCTCAGATCGGACCCTGTGATCGACGGATCGCCGAGAAGGACGCCGCCGACAGCGCCGCCGTACCCCCCTTCCATCTCCCCCCCTGCCAGTTCGGCGAAGAGGAGGGTCCAGCCTCGCACGGCGTTCTCTATGTTGTACCCTCCGCCGCCGAGCGCCGCGATCCTCGGGAAACGCGAACGGAGCATCGCGACCGCGTCGATGTAGCCGTTGTTCGTCATCTTCAGATGGGTAAGAGGATCGGTAGCGAATGTGTCTGTCCCGAAGGTCCCCACAACGACCTCGGGCTGGAAGAGGCCGAGCGCATCCATCACTATCTCGGAGAAGAGGAACATGAAGGCGTTGTCGTCAGTCTCCGGCTCGAGCGGAACGTTGATGTTGTACCCCTTCGCGCCGCCCGCTCCCGTCTCCTTCTCGAAGCCGCCCCATGGAAAGAGTGTCCTGCCCGATTCGTGGACGGAGACCGCCAGCACATCCGGATCGTCGTAGAAGGCCTCCTGCACACCATCGCCGTGATGAGCGTCGATATCGACGTAGGCGACCCGCAGGCCCATCCTCCTCAATTCGAGTATCGCGATAACGGCGTCATTTATGTAGCAGAAACCCGACGCCCTGTCGCGGTGCGCGTGATGGAACCCGCCGCACGGGTTGAATGCCGATCCGCCCGCGGCCGCGGCCCTCGCTGCCCTGACGCTCGCCATCGCGGCCAGCTTCGAGTATGTGTGCACACCTTTGAAAACGGGATTCTCGGCTGTGCCGAGGCCGTGGTAGAGCATCTCGACGTCGACCTCGCGCCCGCTTTCTGCCCTCTCGAGGAGCGCGATGTACCCGGAAGTGTGGAAGGTCTCGAGCAGACCATCTTCAGACTCGACGAATTCATCGACGCGCACACCGTCACCTGTGAGCAGGCCGCGATCGGTGCACATCTCGAAGGTGAGCCTCGCCCGCTCGGGCTTGAACGGATGATCGGGAGAGAGCTCGAACCGGGCGAGCGCCGGGGAATATACGAATACCGCGTCAGTATCTCTGCCTGTCCCTCCGCTCATCCCCCCTCCCCGCCGGTGAACCTTATCTCGAGATAGTAGGAGCCGTCCTCGAGCTTCGTCTTTACAGGGAATCTGCTCTTGTGGAAGACATACATCATCTTCCTGTTCTGCGCGAGCACCTCGGCCTTGAACCCCCCTATCCCGCGTTTTACAGCGATATCGGTGAGCTTGTTGAAGAGGAATGTCCCTATTCCCCTCTGCTGCCAGTCGTCGCGGACGAGGAAGGCGATCTCTGCGAGGTTGTCGGCCGGATCGATCTTGTACCGTCCGATAGCAATCATCTCCTCTTCGCCCGGATCGCCGGCGAAGCCTGCTATCGCCATCTCGCTTCGGTAGTCGATATTGACCAGCGGCTGCAGCTTCTCATGGGGCATCGCCTTGACGATGTTGAAAAACCGGTAGTAGACCGACTCGTCGCTGAGGCTGTAGAAAAACTCGCGCTCGAGATCCTCGTCTGACGGTTTGGCCGGCCTGAAAAAGATCTCGACGTCGCCGAAGGTTGCCGTCTCCTCGAACTCCTCAGGGTAGTATTTACCCGAGGTCATCGGCATCTGATCCATGTGAACGAGGTTCCTCTGCCTCGCGTAGTCGATCAGATCGTTCCTGAAATCGGGATGCGCTATGTCGATAAGCGCCAAGGCACGCTCGCGGAGATTTTTCCCGTGCAGGTTCACCATACCGAACTCTGTCGCCACGTAGTGGACATCGCCTCGCGATGTGACCACACCCGCGCCCTGGTCGAGAAACGGGACGATCCTCGAGACAGTCCCGCCCTTCGCCGTCGACGGGATGACGATCACCGGCTTGCCCCCCTTCGAACGCGCAGCGCCGCGAACGAAGTCGACCTGCCCGCCGATACCCGAGTAAAAGTACTCGCCGATAGAGTCGGCGCATACCTGGCCGGTGAGATCGACCTGGATGGCGGCGTTGATCGAGATCATCTGCTCATTCTTCGCGATGACGAACGGATCGTTCGTGTAATCGCACGGATGGAACTCGATCAGCGGATTATCGTTTACGAAATCGTAGAGCCTCTGCGTCCCCATGCAGAAGGTGGCGACTATCTTGCCGTTGTGAAGGGTCTTTCTTCTGTTGGTGATGACGCCAGCTTCGACGAGATCGATTATCCCGTCGGAAAACATCTCCGTGTGCAGACCGAGGTCGTTCTTGTCGTTGAGGAACGACAGGATCGCGTTCGGTATCATGCCGATCCCCGCCTGGATCGTCGCTCCGTCCCCGATCAGCCTCGACACGTTCTGCCCTATCTTCATCGCCACCTCGTCAGGCTCGGGCGGAGACCACGTGATCAGGGGCAGGTCGCTCTCGACGATATAGTCAATGTCTTTCAGATGGATGAAGCAGTCGCCGAGCGTGCGGGGCATCTGTCTGTTGACCTCCGCTATGACGAGCACGGCCGTCTCCGCTCCCGCCTTGACGACATCGACCGAGACTCCGAGCGAGCAGTACCCGTACCTGTCGGGCGGGGCGACCTGAATGAACGCGACGTCGATCTTCAGCCGGCCCGACCTGATATGGTCGGGCAGCTCGGAAAGAAAGATGGGGGTGTACTCCGCCCTGCCCTCGTTGACCGCGTCCCTGACATTCGGGCCGATGAAGAAGGCGTTCCGTTTGAACGGCCTGCTCATCACCGCCTCGGTGTACGGAGTGGTGCCGAGTTCGATGACGTTGATCGTCTCGTGGTCGGCTATCAGCTGCTCCTTCTCGATCAGCATCTTGATCAGGAGCTGCGGCTCGGCCGCCCCTGAGCCGATGAAGATCCGGCTCCCCGCCTTAATCAGCTTGACGATGTCATCTATCTCCCGGAGCCTCTGCCTGTACATCTCCTCAATACGCCCGCTCATCGCGAACCTCCACTGTTATCATGGTCGTAATGATCATCAGCGGTACGGTGACATAATGGATCATGCGGCGTCGGTACGCAAGCATTTGGGGTAGCAGAAATACCGTTCTTGTAATAGATTGAGGTGGAAGGGAGAAAGGAATGAGCAGGATATTCGGCCCTGTGCCGTCGAGAAGACTTGGAAGATCGCTCGGCGTCGATGTCGTGCCGTACAAGACATGCAGCTTCGACTGCGTCTACTGCGAGTGCGGGGCGACGACCGACCTGACCTGCGAGCGCAGGGAGTTTTTCCCCCTCGAAGAGATACTCGACGAGCTCCGCGACTCGCTCGCGGAGATATCCGATCCGCCCGATGTGATCACCCTCTCCGGAGCGGGCGAGCCTACGCTTTACAGCCGCCTCGGAGATCTGACAGACGGGATAAAGGATTCTTCGGGCATACCGGTTGCCGTAATAACAAACTCCTCACTCCTCTTCATGTCCGATGTACGAGACGAGCTCGGCCGCGCCGATATCGTGCTGCCCTCCCTCGATACAGCCCTCGCGGGACCTTTCTCGAGGCTGAACAGGCCCCACCCGGAGATCTCGCTCGAGGGAATGATCGACGGACTCGGAACATTTCTTGACGGATACACCGGGAAAGTGCTCTTCGAGATCCTCTTGCTCGATGGATACAACACCGGTGACGAGGACCTCGAGGCCCTCGCCTCGTTCATCAGGAAGCACAGGATCGACTCTGTCCAGCTCAACACCGCCGTCCGTCCCGGCACGGAAAGCGGGATATCCCCTCTTTCACGCGAGCGCCTCGAAGAGATCTGCAAGTCGTTCGGACCGGGCTGCGAGATAGTCGCCTCGATCGGAACCCGTGCGAGCCACGAGGAATTCGCATCGACCAACCGCATACTCTCGATGATCGAGAGACGGCCCTGCACCGCCCCTGACATCCACCGCTCTCTCGGCGTCCCCCTCCAGGGAGTGATCAAACTCCTCGGGATCATGATAGAAAAGGGCTCGGTCAGGTCCGACGTCCACGACGGCGAGACATTCTATACGGCGAGCGAGAGAAACAGCGGATGAGCGGCACACTAGACAAACCTGAAGCGCTCTCTGAAAAGGAATACTGGGACTCCGTCCACGCGGGCAGGAAAGGGGCCGGCGCCCCGGCTCATGTGAGGGCAGCGAAAAAGATCCTCGGACCCCGGGCGCGGGAGAAGATGAGAAACTACGATGACTACCTCCTCTGGAATGTGATCTATCCATCGTTCATCCCGGGCGCCGGGGGGAGCAGCGTCATCGAGATCGGAAGCGCCCCGGGCAGGCACCTCGTCAGGATGCACGAGGAGCTCGGATGCGAGGTCCGGGGACTGGAGTACTCGCATGAAGGAGCGGAGGCGAACAGGGAACTCTTCACCCGCGCCGGCATCGACCCCGGACATGTGATAGAGGCCGATCTCTTCGACAGCGTTGCGGCCGACAGGTGGAGAGGGCAGTTCGATATCGTCCTGTCGAGGGGCTTCATCGAGCATTTCGACGATCCGGCCGTCGTGGTCGAGAGACACCTGCAATTTCTCCGGCCCGGCGGCAGGCTCATCGTGAGCATCCCCAACATGCGCGGGGCTAATTACCTCCAGGCCCTGCTCTTCAACCGCCGCCTCATCCCCCTCCACAACAGGAAGATCATGCGCATGGAGAATTTCAGGGCCCTTTTCGACCCGGATCGGCTTGAACCCCTTTTCTGCGGTTATTACGGCACCGCCAGGGCCGACCTCTTCATACACAGAAGGGGCCCGCTGACAGGGCTCATCAGCCGCGTCGCCGAAGCGGTCCAGGCAGTCCTCAACCTCCTCTTCCGCCTTGTACTGCGTGACCGCGGACTCGAGACCTCCATTTTCAGCCCGAATCTGCTGTTTATCGGCATTAAAAAGCATTAAATTTCTCAGGTAAGCCCCGTCGGCCCCACCATGTCCAGCCGCCCGAGGAGATACCGGTCATGAAACGCCAGAAATACACCATGAAGCATATATTCAGCATCGTGATCCCCCTAATCGCTGCGCTGGCACTCTCGTCATGCGGTGGAGACGGCCCGGCAGGCCCGGAGATCGAGACCGGCCCCGAAGCCTGGTGGCGCATAGAAGCGACAGTAAGGACCCTGAGAGGAGTCTATGATCCCGGGGCCGCCGGCGCGATCGCGGTCGGCGACGGGGGTATGATACTGCGTAAGGAGGCCGGCGGATGGGTGTCGATGGAAAGCCCTGTCACAGCATCCCTGAACGCCACATACGGGATCTCGGAAACAGAGATCTGGGCCGTCGGCAACAGCGGCGTCATAGTCGCTTACGACGGGATATCATGGAACAGGGCCGACTCGGTGACGACCGGCGATCTCACCTGTATCTTCGGCTTCCCCGGCGGCGTGATCTTCGCCGCGGGCAGGGGCGGGACCGTCATCCGCTACGACGGTACGTCCTGGTCGGTGATGCCGACCGTCTTCGAGGATAATATCTACGGTATCTGGGGAACCTCGCCGCAGGATGTGATCATTGTCGGCGACTCCGGCCTGATCATGAAGTACGACGGCGGCAGCTGGGTGGAGATGCCCGGAGGCGGCGGACGCTACTTCAGGGGGATCTGGGGAACAGCGGGCGGCGACATCTTCGCGGTCGGCCTCTACGGCGACATGATGAGATTCAACGGAACGACATGGTCTTCCGAAAACAGCGGCACGGACGAGCACCTGCTCGCAATCGATGGCATCTCCGCCGATCAGATATTCGCTGTCGGGGACCATGGAACGGTCCTCTACTACGACGGAACATCGTGGGAGCCTTACATACAGGTCCAGCCCGACATCAACATGCTCAATGCGGTCGATGTCAGAAGCGGATCCGGGATCGCCGCTGGATTCCGTGGCGACATCCTCGAGTTCGACGGCTCCCAGTGGCTCCCGGCAAGCAATCCGTTCTCGCAGCATCTCTTCGGGACCTGGAGCAGCGAGACCGACGGCATCTTCGCTGTCGGCAGCTCAGGAGCGATCCTGCGCAAGACGGCCGGAAGGTGGAACGCGATGTCGTACGGCGGAAACCAGGAACTCTACACGATCCGCGGCCTCCCCGAAGGCGACATAATATCAGCCGGCCAGATAGGTCTCCTGATAGAGTTCGACGGCACGGGCTGGGCATCGACACAGCTTCCCCTCGGCTGGGAGATAAACGCCCTCTGGGGGTCTTCACGCAGCGATATATACGGCGTCGGGCCTTTCGGCCTCGTCGCGCACTTCGACGGTTCCTCCTGGGAGGAACTGCCCCGTCCGACCGACGAATGGCTGCATGACACATGGGGCGCGGGAGCGGGCGACATGTTCACTGTCGGCGGCCTCGGCTCGGTCTTCCATTACGACGGCGCTCAGTGGGACACGATGAGCGCCGGCACTTCATACGCGCTCTTCGGGGTCTGGGGCAGCGGTCCGACCGACGTGTTCGCGGTCGGTTCGGTCGGAACGATCATACACTACAACGGGTCCGGGTGGTCGCCGATGCAGAGCGGATCGTACAGAAAACTGTACGCTGTCTGGGGCAGCGGACCTGATGACGTTTTCGCCAGCGGTGAGTTCGGCGAGGTCCTCCACTACAACGGCATGGAATGGGAAAAGCTCGACTCGGGGGTATCGGTCCACCTGCGTGCGCTGACGGTCCTGTCAGATGAGGACGTATACGCCGTCGGTTCCAACGGCACGGTCATCCACTACGCGATACACTGACGGGCGGTCCCGTCACACATCCCACTTGAGGCGCCGCGCTCCCACAGCGAGAAACACCAGGCCGAAGAGTGTGAGCACCGCTATATGCGGCATGACGGCCGACGTACCCATGCCGAACGAAATCAACCTGTGTATCCCGTTCATCGTCCAGCCTGTCGGAAGGCAGTATGCGACTATCCTCATCGGCGCCGATACCACCTCGAGGGGCCACCAGCATCCTCCGAGCGCCGACATGCCCATCGACGTTATCACACCTATCGTCGTGACCTGGTCGGGATCCGAGAGGAGCGAGCCGAAAAGTATCGAGAGAGACCCCATCGCGAAAGCAAAGGACAGCATCAGGAGAAAGAGCCCCCCGGGGCTGCCGCCGAGGGATATCCGGAAAAGAAACTTCCCGACGGCCAGAAGGAAAATGATCTGGGCCGTAGCGATGAAGATCCGTCCGAGCAGCTTGCCCGCCACGACATCGCCCTTGCCCGCAGGCGACATCCCGATGCGCCTGAGCACTCCATCCTTCCTCTCGGCGGTTATTACCGAGCCGCTGAACAGCATCGTCATCAGTACGAACATAACGAGGCTGCCCGGAACCGACGACTGGAACCCTCTTGGAATCTCCACCCCTTTTCCCGCGAGCTCCGGCCTGACCGTGATATTAGCCGGACGGACGAGCATCGTATCTATTCTTTCCTCAAGCAGAGCGGCCATCCCCGGCTGCTCCTTTGTGACGAGCAGAAGAGAGCCATAGAGCGAATCGCCGCGGACCGCGATCGAGCCCGAGCCTTCGTTTATCAGTCTGTTCTCGATCTCGACGAGCCCTGTGACGAGCCTCGCAATGCTTCTTATTACAGCCGCAGCAGCAGCCTCTCCAGCGTTCCTGTTCGAACCCCTGTCGCGCACGAGGGCGAGCTCGACCTTCTCACGGCCGAGCACATCGTCGGTAAATCCTTCCGGTATGACCAGCGTCCTTACCGGATCCCTGCCCTCCGGCAGTGTGTCGCTCATCTGGATGTAGTAGTTCTCTCCCTCGAGGAGGGAGATGAGATCTCCAGCGAGGTAACCGCCGTCATTGTCCTCCACCGTCAGCGTGGCCATCGGCGTCCGCCCAGATCCACCACCGAAGGAGAGCCCGAAGAAAGTCATGAAGGCGAGCGGCATGAGGAAGATCCAGAGCACGGCGCTCTTCTCCATCATCGTCAGCCTGAAATCGCACGCCGCTATCTTCCATATCGCGTGCATCCTTCCGCTCCTCATCGTCACCACCCCCTCTTCGCGAGCCGCCGTTGTATGAGAAGTGTGCCAGGGATGATCGTACATACGCCCAGGAGAACCAGGATCACCAGGTGAGTACTTATATCGGAGACCCCGGCATCTAGGATGAATATCTTCTTCATACCGTCTGACGCCCAGTAGACGGGCGAGAATCTTCCCGCCGCCTGGAGCGCCGGAGGCATCTGCTCGATCGGCACCATACTTCCGCCGAAGAGGGCCATCGCGATGATCACGACCGACATCACTGCATCCGCCGTCCTCTCGTTGCTGATCGCCCCGTAGAGGAATGTCATGATCCCCGTGCACATCAGTATCGTGGCGACTGTCTGGAGAAACAGCGCGAGCGGATCACCGAGGTCCACCCCGAAACCCAGACCGCTCACTGCAAGCAGCATAAGGCACGATATCATCGTGATCGCGAAGGCAGCTCCGACCTTTCCGGCGACCGCCTGCCCCGTGGTGACTGGCGCGGCCAGCATCCTCCTCAGTGTCCCCGCCTTCCTTTCGCGAAGCAGATCCCGAAGAACGAGCTCGACTATAAAAAGCAGGCCGATCATCATGCTGCCCGGCATGACGTAGGCGAATATGTTGAAATCACTGACGACCGGATCATCGATGGCGGCAACAGAATCCGGCAGGGCCGCGACCTCGTCTGTGAAGATGATCAGCGAACCGGCGATATATCCGTAGGCGAGGATCACGCCGTTTCTCGCCCCGTTCATCACCTCTTCCATGTCGGAAGCTTCGGGCCAGCTCTCCCGGTCGATTATCGAGCGCATCCTCGTCATGGGCGCGTTGAATATCCTGGTCCCTCCATCGAGCAGGACCGCCATCGTCTTCGTGATCTCCTCGACCACGAGGGGGAGAAAATACTCCGAAGGATTCTTCACCAGCCTTATCTCCGCGGGGAGGCCGTCGAGGACATTCGAGGTGAATCCTTCGGGGATCTCGATCAGCGCCGAGGCCTTTCCCCCGCTCATCATCTCCTCACCCTCCGCGGCGGAGACCTTCGTGATGTCGAGCATGTCGGCGAGCGCTCCCTGCTGCATTCCTTGCGTGAGGAACCCGCCGAAGAAGCCCCCGTCATTATCGACGATAAGGACCTTTATCCCGGGCATGTCGACGTCGCCTTCCGGCCCGAAGACAACACCTATGATCAGGGTCATCGAAACCGGGATAAGAAGCATGAGGATCACAGACAGGGGGTTTTTCAGCCGCCGCCGGATATCGTTCGCGAGGATGCCGAGTATCGTTTTCATCCTAGTCCCTCAACTCCCGTCCTGTGACCTGGAGAAAGACGCTCTCGAGGCTCGGTTCTCTTATCGCTACCCCGTCGATATGCATGCCGGCGGAGAAAAAGCCGCCGAGAAGCCTGCCGGTCTGATCACGGTCGAGCAGCTTGACGCGCAGCTCGCCGTCGGATATATGGTCGAACTCCGCTTCGCCGAGTACCTGCTTCGCCTCGCCGGCGCTGAAATCTCCCGTGATCGAGACCATGATCTTGCCCCCGACCAGCTCGACGAGCTCGGCCAGCGTTCCGGAGGCGTGGACCGTCCCCTCGTCTATAATCGCTATGTGGTCGCAGAGCTGCTCCGCCTCCTCGAGATAGTGGGTCGTGTAGATCACCGTCTTGCCCTCGGAGGCGAGGCCCCTGATGACGTCGAGGATCCTTATCCTTGCCTGCGGATCGATACCGAGAGTCGGCTCGTCGAGAAGGATTATCTTCGGGTCGTGAACGAGACCGGCGCAGAGATTGATCCTCCGCTTCATACCGCCCGAGTATGTCCTGACCGCATCCTTCGCGCGGTCGGTCAGGTCAACGAGCTCGAGCGCGCGGTCGACCCGGTCCCTCAGATCGCCGCCCGCAAGGCCGTAGAGGCCGCCCCAGAAGAGGAGGTTGTCCCTTCCGGAAAGCTCCTCATAGAGGGCTATCTCCTGGGGGATGACCCCCATGATCCGCCTGATATTTCTCCCGCGGGAGGCCATGTCCATGCCGTCTATCGTGATCGAGCCCGAATCGGGCCTGAGGATCCCGGAAAGCATCGATATCGTGGTCGTCTTTCCCGCTCCGTTCGGGCCGAGGAATCCGAAAATCTCCCCCTGCGCGACCGAAAAGCTTATGCCTCTTACCGCGCGGACCTCGCCGAAGCTCTTGTTGAGCTCTTTTACCGCTATCATCTCTGTCATTGTCTCCTCCGGGAGATATGGATCGAGCCGCCTGTATCGCCGCTGACTAACTTTTCACAATCCGGAGGCCCGTTCAAGCAAAAAACCCGGGTGAGATATAATGTTGCCTCGGGAGGGCAGTATCTTCTAGAATCGCCGGGAAATCTTCAGACGAGGTCCGCCCCCGGCCGGGGCGGCCGAACCGGAAGGAGCAGGAATGAGACGCAGACTTGCGTTCTGTAAAAGCGCAGCAACGATCCTTGTCGTGGCCGTTGTGATCCTCGCCGGCACGATGTCGGTAAAGGCGGAGAAGCGGGCGATCACATTCGACGACCTGATCTCTCTCGGGCGCATCGGCAGTTTCGAGGTATCTCCCGACGGCAGGAACATCGCGTTCACCGTCAAGTGGTTCGACAAGGAAGAGAACTCATCGAACACGGACATATACCTCGTGCCGGTAAAGGGAGGGGACCCGTACAGATTCATCCGCAGCGACGGTGCTGACTACGCCCCGACCTGGGCGCCCGACGGCAGAAAGCTCGCATTCGTCTCGACACGCGGCGGATCACCGCAGATCTGGGTCATCCCCGTCGACGGCGGAGAGGCGAGGAAGATCACCGACATCCCGACCGGCGTCTCATCGCCGCTCTGGTCCCCCGATGGGAAGACATTCGCCTTCACGTCCAGTGTCTACCCCGACTGCAAAGACATGGACTGCAACGAGAAGAAGCTGAAGGAATACAACGACGGGAAGGTCAAGGCACGCCTGATGGACCACCTGATGTTCCGTCACTGGAACTACTGGAGAGAGGGCCGCTGGGACCATCTCTTCCTCATCGGAATGGATGGAGGAGAACCGATCGAGATCAACAGGGGCCGTACCGACGTCCCGCCGATCTCGCTCGGAGGAGCGAGAGATTACGACTTCTCCCCCGACGGGAAGGAGATCTGCTACACCCTCAATCCCGATCCGATGGTAGCGATCTCGACAAACAACGATATCTGGATCGTTCCCGTGGAAGGCGGCGAGTCGAAGAACCTGACCGTGGACAACCCGGCGAACGACAACAATCCGCGCTACTCGCCCGACGGCAGGTACATAGCCTGGCGCTCGATGGCGAGGGCGGGATTCGAGGCGGACAGGCAGACACTGACGCTCTATGACCGCAGGTCGGGGAAGATGTCCACCCTCACCGCGGAACTCGATCACAGCGTCGGCAATTTCGACTGGGCGCCGAACAGCCGGGACATCTATTTCTGCGTCCAGGACAAGGGGCGATACTCGATCTGCAAGGTGTCGGTGAAGGGCGGCGATACGAAGTTCGTCGTCACGGGGGCGTACGACAACAATGTGCGCGTCGTTGCCGACGGGAAGAGCCTCGTCTTCCCGCGCCAGCATGTCAACGCGCCGACCGACCTGTACAGGTCTTCCACATCGGGTAAAAATATAACAAGGCTGACCGACATCAACTCCGCCGTCCTCGCCGGACTCGAGATGAATCCGCTCGAGGAATTCTGGTTCGAGGGCGCGGAAGGCAGGCAGGTCCACGGGATGATCGTCAAGCCTCCCTTCTTCGAGACCGGGAAAAAGTATCCCGTCGTACTGCTCATCCACGGCGGCCCGCAGGGAGCCTTCGGGGATAATTTCCATTACCGCTGGAATGTCGAGATGTTCGCTTCGCCGGGATATGTCGTGGCGACGATCAACTTCACCGGCAGCACCGGCTACGGACAGGCCTTCACCGACGCGATCAGCGGTGACTGGGGCGGAGCGCCGTACGAGGACGTCATGAAGGGCGTCGACTACCTCGAGGCCAACTTCGACTTCATCGATCCCGAGCGGATCGGCGCGGCCGGAGCATCATACGGCGGATACATGATCGACTGGATCGAGGGGCACACCGACCGGTTCGAATGCCTCGTATCGCATGCCGGCGTATACAATCTCGAGAGCATGTACGGAGCGACCGAGGAACTGTGGTTTCCCGAGTGGGAGTTTGAGGGCACGCCCTGGACGAACCCCGGGATGTACGAGAAGTTCTCGCCGCACCGGTACGCGGCGGATTTCAGCACACCATGTCTCGTCGTCCACGGCGAGCACGATTACAGGGTGCCGTATAACCAGGGACTCGAGTTCTTCACCGCGCTTCAACGGCAGGGAGTGGAGTCGAAGCTCCTCTTCTTCCCAGACGAGACCCATTTCGTGAGCAAACCGCTCAACGCCGAATTGTGGTGGAATACTATTCACGAATGGTTTGAGGGTTATCTTATGAAGTAGGCGCAACAGCAGATGCCGGAAAAAATCAGGCCCCGGGCGGGGTATTACTCGTCCGGGGCTTTATAATAAAAAAATAAACCGGAAAAGAGATCCGTCGAAAGGGTCACGCGGGCCACCTCCTCAGAAACCTTTTCCGGTAAAATTTTCAATCAGTACAACACGTCAATATACAGTACCCGTTTCATTATATCATAAGCGCCGTATTTTTCAAAACTAATTCGGGATCATATCGTTACGATGCCCTCGCCGACGGATACGACTTTCCCCGAAACCTTCACGCTCTGGACCAGTCCGCGGTCGCATTTCACGTGAGTGTGCAGCAGTGACTGTCTTCCCATCTCCTTACCCTGCTCGATATTCAGCTTCAGTTCGGAAGGGAACTTGAGGATCCTCGCGAGGTAACCACCGAGCGCACCGGCAGCGGAGCCGGTCGCGGGATCCTCGAACACGCCCACTGAAGGGGCGAAGAATCTCGCGTGCACATTGATCTTCCTGCTCTCGACCCTTGCGAACAGGTAGATACCGATCACCTTGTGTCTCGTCGTGACGTTGGCCGTCTCTTCCATGTTCAGCCGCGCGCGGCTGACGACCTCGGAATCCCTCGCTTCCACGATGAGGAAATCGAGTCCGTTGGAGACGACCCCCCCTCCGACTACCTCGAACGGCCCGATACCGACCGCCCTGGCAGCCTGCCCCCTGTTCTGCAGCGCAGTGCCGAACTCGGGCAGGGGTTGATTCATCGTAAAGGTGTACCCCTTTTTCTGTGATCCGGATACATCGACCTCGATGAGCCCGGCATTGAGCTCGAGCATCATGTTGGACGATTTTTTTCCCTTGGCGCGTTTGTGAAGGACATAGGCGGTCCCCAGCGTCGGGTGTCCGGCGAACGGAACCTCTTCGTAGGGCGTGAAGATGCGCACCTTCGCGTCGACATCCGATGCCTTCGTCGGATAAATGAACGTCGTCTCCGAGAAATTCATCTCACGGGCGATGCTCTGCATCTGCGGCTTGGTCAGTTTGCCCGGTGTATGGAATACGGCGAGCTGATTCCCGGAATACGGTTTGTCCGTGAAGACGTCGACATGCTCGTAGGAGAGTTTTCGACTCATGATAAGGCCCCTCGAATTCAGTTTTACAGGCCAATTCAGCCGCTTCGATCCGATGTTAACAGATAACTCGTGAACCCTGAAAGAAAAAAGTCCCAAAATCCTCTTAATTCTTTATTTTATAAGATATTTTGAATGAAAATCCTGCAGGGCAGCATCGATTTTACACTTTCTTTGGTTGTAAACGGCCCCTGCAATACAGTATATTTCCCGTAATCCGGATGAGAATCTCTCGAACAATGGAGGCGACACCGAAATGATGAGACTTCTACCCGTAGTTCTGACAGCGGCTATGATCCTCGCCGCCGCGATCCCGGCTTCCTCACAGGAGAAGGCCAAGGCAAACAACCCCCACGTCTACATCAAGACGAACGTGGGCGGGTTCACGATCGAGCTCTACCCCGACAAGGCTCCCGAGACTGTCGCGAACTTTCTCAACTATGTCGAGAAGGGGTACTACAGCGGGACGATATTCCACAGGGTCATCAAGAGCTTCATGATCCAGGGCGGCGGATTCATGCCCGACATGACACAGAAGGAAACCGGTCCCCCGATCAAGAACGAGGCCTATAACGGGCTGAAGAACAAGAAGTACACGCTCGCCATGGCGAGGACGGACGTCGTCGACAGCGCTACGAGCCAGTTCTTCGTCAACACGAAGGACAACGGCAACCTCGATCACAGGAAAAAGACCCAGGACGGATTCGGCTACTGCGTATTCGCCAAGGTCATCGAGGGCACAGAGGTCATAGACAAGATCGAGCTCGTCAAGACGGCGACCAAGGGATCCTACGGAGATGTGCCGGTAAAGCCGGTCATCATCAAGGCTATGACGCTTATGACGGAAGAGGACGAGTAAGATTTTCTGAAGAGAAATACTGAGATCTCAAGGGGCGGTTCCAGATGGAGCCGCCTTTTTTTACCAGACCTGAATCCTGATCCAGAGTGCTTTCTACCTATGCCGTCCGCATTACTGTTCTCGCATTATCTCCAGATCGACAGAGCTTGAGTCCTGATTTAATATTGAGATCTCGGTTGACACCGCCAAATTATCAAGGTGAGAGGGACGGCGCGGAGTTAACTGCCGGGCCGAGAGTTCAAGTCCTACCTGGGGAGCCAATTATTATTTATGGCCTCTTCGGGGGCTTTTTCTCTTCTCAACTTCTCTTCCTGGACGATCCCATCTGCAAGCATATCAAAGGGCTTGCGCAATTCGCTGTGCACTTTTCCGTCAGTTAGAATGGAGTTCGAAAGTACCAAATCCAGTAATTTCCTCTGTTCCTCTGAATCCTGCTTAACGTAAAGAGAGTATGCCTGTTGTGCGAGTTCTAAGATCCTCACGCTATTTTCCAGATAATCGTTTCCAGCCTGCCTGTGTTCTTCGATCCTCTCCTGGATCCTTTCCTGGCGGCTGGAATACTCCTGATATTTGCTCTTCCAGAAATTTATCGGGACCAGGCCGCTGAGCTTGTCCTCGTAGAGCTTATCTATTCTCTTTGTCAATTCCTGGTATTCATCCTTCAAGCCTGTAAGCTCCTCAGCCTTGAATCTCTTCTCTTCCTCATGGCTCTCTCTCAATGCCTGAACGATCCACTCAACACGCTCCTCGTCGATTCTAATGAGCTTCAGGGGCTCTCCCAGCATCGTAGCCAGCTTTTCCTCCCTGATCGGCTTCTCGTGGCATATTCCTTTGCCTCGTGTACAGCGATAGTAGACGTATTTGCCCTTTTTACGCTCGGCTGTAATAGCACAGCCGCACTCGCCGCACTTTAGCAGGCCCCTGAACGCAAAATTGTGTGTTTGTTTCTGGGGCTTGCTCTTGTCCTTAAGTACGCCCTGGACCTTTTCGAAAACCTCTCTGGATACTATCGGGTTGTGGCTTCCCTTGTAGTAGATACCATCCCAGGTGAAATCCCCGATGTAGGCCGGATTAGTCAGGATCTTGTATATATTCGACTTGGAGACTTTGTTGTCCTTTCTCGATTTGAGCCCCTTTTCCTCTGCTATCCTGGTCAGGTTCCTGATCGTTGTCTTTCCAGCAGCGTATTCCTCAAATAATTCTCTGATTACTCCGGCTCTTGAAAAATCGACATCAATGTTCTTGGTCTCACGGTTATTCAAATACCCGATTGGAGCATAAGAGGGATATAGGCCCTGCTCTGCTTTCTCCCGCATCCCCTTGCTTGTCTCTTCCGAGAGGTTGTCGATATAGTTCTTTGCCATTACAGCCTTGATGTCGTGGACAAATTTCTCGTGAGACTTGGAGTTAGGACCAATTACTGTACCCTCTTTTACGAGATGAATATCTCTCCCCAGGTCATCAATCGTCACTAGATCCCGAAAGTTCCTGTATAGCCTGTCCGTCTTTTCGACCAGGATGATCTTGACCGTTGGATTGTCCTTCAGAAATTCGACCATATCCTTGAATTTTGACCGTCCGGCCCGTTTGGCTGTCTCTGCCTCTTCATACTCTTTAACGATCTTGAAGCCACTCTCTCGGGCGTATTTCTTCAAGAGTTTCTTCTGCGAGGGGAGTGAGAATCCTTCCTGCCGCTGCTCCTTGCTGGACACCCTGACGTAGCTGACTGCTTTTTCCATTTTGGGGATCACCCTTCCTTAAGGTTTTCCTTCACGTTCTCTATTTGCCGAAGAATTGCCATCTCCTGAAGATTCAGATCAGGATTCTCTCCGAAAAACGGTTGTTTTCCTCTGATTTCTGTCAAGAGGGCCTTCAGAGCATTAAGGTAATCCACTGAATTTATCAAGTCTCTTGTATCACCATGAATTTTCAATTCTCCTAACATCTTGTAAAATCGTGTTATTCCCTGTTTGCCTCTGACAAAAAGTTGGATCCCACAATCGTTGCATTTGCAGTAAGGCTTACCAGTCTTTGCATGCTCAACCAGGAGCACTCTCTTGCACACGGGACAGGGGAAATACAGCTTGTGATTCATCTCTTTCCTCCAACGTAACGTTACATTGTACTGACTGCCATTAATTCAGAACTTCACTTTTTATAGCGAAAAACCTGATCGAGCCATCATCATCAAAGTCCTCAACCAAGATATCGAGGCAAGCATTCTTGTAGTAATATTCAATGTCCCTGCTGGCTACCGACCATCCCGAGGGCTTAGAATCGATAAAATCGAGCACGTACTGATTGCCGATTCTGCTATTTCCCCTGAACAGCTTGATATTCCTGGAGGTCGTATATCGCCTGACACCCCTGGGAACAGATAGTATTGCTTGCTTGGAAAGGTACTTAGTCAGGTAGTAAGGGGCTCTGTGAAGATCGACCATTCTTATATCTACAATCTTGCCACCTCCAACAGCTTGCCAACTATTCGAGATCCAATCTTGGGGGATATGTCTATCGACAAGGATATGAAAGTGAGGATTCCCGGACTTCTGAAGCTCAAGAATAGAGATATACGAAATCGGCTCTCCATACTTTCTCTTCAAGGATACCCGGAACTTATTAAAGGTGCTTCGAATGTACTTAATAGGATCTTCCCCAGGTGGAATCCGGGCTGGATCAATAGTAAGTGTCATCAGCCTTTTTAAATTCAGATGTTGAATCCATTCCTGTATTGCTCTTCGAAGCTGTGCAGCCTTCTTTGGGCCGCAATAGGGACAGAACCAGGACTTACATCTGAATCTGGCATATCCCTGGGCCAGCGTTGTGCCAACAAAAGCGGGGCCGGTTAAGCAACCGTATCCGCAGCCAACGTCGTTTCGATTATGCTTATAATTATCAAGTGAAGGGGGACCCACCCTTCACCACCTCCTTTCGATGCCCCTGCGGGTCATCGACCAACTTTGAGGCCGGCAGCCCATCCCGCCCAGGAGGACGGGATGGGGCCCCTGCCGACCGGGCTCGGGGGAGGACCCGAAGGCTCTCCATTCCCCGTCGCCCTTCAGCATGGAGTTGGCAACCACACTGAAGCTCTTATTGCTCAACTTTTTCCCCAAGTTCAGCAAGGATCTGGTCGTCTATCAGCTTTTTTAACCTAAGAGGTAGACGCAAGATGTCCTTGTAAACGGCTTTGCCATCTTTCTGATAGCTGGATTGGGGTAAGGCGATCCAGACCTTACCTTGCTTGTTACGGAGTACTTTAAGGCGATCAATTACTATATCGCCCCAGTCAGTAGCGATTATTACTCTGGCAGTTGCCAGAAAGGGTCCGTCAGATTCAAGTTTCCACACTTGAACTTCCACGTGTTCTTTCATCGGATTTCTCCTTTCGATCATTCTTGTCCCATTGGTCCAGCAGCTTGAAGAATTCGGTCACAGCTTGCTTGTCTATTGGCCTGAGCTCGGGATTAGCAGCTGTTTCTGATTTGTTCTTCATCGTCACTCCTGGACCAGATTCCTAATTTACAATCCGGATCGTAACGATGAAATTATGGGGCGTAAGGGAGGGTTGGTTCCACAACAGTGGAAAATAATCTGATGTTATCGTTTCCTGTAACGTACTAATCCTAAACGATATAGCATCATGTTGAAGGAGGGTTGTGCTTGGGTTGGATAGCCGAAACGCTTCAGGAGAAAGTCCCGAAGTTGAGGATTGGTAAGCTCTTTGAAGCCGAGATGCCACAAAACAATCATCGAGAAACCGATTTTTGCGATTTCGGTAGTATACTTGGTAGTATCTGTTTCAAGAGCTAATACAATATTGTTGAAGAACTCTTGATCGTTGTATTCATCGGCGAGTGTGATTCTTTCAGCCGCCATTTTTGAAGCAAGCACTCTGCGACTCAACCGGATAAGATTTGTCAGGCTGTCATCGTCTCCTTCTGACGCCAGAATGACTAATTCTGAAAATGTGTACTTCCATTCAACAAGACAAATAATATCATAGGATGAATACAGAAGCCGAAGACGTTTCAGATACAGGGGATCACTCAGCTCCTTGAATGCACTTCCCTTCTTTCCGAATGTTCGATAACTTGTAAGTGTGCTCTTGCTTCGTGCCTCCAGCTCCATTTTAATACATGATTGTATTGTCCGGAACAGAGTGTCCGATTTTCTCATGTCTCGCTTGAATTTCTTCTTTTTCTGTGCAATGCGAGCTTTGAGTAGATTTCTGTTATTATAGATATTGCGACGAGCAAATTTGCTTAGTGGTTTTTCAAGCAAATCCCGGTAATGAGGAAGGATGAATATATCTTTGGTTTTGACTTCGAAATCGATTGAATTCTTTGGTTCCATTTCGGAAGAACAAAAAAGGGCTAAAAGACTTTCAAAAGCATTAAGGTTCTCTTGAGGTATGACTTCATTCCAGGATTTGCGTTTTGACATATTGAATAAACTTGTTCTGTCTCGCCACTGTGCCAGGTTGATAATGATTTCTTGGACAAGGAATACGAAAATAAATATACAATAATCCCTATTTATAAACGAACAATATGTAAAACCCATACAAGGCTACAGCATCTGTATGTGTGTATTATTCGAGGGATAAGTGTGCTTCCGCACAACTAAGATATGCCCATGAATGTTTCCTTCAATATTGATAACTCTCTTTCTGTTTGACCAAGAACTTCCTCGAAACAATCTTTACAATACGTATTTCCTCCGCTGAATCCTCCAGGCACTTTTACTGTAATACAACATTCGCCTTTTACTATATATTTACTGCATCTACTGCATGACCTTTTTTTCCCGGCGATAGGGAATTCTACTTTCCCCGCTCGTCCGCTTAATAGCGATGGTACTTTGCCTTTCGGTTTCATTCTTATTCCTCCGTGGCCTTAATTCTTCTTGTCATTTTGTTTAAAATCTCTTCTAATGCAGCAGCAGCTTTAACATAATCATCAGTTTTCAATTTCTTTCTATCTCCGGGATTCACCCCAAGCACCTTTGTCACCTCATGATTAATCATCTGTAGAGCTGCTACATAATTAACTCCTCTAATATTCGGGAATATTTTAGCAATATCCCACCCTGTGCGGCTCAAATCTGTCCTGTTTAACAATAACGACGCAGCTCTCTTTACTTCCTCATTTAGTCTTTTCCTTGCTTCTTGTCTTTGTCTTTGTGGATGTACGGGAAACGGTGCTGATGCCGAAGTTGCTTGAGATTTTACTATTTTGTTGTCCTTAATTGCTCGGAGTACAACCTCGCCGTCGAGTCCCAACTCCTCAGCATGAGCCTTTATCTCCTCCAGCACCAATTCGTCATCTTCATCAATAAAGGTCTCTTCAAATAACGATTCCACAATCTCGTTATGAACTATCATATCAGGTCTTAATTTCTGTCTTGCTCGACCCTCAAGCACTTCTGCTGGCAGCTCTTCTATTTCACCTTCAGACATCAATTCTCGGAAGAAGTTTTGATCTTCTCGGTCCATATTTTTAAATTCTGCCATTTGATTGTCCAAATTCATTCCGACATGCGACACAATGAATCCATAATTATCCGGGTGTCTCGAATCGTTTTGGACTACAACTCGCATAATTCTGCCTACAAATTGAATATAAGGCGATAGTGTTCTATATGGTCTGAATATTGCCGCCACACCTAGTTTTGGGTGGTCAAACCCTTCTCCAAGCATTAGAACTTGAATTATACAGTCAAGCATGCCCCTTTTCAATTTATCAACTACTTCCTCTCTACTCTTCTTATCCATTTTGCTATGAATTTCTTCCGCACTATAACCTCTTTCGGAATACAAGGATCTAATTTGATGAGCATGATTGACGGACATAGCTACCGCAATCAGTTGGTGATTGGTCCCTGTTTGTCGCAGTTTTTCCAATCGATCCAAGCTTGTATCAACAATATGCTTATTACATTCCGGAGCTAATGCAACTCCTCTGCTAAACCACTCTTCTTCCTTTAATTGGAGAACTTCTTCAAGCGTATGATGATAATCTTCTCCTTCGTAGGTGAAGTAGATTTCAGATGGGGCAATATAGACAGATTGCAGCTTTTTTATATATCCTTTTAGCATCGCTCTCTTAAATGAGTAGCGATATATTAACTCTCCCTCAATATCCTTATTATCACTTCTAAAGGGTGTTGCGGTTAAGTTCACTACTTTTGCGTCTGGAAATGTATCAAATGCCTTCATCCAGCTTTTTGCTGCACTATGATGTCCTTCATCAACTAGAATCATATCGAAATAGTTCTTGCCAAACTGTGGCAACCATTTATCGGCACTACTTGCTAATTGTTGAATATTGGTAATAACAATATGGGATTGATCACAATCATGGATATTAGCATTTTCGCCCTCAAGTATGGTGATATATGGACCAGCAGTCATTGTTTCCTGGGACAAGACGCTACACTTATTCCAAAAACAAGTTCTTTTATTGGTAATATCTAGGGCATTCCTCAGTTCTCTCCTAATTGTCAAATTTGGTGCAATAACCAGTACTCTTCCTTTTGCAATTCCAAATGGAAGAATCGAAATCAACCCCGATTTGCCACAACCAACGGGAAGCTGAATTATTGCTTTCTTTCCACCTCTTTCGAAGAAGTCAGAAGCGGCAGTATATGCTTCACGTTGTGGATCTCTTAAATATGGATTGTCCTCTATTGCTGCCTCAACTGATCGGAAGAACTCTTCTATTGGTTTATTCGCTTTTATCCATGTATCGAGATCATCTTTGTTAAAACGCCAAGACTTTCCGATTTTATTACCTGGTATCCTCCCTTGCTGGGCAAGCATGTAAAGCGTACTTGCACTTAAAACCAGATATTTTGTTGTTTCATCTAAGGTTAGCCACTTTTTCATTCAATTTCTCCCTCGCTTATTACCCGCATATCTCCACTTTCAACAATGAATTATATTCATATTATCATATGCTGTCAAGTATTATCATATATTATTATTTGTTATCATTTATAATAAAATATGTAACTATTTCCCTTATTAATTACGCATCCATCAACTAGGGCGGTATGCGTTCAATGCATTTATAAATTATTGTGAAATGAGTAGATCGAATCTGTCACACAGTTTGGAAGGCAGGGGCAGGTACCTGATCAATCCCCTCGCTGCACATAGGAAGTGCGGGCTCTTTTTACTTACCTACGACTCAATAAAGAAAGAATACGCAAATAAAAACAAGACAAATATATGCAACATGATAAATAAAATAGGCAATATTTTGCCTATTGATACAAAAATCACAGGAGTTCTTCTGAATTTGAAATCACCCAAGTTTTGCCATTCTTCATTGAGAATACCATCCTTAAAATGTTTATTTTCAAATTCCATTATTGCTCTGTATCGAACTTCATTGACTATATATGATTCTCGCAATTCATTATTCCAATAAAAAGAAATTACTATTCCAATCACAGAAAGAATTGCAAATAATAAAACCTGTGATAGTGATTTGGGGAATGCGACATATCCGCCGAGGATAATTGCGACGTTTACGGCAATAAAGAAATAGTTTGATATCGTTCTTTGTAGACTTGTTTGCCTTAAAAGATCTAGGTAGAATTTATATTGTTCCATCGACGCTTTGTTATATTCAACCATTGGATTCAATCTCCTGTGTTAAGAGATAGGACCATTTTTCTCAACGATTCGTTTGTAAGAGCTGAAAATTCAGCATGAGTTAAAGAAGAACATCCAATAATAATATTGATTGTTCCAAATTCACTTCTCAATCCATCAATTTGTTCTTTTAGAGCATTATTTCTATATCGAGCAACCATAGCTTCTCTGTCATCATGAGATCGTCCCCATATATCGCATTTATTGAGCAAAATTAGAATCGTATTCAAGTTAAATTCTTGCCCCAATTTATGACTTCGCAAATCATGATACACTTCGATAATATGATCAATCCCAACTTGTTCTTCATTATTATCATGTGTGTCGACAATATATATAATGCCATCGGGATTTTGTGCTTCTATAATCGCTCGCCACTGATTTTTATGTTCGCCTCCAACATCTATCATTTCTCTTGATCGAAAGAAGTATGTGTCATTACCTGATAAATCATATACAATTTTTACCGGTGAACTAGCACCGAATGTTGAGATGTGTTCCTCGGGAAGCTTGTCGTTATGCAAGTATCTTATCAGTGTGGTTTTTCCCGCAGCCTTGGGGCCAAAGACAGAAACCGATTCTCTTGGTCTAATCGAATGGAATAAATTGCTCAGATTCTTTCGGCCAATGATTATTCCGGCAATTCCAACTACTAGTCCCACGAATGTTATTCCCATTGAAATAGGATCCAAACCGTACCTCCCAAGATAATACTAACTAAAACATTAATTATTATTAAAAGACATTCATCCAGGCAGTGGTGCAACCACAATACGTACCGTTAAGGCTTCTTCCTCAACGTTCAAATCAGATTCCAATCCACCAGGATTTGCAATTCTGTTCTCAGGATCATAAATAAAACAATACAGAGTCCTGCAATCACTATGTTCTTTATAATGTGCAATATCGTCAATTAATTGATCCCCAATATGTTTGTCTTTTATTCCAGAACGTGTCTTCTTTACTTCAACAACTGTCTTTTCAGGTTTTAATAAGAAATCCATCCTTGTTGATTTACCAGCATAATTAGGAGTCCATTCTTCTTTTCGTATATCTAGAAAATACATTTTTAACAAAGCATGTAGTAGATCTTGGACATCATATTCATCATCCACATCGATTGATGGACGATTATTATATCGTTGACGTAATTGAACTACAAAAGTATGGAATTTGTTGAAAATAAGCCGTAAAACGCTATCTGTATCAATAGGTGATATATGCTCGTTTACCTTTGTATATTCTAATTCTAACCTCTGAATAATTCTATTCGTTTGACTTTCAATTTCACGGATTTTCGCCCTTTCAATTGGCATCCCCATTCCCACTCCGTGCATTGCTGATAGTTCCCGGGAAGGCACATGCTTGATATCAGGAATTTCAGTGTATTTTGAAATTAGCGGATCGCTTCTTAATCGATTGAATTCATTGACATAATCAGGCCAATTACCCCAAATTTCGTGGTTAAAATCAGTATTACACGATTCTTTGAGGTTCCTAAGGTCTAACAGCAATACTTTCAATTGTTTTTCGTGATCATCCATCATCATCTCCATAATACAATGACATATCATATAACGATATATTTACGTACAATTATTTCGATTAATTATATCTATGCACATAAATAATAATGGCATTATTTTTATTATTGAGAGAAAAGGATAGTATTTAAACGTCTGCAAAGGGGCGAGTTAGGGAGAATTGTTATTTGTTACCAAGCCTATATCTTGTACAGACAAGATTTACAATTCTAGGATAAGTGACAAATGATTTGATTCAGTTCTAAAGCTGTCCACTATGGGGAGCCAATTCTGTATATAGGCAGTTCTAATAGCGTCCACTATGGGGAGGCTAGTATTTTAATCGAATTCTTATAGCTCATTATTCAAACTTTTTTGCCTCTTCTGGTTTGCCAATCTTTTTATATAAATCAGCGAGATTCTTCATGACTGTTGCCGCATCTGGATGATTCGGGCCAAATACATTTTCCCTTATTACCAGCGCTCGCATGTAAAGAGGCTCAGCTTCAGTATATTTGCCCTGCTTGCAGAAAAGTAATGCCAGATTGTTCAGGGATGTAGCCACTTGTGGATGATCCGGGCCAAGTGCTTTTTCCCTTATTACCAGCGCTCGCATGTAAAGAGGCTCAGCTTCAGTATATTTGCCCTGCATGTAGTAAAGTGTCGCCAGATTATTCAGGGATGTAGCCACTTCTGGATGATCCGGGCTAAGTGCTTTTTGCCATATTACCAGCGCTCGCATGTAAAGGGACTCAGCTTCAGTATATTTGCCCTGCGTGCTAAAAAGTGTCGCCAGATTGTTCAGGGATGTAGCCACTTCTGGATGATCCGGGCCAAGTGCTTTTTGCCATATTGCCAGCGCTCTCTTGTTAAGGGACTCAGCTTCAGTATATTTGCCCTGCTTGTAGTAAAGTGTCGCCAGATTGTTCAGGGATGTAGCCACTTCTGGATGATCCGAGCCAAGTGCTTTTTCGCTTATTACCAGCGCTCGCTTGTTAAGGGGCTCAGCTTCAGTATATCTACCCTGCGTTTTATAAAGTGTCGCCAGATTGTTCAGGGAAGTAGCCACTTCTGGATGATCCGGGCCAAGTGCTTTTTGCCATATTGCTAGCGCTCGTTTGTAAAGAGGCTCAGCATCAGTATATTTACCCTGCGTTTTATAAAGTCCCCCCAGACTATTCAGGGATGTAGCCACTTCTGGATGATCCGGGCCAAGTGTATTTTCGCTTATTACCAGCGCTCGCTTGTTAAGGGGCTCAGCTTCAGTATATTTGCCCTGCTTGCAGTAAAGTAACGCCAGATTGTTCAGGGATGTAGCCACTTGTGGATGATCCGGGCCAAGTGCTTTTTCGCTTATTACCAGCGCTCGCTTGTTAAGGGGCTCAGCTTCAGTATATTTGCCCTGCATGTAGTAAAGTGTCGCCAGATTATTCAGGGAAGTAGCCACTTCTGGATGATCCGGGCCAAGTGCTTTTTCCCTTATTGTCAACGCTCGCATGTAAAGGGGCTCAGCATCAGTATATTTACCCTGCGTTTTATAAAGTGTCGCCAGATTGTTCAGGGATGTAGCCACTTGTGGATGATCCGGGCCAAGTGCTTTTTCGCTAATTACCAGCGCTCGCTTGTTAAGGGGCTTAGCTTCAGTATATTTGCCCTGCTTGCAGAAAAGTAACGCCAGATTGTTCAGCGATGTAGCCACTTGTGGATGATCCGGGCCAAGTGCTTTTTCGCTTATTACAAGCGCTCGCATATAAAGGGACTCAGCTTCAGTATATTTACCCTGCGTTTTATAAAGTGTCGCCAGATTGTTCAGGGAAGTAGCCACTTCTGGATGATCCGGGCCAAGTGCGTTTTCCCTTATTGCCAGCGCTCGCATGTAAAGGGACTCAGCTTCAGTATATTTGCCCTGCTTGTAGTAAAGTAACGCCAGATTGTTCAGGGATGTAGCCACTTGTGGATGATCCGGACCATAAGTCTTTTCAGCAACTCTTAGAGCTTCTTCAGCTACTTCAACAGCTTTCGTATATTTTCCTTGTTGATAAAATGTAACAACCTTCGAATTTAGTTCATTCCATAAACTGTCTTGTGCATAACTAGGCAACACGAACGATACGCTCAATATCGTCAGAAGAAGAATCTTTGTTAATATATTCATTATTCTATCCTTCTTTTCTTCTGAAACATTAATTTCGCACGAATGAATTCAGATATTTGTACTTACGGCATAATTCATTATAGATAATAAATCACTAGTGTCCCAATGTTAATCGAACAATAACAGCTGGTTGCGGAACAGCGAGTCTCTATCCTGACACTCGTGTCCCGCAATCGCTTGCATTATAGGCGTTTTCTCGAAGAGAGACACGCT
>SDBS01000679.1_pt1 | contig 33718 bp, 36 predicted proteins | sample 2277091 | NCBI WGS metagenome assembly SDBS01 (sample SAMN10404972, study PRJNA504765) | marine sediment metagenome | isolation source: marine sediment core GS10_PC15, 163 cmbsf | place: Arctic Ocean: Southern Knipovich Ridge | collected 2010 | reverse complement strand
CGGCCTCGCCTACTGCATGCACCACGTCGCTCCGATATTTATGATGTGTGATATTCATGATGTAGGTGTCTCGGTCGGCGATAATTCCTCGGGAAGATCGATACCTCCCAGAAACATCCCCTTCAAAATACTCGATGAAGATGAATCCTTCGACTTCTCAAACATTGATTTCGAACCAAACATTTTCATTTACGATAATTATCCGGGCGGCATCGGCCTGAGTCCGTCACTCTTCGAACTTGGAAAAAATCTGCTGGACCGATGCCAAAAAACAATCACGTCTTGTCCCTGCCGGGAGGGATGCCCGTCCTGTGTCGGACCGGCCAAAGAGAGCGGGAAGCAGGCCAAACAGGTCGCTCTCCATATACTGAAAGACTTATTAACAGGATAGGAAGCTAGATTATTTGGACATAAATTTGGAGAGCTGCTTGTCTTCACCCAAAACAATCAAAACATCGCTGTCTTTTATGACAAAATCATCATTTGGGATGTAGGTGGTTTTTTCAGGAATAATTTCTTTGATGGCAATGACCTGAATTCCATATTTATTTCGCAGATCTAATTCTTTTAAGCTTTTACCAATGAATTTTTCAGGAGGGGCGATTTCCTGTATCCCAACACCGGAAAGCAGCGGAAGATATTCAAGGACGTTGGGATTGCTGAGGCGGAGGGCTGTTTTGATCGCCATGTCTTTTTCTGGAAAGATGACCTCCGTCGCACCGACAGCTTCGAGTATTTTCGCATGATCTTCAGTGAGAGCCTTGGCCACGATTCGTCCTGCTCGGATCTCATGCAGGTAGAGTACGGTCAAGATAGAGGGTTCCATCTCAGGCCCAAGACTGACAATAACCACATCCATATCCTGAATTCCCAAAGCCAGGAGATTCTCCTTGTCATCCGAAACCATGTGAACCGCGTGTGAAACAAAAGTTTTGACTTCCTCAATTTTTTCTTTATCGCTGTCAACGGCAAGAACCTCGTGTCCTTTTTCATAGAGTGTTTTGGCCACATTCGCTCCAAAGCTGCTAAGACCGATCACTGCAAATTTCATTTTCGATGGCTCCTTAATTTTCAAACTATCCTATCATCACATTTTCCTCAGGATATTCATACCGCCCTAAAGATTTCTGCCGGCTAAAAGCCCAGAGAAGTGTCAGTGGCCCTATCCTTCCTATGTACATTGTCAGTAAAATCACAATTTTGGCCGCCGTGTTCAACCGGGGTGTGATCCCAAGAGAAAGGCCCACCGTCCCGAATGCCGAAAAAACTTCGAAGACGGCTTCTCTCATGGAGAATTCAGGCTGAACAAGAGACAAAACAAATGAGGAGAAAAAGATGACGGAAAAACTCAACGTCACCACGGTAAAAGCCCGCATAATCAGGTCGTTTGGGAGGATTCTGTAAAAAAGATTCACGGAATCCCGCGCGGTTATTTTGGATTTGAGAAAGGCAAAAATTACTCCGAACGTACTTGTCTTGATACCTCCACCCGTTGATCCCGAGGAAGCTCCAATGAACATGAGGAGAATCAAAAGCAAAACCGAGGAGAAACTGATGGTACTCATATTCATAGTGTTAAAACCGGCTGTACGAGCCGACACGACTTGAAAAAGAGCAGCAAGAATTTTCCCCTTGACCGGAAAAGTCTGCAACGACAGATTCCATTCTACGATCAAGAAGACTATCCACGGGAGGAAGATCAAGAAAAAAGTAAAAGTCAGGACAATTTTTGTATGGAGGGAAACATGTGTTTTCTTCTTCTTCAAAATGGCAGAAAACACATCTTTACCCTCCATGAGCACGAGAAATCCAATCCCTCCAAAAATAATCAATAACATCATCGTCACATTTACCCAGATATCACTCCTATACGCCTCGAAACTGTCGCTGAAAAGAGAGAACCCGGCATTGCAGAATGCGGAAATCGAGTGGAAGATCGATTGAAAAAGGCCCTTTCCAAAGGGCATTCCCTTTCCCCAAAAAATAAAGAGGAAGAACGCTCCTATGGCTTCCATAGTGAAAACAAAGAAAAAAACATTTTTTATCAACGTTTTTACATCTTTTGGAGAAGCATGATAGAATTCCTGTTGGATGATTATTCTGTCTGTAATGGAGATTTTCTTCCCTGTGACGAAAAGGATCAGTGTCGAAAAAGTCATGATCCCAACGCCACCTAATTGAAACAGAATCATGTTGATGATCTGCCCGACAGGAGTAAAGTAGGAGGCCGTGTCATGAACAGACAAGCCTGTCACACATACAGATGAGGTGGCCGAAACAGCGCATCGATCAAAGACAAATGCCCGGTTTTAGTGCTGAAGGGGAGGAGAAAAAGGCAGGTACCAACAGCGACAGCCGCAAGGAAGCTTAAGGCGAGAAACTGCGGAGGTAATATTCGCTTCCAAATTTATTACTTCATCAATCTCTTGTCAATCAACACATACGCTTTTCGGCTAAACACAAACCTCAAAACTTTCGTATTAACTTTGATGCCTCTTTACGCCGGGCTCAATTTGACTTTACGCCTGGTATATGCTATTTTTTTGCAGTAAAACAATGAATTTTTTCAAGCTCATTTTACATGCAAGTCCGGTTGTCCAAGGGGTTCTTATCATCCTTCTGTTTTTTTCGGTGTTTTCTTGGGCCGTCATTTTTTTCAAAAGAAACACGCTCAAAGCAGCCGCCGTACGATCTAAAAAATTTTTAGAAGTTTTTCGCAAAAGCCAGAATTTGAGTGAAGTGAACGAGGCGGCAAAAAAGCATAAAGCCAGTCCCCTGGCTGTCCTCTTCCAAGCAGGATATCGAGAATTGGCCTATTTGAGCAAGGGGAATCCTCAACCCAGCATCACCCCGACAAAATTAGAGAGTCTCAACCGCGCCCTCGTCAGGGCGTCAAACGGAGAGATTTCCAGGCTGGAAAAGATGATGATGTTCCTGGCCACAACGGGAAGCGTGACTCCTTTCATCGGTCTTTTCGGAACAGTCTGGGGCATCATGAACTCCTTCACACAATTGGGTGTGGTGGGGGTCGCCACTCTTGATACAGTCGCTCCCGGAATCGCAGAGGCCCTGATCGCCACAGCTCTCGGTTTATTCGCGGCCATTCCAGCTGTTGTCTTTTACAACTTATACCTCCAGCGTATCAAAAGTGTGATCACTCAGATGGAGGACTTTTCCCTCGAATTTCTTAACATCATAGAAAGACTCTATGGCATTTAAATATCAACGTTTACGTCAGAAAGAAGTGGGCACGTCCCTCAGTGAAATTAACGTTACACCTCTTGTCGATGTCATGCTTGTTCTTCTCATTATCTTTATGGTCACGGCCCCCATGATGAAATCGGGTATAGGCGTCAATCTCCCCCAGGCAGAAACCCAGTCCGCACCTTCAGAGGACGGACTGACAATCACCATCACCAAAGACATGTTCATCCACATGGAAGACACGATCATCAACCAACTTCTCCTTGAGGAAAAACTGAAGGAATACTTCATGGGACAGGAGAGTAAAGTCGTTTTTATCAAGGGAGACAAGGATCTTCCATATGGATTTGTGTTCCATGTTATGGATATCATCAAAAAAGCGGGAATCGAGACCATCGGACTAATAGCCGATCCAAAGGAATTGGAGAAAAAATATAGAGATAATTCATGACTTTGATCGCCATGAAATCTGACAGCGAGCGCTTTAAAAGGGCCATCGTTTTCTCCATCACCATCCATGTGGTTCTATTTATCCTCCTCCTGGTCTCGCCTCACATCTCCCTACCCATACGGAAGAAGATGATCCATTATGTCAACGTCTTCTCCGTCCCAGGCGGCGGGGGAGGTGCTTCCAAAAGCGTCAGCCTAAAAACTCCTCCTCAGGAGGAATTGACCGAGACGATCATTCCAAAACGAGAGAGTTTGCAGGATCTTACAACGCCCCAAAAGATGGAAGAACAGAACACGTCTTCACTCCGGTTTCCCGTTGAAAAACCCAAACGGGAAAAAACTCCCCCTAAGAAGAAAAAAGCGGTCATCCAGAAACAGACAAAACCTGCGCCTAAAAAACCTGAGCAAAGACAGACCACTTCAACACAGGGGAGTGGTTCCGGCTCTGGCATAAAAATCGGGATCGGCGGCGGTGAGGAAAGTGGTAAAGGGGTGGGTTCCGGATTTGAATCAGAAATTGGCCTCTCCAACTTCCCCTTCTCCTTTTATATCCGGCAGCTCAGCGTCAGACTCTCCAATTATTGGATAAAATCCTACTCCGGAACTGAGGAACTCTTCACAACGGTCTTTTTCAAGATCTACCGGAACGGCCGTATTGGTGACTTAAAAATCGTCGGATCGAGCGGAAACCGCATCCTCGATCTCTCCGCCATCCGGGCCATCACACTCGCAGAGCCCTTTGCTCCTCTTCCTCAGGCCTATGCCTATGACTATCTCGAAATCCAACTCATCTTTGAGCATGCAAAATGAAAACAAAAAATTTGCTTATCTTGACTGCTTTGTTTTTTGTCAGTGGGATTCTTCTCCTGTCTCAAGACAGAGTCACATTCCGAATTGGAAAGGGAATGCCGGCTTACCCCCTGGCCATCCCGCAGTTCATCACACACGATTCTTCCGCAGAAATCAAGACGGCCGCTGAGGAACTCTATCAGACTATCTATGCCGATCTGAAATACAGCCGGATGTTCAATCCCCTTCCCGAGAGCTACTATTCTTATATCCGCCCGCTGGATCCGGAAGACATATTTTTTAAGGAATGGGAATCCATACAGGCCCAAATCCTTTTTGTCGGAGAAATTTCACAGGGTGAAGGTAAGGATATCATTTTTGATGGCAAGCTCTACGATGTTAAGGCCGGTGAACGCATCACGGGAAAAAGATACACCGGAGACAGCAGCCTGCTTCGTTTGATGGCGCACAGAATGTCGGATGAGGTGCTGAAAATGTTTGGGGAAGCCCCTCTTTTCCAATCCAAAATCGCCTTCATCTCCGACCGCGATGGAAACAAAGAACTTTATATGATGGACTATGACGGTTACAACCCGATACGACTCACCTTCAATGAAACGGTGGATTATATGCCGGGCTGGACGGCCGATGGAAAAAAAATCGCCTATACCTCCTACAGAGGAGACAAGGCCACTCTCTGGCTTTATTCCATCTATGAGGGCACAAGAAGCATGGTGTTTGACGAGGGGACAACTTTTGGTCCGGTCTTTTCCCCAAACGGAAAAAAGATGGCTTTTTGTTCTTCGGAAGACAAAGGAAATTCGGAAATTTATACGGCTAACAGCGATGGGACAAATATCAAACGTTTGACATTCAATAAAGCCATCGATACGGCACCAACATGGTCTCCCAACAGCCGTTTAATCGCCTTCACCTCGGATCGCGGCGGCACTCCTCAAATCTATATCATGGATGCCGAGGGTTCCAATATTGAACGTGCCAGCTTTGGAGGAAATTACCACGATGGGCCAGCATGGTCCCCCACAGCCAATATGATCGCCTACGTCTCCCGGGTGAATCAGGTTTTTGATATTTACGTGCTCAACCGGGACACCGAAGTAATTTTCAAACTCACAGAAAGCAATGCTCGCAATGAATCCCCCACCTGGTCTCCGGACGGGAGACACATCATCTATTCTTCAAATATAAGCGGGTCCGTCCAACTCTGGACAATCGATTATGACGGATCGAACCGCCGCCGGTTGACTTCTTCGGGAGAGAACAAGCTTCCCGATTGGTCACATTGAACAGCAAAATGAATAACTCACATTTTATATCCCCAAGAAAAATTGGTCACGGGCATTTGACATATAGGTTTTTTATAGGTATATAAATAAGGCAATAATCAAGACGTTCCTAACAGAACAGAGGAAATTTGCTTACTCTAAGGAGGTCAAATGAAAAAAACAATCGTATTTTCGCTAGCTTTCCTTCTGATCTTTGGATTCTTTATCTCGTGTAAGAAAAAAGTCGAAGAGACTCCTCCTCCTCCTCAGGTTAAAGAACAACCTAAAGTTGAAAAAGTTGAAAAACCTGTCGTCGTCAAAGAACCCGTATTGACGGAAGAGGAAATTTTTATGCAGAAGTCCCTTGAAGCGCTTAACAAAGAAGTTCCTCTCAAAATGGTCCATTTCGACTACGACAAATTCTTCATCAGGGAAGACGCCAAACCCGTCCTGGAATCCAATGCAGCCTATCTCAAAAAGTGGAAATCTGTCAAATTATTGATTGAGGGGCACTGCGATGAACGGGGAACTGAAGAATACAATCTTTCCTTAGGAGAAAAACGGGCCAACAGTACTTTTGACTATCTAGTGTCCCTAGGCATTTCTCCAGACAGGATTAAGACCATTTCCTATGGGAAGAGTCAGCCTTTGGATCGCGGATCGAACGAAATTGCCTGGCAGAAAAACAGACGAGCTCAGCCCACCATCATCGAAAAATAACATCGATAGATGAAAAAAGGGTTTTCTGCTGTCCTTTCCTTTTTTCTGATATCTGCAGCACTTTTCGCTCTCGGCGGTCAAAGCAAAAAGACTTACGAACTTATCTACCTGGACCTTCAGCGGCTTACCCAGCACGTTCTCGACCTCGAAAAAACAACGGAGCAGAATAGCGAAGACATTCAAGCCCTCAAGAAAATACTCCAAGAACTGCTCACACTCAGTTTGCGTTTCCAGGCCGAACAGGCAAGTATCAAAGAAGACCAAAAACAAATCTCTCCCCAGTTCCGGATGGTTTTAACCAAATTGGATGCATTAAATTCCAAGCTCAACAACTTTTCAGCCGAGCTTCTGGAAATCAAAGAGATCGTCCTGACTCCTCCTGAGCCTCAACCGTTTGAACAATCAGAGGAGGGGGGTAGTAAAGAATCTTCCCCCACAGAACAAAAAACAGAGACTGAAGAAGAAAAGCTTGGAGAGGAAGAATTAATCGAAGAACAGCAGGAAGACCTGGAGGAAAGTCTTGAAATTCCTCAACTCTCACCACAAGAGGTTTATAATATTGCCTATTCAGATTATCTCAACGGCAATTATCAGTTGGCCATTGATGGATTCACTCTTTATCTCGAGCAGTTTTCCAGCAGCCCGGTTGCCGACGATGCTGCCTACTGGATAGGGGAATGTTACTTCAGTCAGGATAAATTCGAAGAAGCCGCTGTACAGTTTACCGAACTGATACTCAACTTTCCCGAAGGAGACAAAATCCCTTCCGCATACCTAAAAAAAGGAATAAGCTTCCTAGAATTGGGAAAAAAAGACGAGGCCATGTCTGTTTTCAAAATCTTGATCAGCAAGTATCCCCTTGAAGATGAAACAAGGATTGCCCAAGAAAAAATAAAGGAGATTCGATAGGCAAATGCGTGACATTAACAGCATGAACAAGGTTATCCTCATCGGGCGTCTGGGTCAAAATCCTGAGTTAAGGTATATCCCTCAGACCGAAAGAGCGGTGGCCAATTTTACTCTAGCAACAAACGAAAAATATTATAATCCAACCACTAATGAAAGCGATATTCGAGTGGAGTGGCACAAGATTGTCGCATGGGGAAAACAAGCAGAATTTTGCGAAAAATATCTGCGCCAAGGGAAACAAATACTCGTAGAAGGAAAACTTCGGACACGGAACTGGCAGGACAAAGAGGGGAACAAGCGATTCACGACAGAAATACATGCACAGAATATTGTTTTCCTCGGGAAGAGAGAGGACTCGGCCGCAGAACCTGATTTTGGAGAGCGCGATGTTTCTGAATTTCCAAGTGAAAAGCCCTCCCCTGAAGTTGCTGAAGAATCCTCCCCTGAAGTTGTTGAAGATGATGACGAAGTTCCCTTTTAAACATGCCCAAAAATGACCTCCATCCCAAGGAGAAACAATTTAGAAAAAAGATTGTAGAAGACCATAGGCCTTGGGGGAAATTCCGTTCATTCCCGTACGAAAATGCCTCCAGTATTAAGATTATAACTGTTTATCCTAAAGGATCTCTCTCCCTTCAATTCCATGCCCACAGGAGTGAATTCTGGATTGTGCTTGATGACGGTTTAGAGATAACAAAGGGAGACAAAGTCTGGGAACCCCGCAAAAACGAAGAAATCTTCATCCCACAAAAAGTCCCTCACCGCGTCCGGAATTTGGGGAAACATCCTGCTCGAATCATGGAGATATGGGTAGGAGACTCAGATGAATTAGATATCGTTCGCCTTAAGGATGACTACGGAAGAAGGTAACTGGATAGATCCTACTCATTTCATCTGTCCCATCAAAAGGGCCTTGGGGTGTTTGACCAAAGTCTTTTCAATGATGTATTCCTCGACTTCCTGAGCGGTTTTTAGCGTCATCGCGTTTTGAACAATTTCCTGGACATATTTGTACTCGACAGATCGAAGCGTATTCTTTATTCGAGGAATAAATATAGGATTCATGCTGAACCGCTTCAGCCCAAATCCAAGAAGAACGATGGCTGACAGAGGATCGGCCGCCATTTCTCCGCACACTGTGATCTCTTTCTCCTCTTTTTGTGCTGTCTCGATGATAAATTTGAGCACTCTCAAGATTGATGGGTGGAAGGGTTTATACAGATAAGAGACAAACTCGTTGGATCTATCTACAGCCAGATAATATTGGATAAGATCATTGGTTCCTATACTCAAATAATCCACTTCCTTCACCAACAAATCAACAATCGCAGCGGCCGCAGGAACTTCAATCATAGCGCCCAACGGGATACGGGGATCAAAAGCAATTTTTTTAGACCGGAGATCGTCCTTGACTTCATTGTACAGAATGTTTAACTCTACGATTTCTTCGATTTCCGTGATCATAGGGATAAGAATCCGGACATTCCGCAGAGTGCTCGCTCTAAGTATCGCCCTGAGCTGAATCTTGAATAAATTCCTGTCCCAGAGTGAAAACCGGATAGCTCTCAAGCCCAGAGCCGGATTGGGTTCTTTTTCTATTTTTAACTGAGGCAAATTTTTATCCCCTCCGACATCGATAGTTCGGATATAGACAGGAAAAGGATGGGATTTTTTTGCAATCTGCGAGTAGATTCGAAAATGGTCCTCTTCAGAAGGAAGAGAAGTTCTTTGTAGATAGATGAATTCCGACCGAAAGAGGCCGATCCCTTGGGCTCCCATGGAAAAGGCCGTGGCGACTTCCTCCGGGAGCTCGATGTTAGCCAAGAGACAAAAGGAAACTCCATCCAATGTTTTTGATTCAAGTTTTGCTGTTTTCTTGAGTTCTCTCCGATAGTCCTCGTATTTGTTTTTTTTGCTGGAGAATTCTTTTCTTATGGCCAAAGGAGGATTGATAATGACCTCTCCATCGGTTCCATCGACAATGAGACAGTCCCCGATTTTCACCTTTTTCGTGATATTCCGCAGACCCATCACAGCAGGGATATTTAAAGACCGGGCAAGAATGGCCGTATGAGATGTCGGCCCTCCCATCTCGAGTGCAACAGCAAGGATATTTCCCTGACTCAAGCTCGTGGCTGCTTCCGATGGAAGAAGATCGTGAGCGACAAGAATTTTTTCCTTGTGATCGTCTTTTTCCACTTTTTCAGTGGGCTTGAGATTCAGATAAATTTTAGATAACACGTCAGAGACATCAGATTGTCTCTGTCTGAAATAGTCGTCTTCAATGGAGTCAAAAAGCTTCGCATATTTCTCGTGAACTTGAGAGATGGCCCATTCGGCTCTACATCCTTCATCTTGTATTATATTTTTCATGCTTGCGGACAAAGACTTGTCCTTGAGAATCATTAAATGTGCATCAAAAATGAATGCGTGCTCATCCCCAATTTTTTCTCTTATCTCTTCTTTTAACGAAAAAAGCTGTGCATCCGTTCGCTTAAAGGCCTCTCTCAGTCGTTCCAGTTCTCCCGTGATTTGATTCTTCGAAATAAGTTCTTTCCGGGATGTAAAAATCAGTCTTTCTTTGAGGAAGATTTCGCCAACAGCGATTCCAGGTGAAACACCGGTTCCTCTAAGTCTAAAATATTCCATTTTGACTACTCTGCTTCATTAAACCTATCTTGGATAAGAGCGACGAGTGCCTCCATTGCAGATTGTTCATCTTTCCCTGAAATATTGAGAGTAATTTCAGATCCTTGAACAGCCGCAAGGGTCAATATCCCAAGGATACTCTTCCCGTCGATCTCATTTCCACTCTTTTCAATCCTTACCGACGAAGTGAATCGGTTGGCAAGATTGACAAATCTCACCGCCGCCCTCGCATGTAAACCCAATTTATTTATAATAGTGACTTTCTTTTTGATCATGGCTGTGATTTGAATTAATTTTTAGAGCTTAGAAGCGCACTAGCAAGATGGATGTTTTTTTTGCCCTGCTCCACAACTTTTTTTGCTACATCCTTCAGGTTATTGCTTCTCTGGAGAGAGGCAAATTTTATGAGCATGGGTAGGTTGACTCCAGTAATGATTTCAATCTGGTTATCCTTCATGAAACTGAAACTGAGATTAGACGGCGTCCCCCCAAACATGTCGGTGAAGATAAGAACACCACTCTTCTTGTTTACAGTCTGCAAGCTTTGATTAATTTTTTTCTTCGATTCTTCCACATCATCATACCATCCAATAGAAATGGCATCAATATTGACCACTTCTCCAAGAATAATATTCAGTGCATTCAGAAGCTCTTCAGCCAGTTTGCCGTGAGAAACGATAATTCCGCCAATCATTTTTTTTCGCTAAACACTCGCTTCAATATTTTGCCACCTTCTCTATGAGCCGCAAAGATGTCATTATCACAATTAGTATTTTTATTTTACCATTTAAATCCATGAAACTTAAGTTTTTTATGGAAGGAGTTGTGACAGGAAAGATTTATTTATAGATATCGCGGTGATTAACTCTGACAGAATAATTCTTATCTTTCAAATGATTTTTGAGTACATCGGCCAGAACAACCGACCGGTGTTTTCCTCCCGTACATCCGAGGGAGATTGTTAGATTTGTCTTCTTTTCTTCGACAAATTTAGGCATAAGGTAGTCAATGTGGCGAAAAAGTTCCACCAGGTACTTTTTAGTTTCCACTGAATTGAGGATGTAGTCCTTCACCGCCGAACTCTTTCCCGTTTTATCCTTCAAGCCATCAATATAAAAAGGATTAGGCAAGAATCGAGTATCAAAGACGAGGTCAGAATCTAAGGGGATTCCGTATTTATGCCCAAAGCTGACAATCATGACCTGAAGTTTAATCGAGCGTTTTTTGGCATATCTTTGTGTCAATAATTTCTTAAGCTCGATAATACTCATTTGGGAGGTGTCGATAACTTCATCGGACAGGTTCTTAATTTCGGCGATCCTTTTTCTCTCTAGGGCCACAGCTTCCATAACGGATCTTCCTTTCGACAGAGGATGAGGCCGCCGGCTTTCACTGAATCTTTTGATCAAAACTGCATCAGAGGCCTCAAGAAATATGATACGCGGTGAGATTTTCTCGCGGATGGACTTTAAGACCTTTGTAAATTCAGTAGAAAATCCGGATTCCCGCACATCAACGACAAGGGCCACTTTACCAATTTCCACCTCTTTTTTTCTCCAGAGATTGACAAAATTGAGAATGAGCTTGGAGGGAAGATTATCCATGCAGTAAAATCCAAGGTCTTCGAGAAAACGACTGGTTACGGTCTTCCCTGAACCGGAGACCCCAGTGATGATCAAAAATATGTCATCCTTCACTTTTGTCCCCTCTAAGTATTCGATTTTTGAGACAAGACTTGATCCATCCTCTGTATGAGCTCCTTAGGAGCATGATACCCGTTTTGACGGCAGAGATAAACCTTGCAGGCCACTTCGATGAGTGTCGCGATACTTCTTCCTGGGGCGACAGGAATAATGATTTTAGACACTTTCTGCCCTAAGATTTCATAGTCATCAGGAAATTCAAGGCCAAGGCGGTCATACTCTCTCCCTTTTTCCCACCTTTTGAGTTTGATGACTAGATCCACTTTTGTCTGGCTGCAGAGGGATTTGGTGCTAAAAATTTCTTTGATATTGATAATTCCCAGGCCACGGATTTCCATAAAATTCTTGCTGAACTCAGGTGCAGATCCGAGCAGTTTTTCGCTGCCCTCCTTGACAAAAGACGTCACATCATCCGAAACAAACAGATGACCGCGGGAAATGAGCTCCAGAGCACATTCACTCTTGCCGATTCCACTATCTCCAATAATAAGCACCCCCAAACCAAACATTTGAAGCAAACCCCCGGAAATAATTATCTGAGTGGAAGTATCTTTTCCTCTATCCATCTAACTTGTCTTCTTCCTCCCGGATAATGTCCAATGTGGTATTGATATTCTTGGCATTCAGGATTTTTTTGAGCAAGGAATTTGATTTTCGAACAAGATGTGCGATCGATGCGAGAATCTGAAGATTTAAACTTGGATTATCCGGTGAAGAAACCACAAGAAAAAAAATGTGTGACGGATTTCCATCAAGAGAATGGAAGTTGACTCCCTTTTTTGAAATGGCCAGCATAACAATAGGATTTTTTGTCCCTTTCATCTTGCAGTGAGGGATGGCCACACCATCTCCAATGGCTGTACTGCCAAGCTTTTCCCTTTGAAGAAGTCTATCGTAGAGATCTTTTTCCTTCGAAATCTTATCCTTCTTTTTCAGATAGCTCACCATCTCCTTGAGAATACCGGCTCTGTCTTCAGACTCCAAGTCAGGAAGGATCATATCCTGCATCAATAAATTTTGTATTTTCACGTTTCTCTCTCTCTTTGTTAATTTTTATTCAGGCTCAATAAGACCAAAATGCCCATCTTTTCTTCGGAACAACACCACCCATTTTTCAGATTCAAACCTCCTGAAAATAAAGGCTTCCATTTTGCTTGATTCAAATTGAAGAAGAGCCTCATCAAGAGTCATCGGCTTCAGGGAAAAGTTTCGACTCCGGATGACTCTTTTTTGTTCTTCAGGCTCGGATAGATCCGGTTCCTCTCTTATATGTCTTATACTTCTTCTCTTTTTTTCGCGCAGCTTCTCCCTTTCTTTTTTAACTCTTTTCTCTATATGATCGAAGGCAAGACTTAAAGAACTGGCCATATCTTGAGTTTCTTCTACGGTGTTTAAAGTCATTCCTTTGGTTTTCACATTTATTTCTGCTTTGTGTCTGTATTTTTCTTCAGAAAGGATAAGATCTGCTTCCAAAGAATAGTCAAGAACTTTTTCGATGGACAACAACCTCTTCTCGCAGTACTCCTTCATATCGGAAGATATCTCAGTGTGTCTTGCAGTAAAAGTTATCTTCATTCACTCTCCTCCATCCAATACTTTCTCTTCCTGATATGGGAAGGCTCAATCTTCAACTGTTTTCTGTACTTAGCCACTGTCCGGCGCGCAATATTAAAATTCTCCTTAGCTAGAATTTCTTCGATTTCGATATCGCTCAAAGGGTGCTCTCGATCTTCATTCTCGACAAGTTTTTTCAATCTTTCCTTAACACGTAGGGAAGAAATTTCTTCTCCAAAATGTCCGGATAAAGACTTATGAAAAAAATATTTCAAAGAAAAAACACCACGTGGAGTCATCATATATTTGTTGGCCACCACTCGTCCGACAGTTGATTCATGGACTCCCAATTCCTGTGCCAACTCAATCAAGGTTAACGGTTTGATATAATCGATACCTTTTTCGATAAAATCTTTCTGCCTTTCAAGAATGTATTTGGCCACTTTATAAATTGTTTTATTCCTTTGATCCAAACTTCTTAAAAACCAGAAGGCTTTTTTCATCTTGTCATTGAGAAACTGACGGGCTTCTTTGTTATCTTTTGAAGTCCGGGACAGAAGATTTCTATAAAAACCATTAATCTTTAAACGGGGCAGTCCCTCATCATTCAGAATAATCTTATATTCTCCATCCTCCTTTTTGATAATGATATCGGGCACAATATAATATGTCCTCTCTTGACTGTATTTACTCCCTGGAGATGGATCCAATCCCTTTATGATCTCCATGTGGGACTTCAATTCTGAAAGCGTCAGCCCAAGCTGTTTGGCTATCTGAGAAAAATCCGACTTTTCAAGAAGATGGATAAAATTTTCAACGATCGCTCTCGTTGTTGGATTACTGATTTCAAAATAATCCATCTGAACTAAAAGAGTTTCTTTGAGCGATGAACAAGCCACTCCGACAGGATCAAATCTTTTGACCTTGTCTTGGATCCTCTCGACTTCTTCTAAAGTTGTTTCCATCGTGACTGCGATTTCTTCTGGAGAAACAATGAGATAGCCATCTTCGTTGATGTTTCCTATTATGTATAGTGCAATTTCTTTCTCTTTACCATCAACAAACGTTAAATCCGCCTGCCAATTGAGATGATCCCAAAGAGTGATGCTTTTAGAAGCCACATTCTCTAGAGGTGGAGCTTCTCTGGTCTCCTGAGGATAGGGGCGGAATCCATCATCAAAATACTGCTGAAAATAGGACTCGATATCCTCCTCATCCTCGGTGCGTTTTGTTTCTACTTCAACATCTTTGTCTTGAGTTTCTGGTACACCATCCCGTTGACTTTCCTTTTCTTCTGTTTCACTCTGTTTGTCCTTATCCGTTTTTTGCTCGATGGTTTCCTCTTCCACTTCAAGCATTGGATTCTCGGAAAGTTCCGCATCTATAATTTCAATGAGGTCAAGATTCGTCAAAGGCAGAAGTTTTATGGCCTGCTGAAGAGCAGGCGCAAGAATGAGTTTTTGAACCTGTCTTTGTTGAAGTTGCTGTTTTAAGGCCATTGTCCAGTTCTTGAAACACTAGGGTTTCTCAATCCCCCAGATCAAAATCATCTCCTAAATAGTTCTTTTTTACCGAATCTGAAGAGATCAACTCTTCTGGAGTTCCCTCCTCTAAGATTCTACCTTTATCTATGATATAGGCACGATCCGTGATCTTCAGAGTCTCCCTAACGCTGTGATCTGTGACAAGAAGACCGATATTTTTCTTTTTTAATGAAAGAATGATCTCCTGCAGATCCAGGATGGCCAAGGGATCTATACCTGTAAAAGGCTCATCCAAAAGAATGAAAATCGGGTTCATGATCAATGCCCTGGCAATCTCTAATCGTCTTCTCTCTCCTCCAGAAAGAGTATAGGCCTTGGATTCGGTCAGATTTTCTAATCCGAATTCTTCAAGAATATCAGCCAGATCACCGTGCTCTCTCGAAGAAATATCCCGAGTAATCTCCTTTACAGCCATTAAATTTTCTGTAACGCTTAACTTTCTGAAAGAGGAAGGTTCCTGCGGAAGGAGGCACACTCCTTTTCTGGCTCTCATGTACATAGAAATCCCCGTAATCTCCTCCTCATCCAGGAATATCTGTCCGGCATCTTGAGCAATGAGGCCGAGAATCAAGGAAAAGGTGGTTGTCTTTCCAGCTCCGTTTGGCCCGAGGAGACCGACAATTTCACCCCTTCTGACAGAGACAGACACATCATCAACAACTTTCTTTTTACGGTAGCTTTTTTCCAGTCCAATGGCTGCTAAATGATCTTTCATCTTTCACTATTTTATGACTGTAATTGATCTTTCTTGTCCTTGATTTTCAACGGTGATTCTATCATCGGCTATAAAAAAAGTCAATTTGTCACCCTCGACTTTCCCCTTGTTTTTGTCGATTAAAACCGGATTTCCAAGCAGAACAATCGTCTCATTTTCCACATCAAAATGGGCCTCTTCTCCCCTGCCTTCCGATTGCAGTTGGGCGATGATCACTTTTCCCTTTGCAAGAAATTTTCGCATCTCTCCTTGTCCATCCCCGAGATGGATATTGATAGATTGGGATGTCATCCTGACCTCTCTAACTTTAAGAGAACACGCATCACTGAAAATGATGGCCTTTTCCTCCGGATTATAACTCATTTTTTGGGCAGAAATTTCCACTCTCCCTTGATCCTGGCTGTTTTTCGATTCGTACGTAAAAATCGATTTTACCTGCCCAGCACATTCTATCTTCCCCGTGCTCTGATCGACAGACAATTCCTCGGTGATTAAGATTTCTTTTTCCTGCCAACTCTTTATTCCTCCCGTAAATAAAAAACGCTTTTGTTCGGCATAATATCTCATTTTATCAGCCGTAATGAAAATAGATTTATCTTGCGAAAAGAAACCCATCGCATTTTCACCGCTCCCTGGATTTAAAATGACCTTCACTTGACCTGTGGCTTCAAGATTGTTTTTCTCTGTATCTAGAATGATTTCCTTCGCTGAAATTTCATAATCCTTGGAAGAAAGGCTTGCTTTATTTTCGTCGTTTCCTTTGATCTGGAGGCCCTCTCTCGCCTCAATAATCACAAGGGAATCCCCTTTGACGACTCTTTCCTCCTTTGTTTCACCATCTACATCGACTAAACGTGCCTTTCCAAGAGCATGGAACTCTCTCAATCCTCCCTGCCGATTCAATACGAATTTCAAGGATTCTGATTCCCCCTGTTGAGAATTCCCAGAGGGAAAAAGGAAGGTGAAGAGGCAGTGGCCTTCAGCCTCGATGGCATGGATCTTGGGAAAATTAAGAAAGGCACGCAGTTTCACTTCATCAGCCTGGACGTGATGCTCTATCCTCCCGTCTCCATCTTCAACAAGAGTTCCCACCACATTTCCCTTGAGTAGTACGGACTGCACGTGCTCTTCTTCAAGAAATAATTTAAATTCTACAGAATCGGCAGTACCATAGCTCTTCCCCTGAGAAAAACTCACGCTGCCTTCCATCTGCCCCTTTCTAATGGTTCTCAGATACTCGAATCTTTCTCCTTCTATTATCATTGGCGAAGAGGAATCCAAGCGTGTTGTTAACTCCAGATAGACCTGGCTTTTGAGCTCGAGTCGTTCTTCTTCTATAAAATAGATCAACTCTTTGGCAAATCCCGTAATTCGTTCTGAAGAAAATGACGCGTCTTCATCTGTTTTGAAAACTCCCGCTACCCTATCATATTCTAAAAAAGAACCCTCAAGGGTCGCCTCCTCATAGCGGATTTTCGCTTTCCCCTTCAAAAGAAAATGAGTCCATTCTTGGTCGTAAATGATCTCATTAGCATAAAGTTCATACTTACCTTTGTATTTAAACCAAACGTTTCCAACAGCATGGAGCAGCCCTTCTTCATCGATAAACTGCTCATCGAACTCGCCTTCCAGCGGTATTTTGCCTCCTTTCTCCTCAAAAAATTCGCCCCTCTTCATTTTTTCCGTTTTTTCGGGAGGATACTCATTCTCTATACGTTTAACCTCCGGCCTCCGGTTGGAATACGAGACAAAATTGACAGCTATGACCATAACAATAACCAAAAGAATTCCCCCAATACCAAGTTTGAGAAATCGAACAAGGTTATATTTTACTTTGACCATAGCTCCTCTATGGAGAAATAAGACACTTTTTTATTATACTCTTATTCGATCTGCAGGGCTATGCGGATTTGTAGCATCCCCATTTCCGTAATTTCAAGAACGAGTGCTCCATCATGCCTTTCTAGTTCCCAAAACTCTAAATAAAATAACGGGAATGGGGATGTTTATGCGGATTTCTTCATATCTTCAAGAGAGAGATTAAGCCTTTCTTCTCCTAGATACACAGAATTTTGGAGCGAATAGGCAATATCCACATATTCTCCCTGGCGGATTGTATCGGCCAAATCTCCTCTTCCCCATCCAAGAGCTTCAAACACTCTTCCAGAATGTTTAAGCAAAAATTTACTGTGCTTTCCCTGTAATTTTTTTGGTTCCAAGAGCACTTCGGCCTTTTGGGTCATAAATATGGGTTTGGGATTTCCAGCCCCAAAGGGAGAGAGAATGGACAGGTAATCCAGAAATCCAGAATCAATTTGATCGAAATGGATACGAGCATCGACTACAATCTTTCTCTTCAGATCCTCATCGGATATTTTCGACCCTGCATAGGCGGTGACCGCCGAACGGAAAGCATCCATATTCTCAATCATAAGCTCGCACCCTACGGCAAGAGTATGACCTCCATAATTGAGACAAAATCTCTTGTTTTCATGCAGACAATCAATAAGGGAAAATTCCTTGATGCTTCTTCCCGATCCAAGGGCTTTTCCATTATCCAAGGCAAAAAGAAGGGCCGGCCGATGAAAGAGTTCTTTTAACCGTGAAGCCACAATGCCGATGACCCCTCGATGCCAGTTCTCGCACCCCAAAACAAAAATTTTATATTTTTTTTCAAGCGATCGATTTTTTATTTCCTTCAAGGCTTGAGAATATATCTTGTTTTCGACATTTCGTCTCCGTGAATTCAACTGGTCTAGATCCCGGACAAGCTCCCGACATTCCTCGACATTTTTAGAGAAGAAAAGACGGACAGCCAAATCAGCTTTCCCCATTCGTCCGGCTGCATTTATCCGGGGCCCAATTCTGAAGCCCACATCTCCAACAGACACTTTTTTGCCGCTCAGCTGGCAGATATCCATAAGCTGCTTCAAGCCCGGGTTGGAGACATTTTCTAAACTCTTTAAACCGAATTTGACAAACAGCCTATTTTCTCCACGCAAAGCTGCGACATCAGCCACTGTTCCAATAGACACAAGCTTCAAATAATGCGGGAGAAGCTCGGAACGGCCGGCCTCTTCAAAGAGAGCCTGGATGAGCTTAAAAACAACACCTATTCCCGCAAGATTTTTGTCAAGATAGTTGGAATCCGTGATAACAGGATTGAGAAGAGCAAGAGCTCGGGGAAGTTCGGCTCCCGGCAGGTGATGATCTGTAATGATGACATCCACACCATGGATTTTGGCACGTTCTACAAATTCGACAGCTTTAATACCGCAATCCACGCTGACAACAACTTTACCCTTTTTTTCGGTAACGACATCCATATAGCTCTCTTTGATTCCGTAGCCTTGGGACAGCCGATCGGGAATGAAATGCTCCACATCCCCACCAAGAGTCTGGAGTGCTCTGGTGAGGATAACCACAGAGAGGACACCATCTACGTCATAATCTCCAAATATCAGGATTTTTTCTCGCTTTGAACAGGCCTTTTGGAGCCTGTCCACGGCAGCCCTCATCCCGGACATAAGGAATGGATCATGAAGATTATCCAATGTGCCGTATAAAAAAGCCAAAGCCTTGTCCCGAGTTGTAATGTGCCTGTTGACCAAAATCCGGGCAATCTCAATAGGGATCTCCATCTCATTCGATAGAGTCTTCGCCTCCTCTGTGGTTGAAGAATAGGTCCAAATGGCTTCATTCATTAGTGAACCACTTTAGCACAATTGAGCTATTTTGTGGAAACATTTCCATCTTCATGATTTTATTGGATTTCTGTAAAATGAAAAAAATTCATGGAAATGGGGATTGCCCCATGTGGAGCACCTGCAGTTGAGTCGGATGGACGTCGAGAAGTGTGTCTCCGCCCCCGTGGCTTCAGCGAGGATCGGAGAAATTGACTTTGAGAGAGCCCAAAAATATAATGAAGAGGTTATGTTAGGCAGTCTGAGAAATAAGCTGGCAAGAACACGTGATACGTTCAAGAATAAGTTTGATGATCTCCTCAGATCACAGAAAGAGCGTGAGGACATTCTCTCTGAATTGGAAGAATTGCTTATTTTGGCAGATGTGGGTGTTGGCACTACAGATAAAATCATCACGGCCATCAGAGAAAAAAGCAGAAAATCCGACACCTTCACTACAATAAGCAAGATACTTAAGGATGAGATTGAGAGAACTCTATCTCAATTCCCCGCGGAGATGAATTTCGGTCACTCGAGATCCGTCGTGATGCTTGTAGGCATCAACGGGGGCGGCAAGACAACCTCCCTTGCCAAACTGGCTTATTATTATAAAAATCAGGGAAAAAACTGTCTTTTGGTCGCCGGAGACACCTTCCGAGCCGCTGCACAGGAGCAGCTCTCCATATGGGGAAAAAGGCTGAATATTCCGGTGATAAAAGGCCAATACAAGGCGGATCCCGCATCAGTGGTCTTCGACTCAATCCAATCATTCAAAGCTCATGACTATCAAATGCTCCTCATAGATACGGCTGGCAGGGTCCACACAAACATCAATCTCATGAACGAACTAGAAAAGATCAAAAGAATCATATCACGAGAATTGGATGGGACTCCGCAAGAAGTTCTTCTTGTCCTGGATGCCAGTATTGGCCAGAATGCTTTGATCCATGCGAGAGAATTTTTGAAATTTTCTGGCTTATCCGGAGTATTTTTAACAAAATTGGATGGAACGGCAAAAGGCGGAAGTGCCCTCAGCATCATCGACGAACTCAAACTCCCCATCAAATTCATTGGAGTCGGGGAGGGAGAAAAGGATATGCTCTTTTTTTCTCCAAAAGACTACGTCAGTGCCCTTCTCACATGAATAAACTCAGAGATAAAGCTTACCTTGAAATGGCCTACAGTCTAGCCCAGGAGGCCAAAGGTTGGACAAGTCCAAATCCTTATGTGGGAGCCGTGATTGTCAAAAATGGTGCCATTATCGGTTTTGGCTACCACAAAGGTCCCGGCCAACCTCATGCAGAAATCGTTGCTCTTCAGAAAGCCGGCTCTTCCGCTCACCACAGCACGATATACTTAACCCTTGAACCATGTATCCACTGGGGAAGAACGCCTCCCTGTATTGAAGCGCTGTTGAAAAACAAACCAAAAAGGGTTGTCATATCTGCTTCCGATCCAAATCCTCTTGTCCACAACAAGGGTATTCGCGCTTTGAAAAAAACTGGAATCGATGTATCCGTCGGCCTCCTCCAGGAAAAAAATGAAATCATAAATGAGGCCTATATCAAGTATATCACAAAAAAAATTCCATTCGTCTCTCTTAAGGCGGCTTTAAGTTTAGATGGAAAGATGGCAACAAAAACTTTCTCCTCCCAGTGGATTTCTTCTTCCCGGACTAGAGAGTATACACAGCTCCTCCGGGGAGAACACGATGCAATCATGATCGGCGTGCAAACTCTTCTCAAAGACAATCCGAAGTTGACGCTCCGTCATCCGAGTTGGAGAGGGAAAAAACAAATGCGCATTATTCTCGACTCAAATCTTCGGATCCCCACAAACTCACGGATTTTGAACACAACATCCAAGGGAAAGATAATTGTCTTCACAAAGAAACCTCCGACATCTCCTAAGACGGCAATTCTGAATAAAAGAGGCGTGGATGTGATCTCCCTTTCAGGATCCAGCGCAGGCATCAGTTTAAAACGCGTTCTCGCTTGGTTAGGGCTACATGAAATATCGAGTGTACTTGTTGAAGGGGGGGGACGTCTGCATACATCCTTTCTTGACCAAAGGCTTGTGGACAAAGTCTTCATTTCACTTTCTCCCAAGCTCATCGGAGGTGAAAAGGCTCCAGCTCTCTTTCAGGGAATAGGTGTCAAATCTGTCAAGAATGCTCTTCAACTGCGCAAGGTCCGCACATTTCAGATTGAAAATGATATTATTTTAGAGGGGTATTTCTGATGTTTACAGGAATTATAAACCATTTGGGCCATTTTAAAGAGTACAGCCTGGGAAAGAAGGTTCTCTCCATCGATGCACCCACCATCGCGCCCAAGCTGGAAACAGGAGAAAGTCTGGCTATAAACGGCGTCTGTCTAAGCCTTATTAAAAAAGAAAAAAGCATTCTCTCTTTTAACATTTCAGAGGAAACATACCGTCAGACAAACCTTGGCTCGCTGCGAATAAGAGACATGCTGAATCTTGAGCTCCCCGTGACTCTCTCAACACCCCTAAGTGGACATTTGGTCACAGGACATGTCGATACGACAGGAAAAATTCTCAAGATCGTTTCCTCTGGAAAGGGGAAGAGGTTCACGTTTTCCTTCCCAGAAAAACTCAGGCCTTATTTTGTTCCTAAAGGATCTGTTTGCATCAACGGAATCAGCCTCACTATTGCCGACATCTCAAGACTATCGTTTGATGTTGAACTCATTCCTATCACTCTGAAAAATTCCAATTTGGGAGTCCTTAAAAGAGGGAGTACGGTCAACATCGAAAGTGACATCATCGGCAAATACGTGTATAATTGGCAGGTTCGAAAAAGATAGAAACAAAGGACTATATCTATGAATCGGAAACATCATGTCGCCACTGTTGACCAAGCTATTCAAGCTGTTAAGTCTGGAAAGCTGATAATCATCGTGGACGATGAAGACCGTGAAAATGAAGGCGATCTTATGGTCGCCGCAGAAAAAGTGACTCCAGATATCATCAATTTTATGGCCAAACACGGACGAGGCCTCATCTGTCTTCCAATGCCGGGAGAAAGGCTGAAGGAATTGGACCTACCCCTCATGGTGTCAGACAATACCGCAACATTTCAAACGGCTTTCACCGTTTCTGTCGATGCCAAAGAAGGGACCACAACAGGTATATCGTCCTTCGATAGGGCCAAAACAATCCTGACTGCCATCGATCCCAAGACAAAACCTTCAGATCTTGCACGCCCGGGACACATTTTCCCTCTGCAGGCCATGAATGGAGGCGTTCTCGAAAGAGCTGGCCAGACCGAAGCGGCAATCGACATCACACGACTGGCAGGCCTAATCACGGCAGGTGTCATCTGCGAAATCATGAACGAAGACGGAACTATGGCCAGGATGCCAGAGCTGATAGAGTATAGTTTGACGTACGACATCCCCATTTTGACCATCACCGACCTTATCAAATACAGGATGAAGAACGAGACGCTTGTCACTAAGATTGAAGAAACTGAACTCCCCACAAAATACGGGGAGTTTAAACTGCTAGTTTTCAAAGACAACATACAAAAAGAACACCATCTCGCTCTGGTTAAAGGACAAATCAAAGAGGGGGAATCCACTCTGGTCAGAGCTCATTCCCAGTGTTTGACAGGAGACACCTTTGGCTCCATCCGATGCGACTGCGGAGATCAACTCCACCTCTCCATGGAAATGATCCAAAAAGAGGGAAAAGGCGTCATCCTGTATATCGTCAATCAGGAAGGAAGAGGAATCGGACTGATCAACAAGATAAAAGCCTATGCGCTCCAGGATAAAGGGATCGATACGGTTGAGGCGAACGAAAAGTTGGGTTTTAAATCCGATCACAGAGATTACGGTATTGGCGCTCAAATACTCGTTGCTCTCGGAGTCACAAAACTTCACCTTATCACAAATAATCCCCGAAAATTCATTGGTCTGTCAGGGTATAACCTTGAAATCGTGGGCAGAGTTCCCCTGGAAATCCCTCCATGCGACAGTAACCGCCACTATCTGAAAACCAAAAAAGAAAAGATGGGCCACATGCTAGAAATGGTTTAGATGGACAACGAACAAAAATCCTCCTCCAATGAGGAAAAAGACCCCCTCAAACTCGCCGTATCAGCGCAAAAAAAAATCGCGGAGAGCAAAAATAAGGAAGAGCGGCTCAAGGTCCTCCAATCTATTCTACGTCTAGACGCTCCCTGGATTTATGATGTGCTATTAAATGCACTGGCAGATCCTGTTGCAGAGATCCGACGCTATATCGTCACTCAAATGGCCCAAAAAGAAAATCTCGACCTCAGCATGCTCTATAATCAACTGTCCAAACCCCCTTGGTACATCAAAACAGAAGTCCTGAAAATACTGGAACTTCGAAAAACCCCCAGCTCCGCCAAACACATAGAAGTCGTACTCAATGAATCAAACGACGAGGTTCGCAGAACAGCCGCTGTAGCCCTGGGAAAAATTGGAGGAGAAGTCGCACGGACCCTTCTCGTTAAATTAACGCAGGATCAGAATCCTTTTGTTAGAAAAACCGCTGAAAAATCTCTAAATGAGACAAGTGATCTGAAATTTCTCTAATAACCTGGATAATTCACGAGTCGAGTTTGCCGTTTTATGAATTATTCAGGTTAGGAAGAAAGGATAAAAGTCACAGGCCCGTCATTAATCAAACACACATCCATTAATGCCCCAAAAACTCCTTTTTTGACTTTAAGGCCTCTTTCTTCTATTTTCTGAACAAAACTGTCAAAAAGCCTTTCGGCACGCTCGGGCTCTTCAGCTTTATCAAAACTGGGACGTCGTCCTTTGCTAACGGACCCAGCCAGAGTGAACTGAGAGACAGCCAGCACTTTTCTCTCCGTATCCAGCAGAGAGAGGTTCATTTTACCCTCAGAATCCGGGAAAATTCTCAAATCGACAATTTTATTGGCCAAACGTTGGGCATCGTCTAGGGAATCCCCTTTTTCCACCCCGACAAGAAGGCACACCCCTTGATCTATCCGGCAGTGAACTTCCCCTCCAATTTCGACCGATCCCTTTTTGATCCTTTGCAGAACAACTTTCATTAAAACACACTAATCTCGAAGTATTTTTTCTTTTGAAAAGGCCTGCTTGAGGCCCTTGAGATCTTCATGCTTAAACAGCAGATTCATAATAAAATAAACGATCACTCCCCCTAAAATAGCGGCAAGGACAACACTCGACTTCTCAATGAACACTAATTTTTCGAAGTCAAATTTATCTATAAAAATCCAGACCGCTCCGGCCATAACCACAGCAGACAGCGCCGATTTCAAGGCAGAGATAAAAAGATCCTTTTTTTCAATCCTTCCGAGTTTTTTCTCAAGAAGATAAAACAGCGCAACAAAGTTAATCAGAGAAGACAACGATAGGGCCAGTGCAATTCCTCCCGCTCGGAGGGGCCCCATCAAGAAAAGAGAAGAACCGATATAGCTAATCATCACAAAAAAGGCCACAATCACAGGAGTTTTTGTGTCTTTGAGGGAATAAAACATCGGGGCAAGAATCTTGGTTCCTGAAATAAAGGGAAGCCCAAAAGCAAAAAAGAGGAGGCACCATGAACTCATAGCTGTCGACTGCGCATCAAAAGCACCCCGTTGGAAAAGAACTTGAATGATCTGTTTATTGAGCACAATGAGGCCAGCCATGGCAGGGAAAGTGACGAGGAATATTAATTTGAACGAATATTTAAGAGTCTTTTTCATGCCCTCGATGTCTTTTCGGGCAGCCAGATCGGAGAGTGTCGGAAACAGGGCAATAGACAGGGCAATAGCAAAAAGCCCAAGGGTCAGCTCCTCAATTCGTGAAGCATAGTAGAGAGAAGACACACTTCCATGTTCCAGTGAAGTGGCAATCATGCGGCTGATAAACATGTTGATCTGGTAAATTCCGGCCCCAAAAATCCCGGGGATCATCAACCTGGCCACTTTCTTTACGGCAGGATGCGTAAAGCTGAGCCCGAACTTAAAGGTCATGCCCTGCCGACGGAGAAAGGGAATCTGAATGCCCAGCTGAAGAAGGCCACCCAAAACAACACCAACGGCAAAGACATAAGCCGGCTCCCCGGCATTTTCGGCAAAAAATATGGCGGCCGCAATGATGGACAGGTTAAAGAGCACAGGTGTAAAAGCAGGGACAAAGAACTTTTGAAAAGAATTTAGAACGGCCATTGCCAGCGCTGCCAGGCTGACAAGAAATATGTAGGGGAACATGATTTTTGTTAAAATGATTGTCAGTTCCCATTTTCCTGGAACTCTTCCATATCCAAAGGCAATGATCCTGACCAGTATGGGGGCAAAAACTATCCCCAGAACGGTCAATATAGTCAGAATCAATGTCAAATCAAAAAAAAACACGTTGGCAAATGTCCACAGCTCGGATCGAGATTTATCCTTCTTTTCCTGTGCAAAGACCGGAATAAACGCCGCTGTCATAGCCCCTTCAGCCGTCAAGCGACGTAGCAAATTGGGAATGAGGGAAGCAATGATATAGGCATCCATCCCTTTGCCTGTTCCGAGAAATTTGGCCTGGAGCATGTCGCGGAAATAACCCAATATCCGACTTAAAACAGTGGGGAGGGTCATAGATAAGGTTGAACGGATCAGCCTGTGATTCTGTGCTTCCTGGTGAGCAGGAAGGGACTCAGTCGGAGGATTCCTTGGCTCTTCTTTCATGTTGTGTCCATTCCCTCTAACCCTATTTGGAGGTTGACTTTAAGATTAAGATATCTTATCATACCACTTCTTTGCAGGAGAAAAAAATGGCTATTCATAAGTCCGCAATCAAACAGTTGAGGCAGAGCCTCAAAAAAAACGCCATCAACCAGAGCAAAAAGACTGTACTGCGCACACAAATTAAGGCACTGCGAAAAGCCATTCAAAATAATGACAGAGAAGAGGCTCAAAAACTTCTGCCAACAACATTTTCAACCATCGACAAGTCAATAAAAAAAGGGGCCATCCACGAAAATAAGGGCAACAGGCACAAATCCCGCTTAAGCCATCAGGTCGAATTACTTAACGCCTCCCCCTCCAAATAACACGAGCTTCTCGAAGAAAGCGACAATATTCAAAGAGAAATCCTTCCAGGAGTGTTTGAAGAGAAAGAGAGGATGTCTTTATCTGTAAATCTATTTTCTCCAGCTTGGCCAGAAAGCGATTGAGATCTGTCAAAGACAGGCCATCAACCAGAGAAAAAAATTCATTAAATTTTCTCGTATAAAAGTCTCCGAATTTCTCCAGGATCTGTGGCTTGAATTCTCTGAAAATCGATTTTCTCTCTTTGTTCTTTTCTGACAGGAGAAGTTTTGCCAAAAGAAGGTTAGAAAAGAACCGGGAAAATGAACCCAAGATGTATTCTGGTCTGATTCCTTCCTTGTTTAATAATTTATCAAGAACGAGGAGACTTTGTTCATAATCTCCCCTTTCCAGATTTTCTGCAATCTCCCATTCAAGAAAAGATTTAACCCAGCCAGATATTTGATTGATATCATCCAATTCGATTTGTTTTTTTTCGCCGACATAGGTCACTATTTTTTCAATCTCGTTATGGATCCGACCGAGATTATTTCCAGCAACTTCTGCCAAACGTTTTGTTGCGTCAACCGTCGGTTCCTTATCGGACATATGAAACTGCTTATCAATCCAGGAGAGTAAAACCCGGGCCTTTAAGGGCCTCATTTCTTCAACCTTGACACTCGAGGAAGGCAAAGAAGAAAAAAATTTTACAAGAGGTGAACTTTTCTTCACCTTTCCTGAAAAAACGACAACCATAACAGTCTGGGTTGAGCATGTTTGAAAATACTCATTAAGCAGCTTCTCTTCGGTTGCAGAAAGTTTTGCTCCCCGTGCATCGGAGATTTCGACAAGAACAAGTCGTCGTGAAGTAAAAAATGGGACCGTACGTGCCACATCGATGATTTCAGGCCACGAATGTTCTTCCAATTGGAATTTTTCAACGCTGTTATCTTCGCCGTCTTTAAGGACAAGAATCTCTTTGACCCGTTCTATGAACTCGCGGGCGAGGAAAGGTTCTTCTCCATAAAAAAAGTAGCAGGGATAAAGATTGTCCTCTCTGACAAGGGAAGGATTCACGCTCAAAATCCTTCCAGCATGGTGATTACCAAACTGCGGGCAAATCTTTCGGCCAATTTATCGATGGCTTCTGATTCCACGCTCTCGAAGTCCGTACCTTCGGAAACTTGATATTCATACTGGTAGGAAAAATTGGGATTGGAATAAATAATTTTATTGTTCACAAGGTCTCGCAATACGATTTTGGTGAGCACAATGATACTGTATCGGTCAGCAGTAGCCTCCACTCCAAATGCAATAGGGATGGCTTCAAAAGAGCTAATTTCTCCAACCAAGATGGCATCTGCTGCCGTGGGATCTCCTGAAATTTCAACTTTTCCTCTGGCAACAATTTCATCGATGACGGCTTGGGTCAACTTCAAATCCAACTGAAACCGTGTCGTCAAATTCTTGAACATGGGAATATGGATTTCTTGGATGTGTTCGGGAAGAAAACTCCCTGTTCCGCGCAGGTGGTATCCACACTGGCTTAAAACCAAACATATTAAAAATAAGACAAGGGTCTTTCTCATATTCAGCCTCACGAATAATCCCGGTTAAATAACAATATTGACAAGTTTATCTTGGACAAAAATAACTTTCCTAATCTTTCTATCTCCGATTATATTCAGTATTCGCTCTGATTCCAAGGCTTTACGTTCCAAATCCTCATTTGAAAGTCCTCTTCCTGCCTCAAACTTATCTCTGAGTTTCCCGTTGATCTGAACGACAATAGTGACCGTTTCCTCTCTCGCCAACTCAGGGGCAAAAGCCGGCCAGGATGTATGAAGGAGAAGGTTTTGGTGCCCCATTTTTTCCCAAATCTCCTCGCAAAAATGTGGAGCAAACGGGGAGAGGAGCAGGACGAGAATTTCCATGGTATTTTTCACTAAATCCCTGTCCTCTTGATGGCTTCTCAAGTTTTCACATTCTTTTTTAAGAGAGTTGAATAATTCCATTATAGAACTGATGGCCGTATTCAAATGATACCTCTTTTCAATATCGTCTCCAACTTTTTTAATCGTCTGGTGCATTTTTGTTTTCAAATGGAGATGGCTTTCACTTTCCGGAGCCGCTTCCAACGCTTGGTTTTTGTCCAGAGAAAAGAGGTGCAGATTTTCATGGATGAAGGTCCAAATACGGTTGAGGAATCTGTGACTCCCTTCAACACCTTTTTCATTCCAGGCAATTTCTTTTTCCGGTGGGGATGAAAAAAGGATAAAGAGCCGCAGGGTATCGGCGCCGAATTGTTCGAGCATTTCGTCCGGATCCACAACATTTCCTTTGGATTTTGACATGGCCGATCCGTCCTTGGTGACCATCCCTTGAGGAAGATAGTGTGGGAAGGGCTCATCCATGGTCGTCAAACCTATATCTCTGAGGATTTTACAGAAAAATCGAGCATAGATCAGATGCAGAATAGCATGTTCGACTCCACCGATATAGAGATCGACCGGCATCCAATAATCGGCTGCCGAAGACTGAAAAGGCCGTGTTTCATCCTGAGAAGAGCAGTAGCGGAAATAATACCAGGATGAATCAAAAAATGTGTCCATAGTATCTGTTTCCCGGCGGGCTTGTCCTCCACACTGAGGACAGTTGGTTTTGACAAAATTGTCGGCATGTTCCAATGGAGAGCCCTCAACTCCTTGAAATTCCACATCTGTGGGGAGAAGCACCGGCAGATCTTTTTCAGGAACACCCAACGCTCCGCACTTCTCACAGTAGATGATGGGGATGGGAGTTCCCCAGTACCGCTGGCGGGAAATGCCCCAGTCTCTGAGACGATACAGGATACTTTCTCGTCCAAATCCCGAATCTTCAGCATATTGGACCATGGCGTCCATGGCCTCTTTGGAGGTCATTCCTGTAAAATCTCCGGAATTCACGAGTCGCCCATATCCTTCAAAGGCTTCTTCCAGCTCACCAGACAAGGATTCGCTCTCCGGGACAATGACTTCTCGGATAGGAATGGAATATTTTTTTGCAAAATCAAAATCTCTTTGATCATGACCTGGAACAGCCATGACGGCTCCTGTCCCGTATTCCATAAGAACATAATTGACGATCCAGATGGGAACTTCCTCCCCTGTATAGGGATTGATGGCTTTTTTCCCGGTATCGATGCCCTCCTTCTCTTCTTCGATTTGATCCTTTTCAAGCCGCTGCTTTTTTATACTCAAATCAATCCATATCTGGAACCGTTCTTTTTGATTGGAATCTGAAATCAGTTTTTGGCTCAGTGTGTGCTCTGGGGAGATGGCCACAAAAGTGGCTCCGTAGATCGTATCGATTCGGGTTGTGAAGACCTTTATAGACTGGTCCGTACCGGAAACTGGAAATGTCACGTGGACCCCCGTACTCTTTCCAATCCAGTTCTTCTGCATAAGGAGGACATGTTCGGGCCATTTTATGAGAAAATCATGCCCGCGGAGCAGTTCTTCGGCATAATCTGTGATTTTGAGAAACCACTGCTCCATATCTTTCTGTTCAACTTCCGAATCGCAGCGCCAACACGTATTGCCCGCCGCCTGCTCATTGGCCAGGACGGTCTGGCACTGAGGACACCAGTTAATCCAACTTTTCTTCTTGTAAGCCAATCCCTTCGAGTACATTCTAAGAAAAATCCATTGGTTCCATCTGTAGTATTCCGGAAGACAGGTATTCACTTCCCTTCCCCAATCGTAATAAAAGCCCATCCTCTTGAGCTGATGCTTCATGTGAGCAATATTGTCCAGAGTCCATTTTTTGGGATGAACGCCGCTCTTTATGGCTGCATTTTCTGCCGGCATGCCAAAAGCATCCCAACCTATGGGGTGAAGCACATTGAATCCCTTCATCACTTTATGGCGAGAAATCACATCTCCAATCGTGTAATTGCGAACATGCCCCATGTGGATTCTGCCAGAGGGATAGGGGTACATTTCCAGACAGTAGAATTTTGTTTTTTTAGAGTCTTCAAAAACCCGGAAGGCTTCTTTGTCCTCCCAAATTTTCTGCCATTTCGCCTCTATTCGCTTAAAATCATAATTTTCCGCCATCGTTCTACCTTATTTCTCTTCTACAGGGGGGATAAGTCAGCCTAAATATTAGAGTTATCCCCTCAAAAAGTCAACAGAATGGGGTGGAATGGAAACATCTCCATTCCGTGATTCCGATAACGAGTCCTCCGTGAACAAGTCGACTAGAAATCACGCTTCGTTTTCTTCTGCTGGAGATGAAGGCGGGACCCCTCCCTTCATCTCCTTCAAGATAAATCGGACTGGGAGGGATGCATCCTTTAAATATCACCTTTAGCAGAGTCGGATGGACGTCGAGAAGTGTGTCTCCGCCCGGAGCTTCAGCGAGGAATGGAGACATACCTCGTAAGGGTTCCGTCCGACTCTAAAAAAGATCCCAGAAATAAAGATGCTTGCCTTTCATGATAGAATTTTTCAAAAGAGCGTGTTTTGTGGCATAATCCTTATTTGTCATGACTATTCTTAACGTATTGAACCTCTCTGCGGGATATGGGAACGGGGATATCATCACAGATATCTCCTTTTCTCTAGAACGGGGAGAATTCATCGCTATCCTGGGACGGAACGGTTCAGGAAAGAGCACTTTGATCAAGGCCCTTCAGGGGCTCTTGAAAAATGTCAGAGGAACCGTTGAAGTGGGCGAAAATAATGCTTTCACCTTAACGGCCCAGCTTTTGGCTAAACAGATTGCATATGTTCCTCAGATATCGAATTTATCCTTTGAATTTTCCGTACTGGAAATCATCCATATGGGGAGATACGTGCATCAAGGCCGTTTGGAGAGAACAACATCCATGGATAAGGACGCCATTCAAGACGTCATGGAGCTTACGGAAATCCACCATTTTCGGCACAAGAAAATCGCTCACCTAAGCGGCGGAGAGCAGCAGAGAGTCTTTATCGCCCGCGCATTGGCACAGGACACTCCTCTCCTCTTCCTCGATGAACCAAGTTCGCATCTGGATATAAGTTATCAGGTCGAAATCTACAGAATTCTTAAACGGCTTCAGGAAGAAAAGGGAAAAACCATTCTGACCACCGAGCACAATATCAATCTTGTCATTCCCTATTCTCAACGCCTCATGTTCCTCAAAGAGGGAAAAATATTTGCTCAAGGTCCTCCGGAAAAACTCATCACCAAATCCTACATCCAAGATGTTTTCCAGACTGACGTGGATATTAGAAAAAATGCCCACTCCGGACTCCCGGAAATATCATTCATCCCGTCCATGAAGGAAAACCCATGAGCCGCAAAAAATTCGGTTTCCTCATTTTTGTCCTTCTTTTTAACCTGATCCCAGTCCGTGCGCAAAACAAAATTTTTACCGACGACCTCGGCTTCATTACCGAGATGGACGCCCCGCCAAAAAGAATCATATCCTTGGCCCCTAACATCACGGAAATCCTATTTTCTCTCGATCTTGGGGATAGCATCGTAGGAGTGACACGTTTCTGTGATTATCCTCCCGAAGCTACAAGAAAGGAGAGAATCGGAGGATTGGTGGATCCCAATCTGGAAAAAATTATCTCTTTGAATCCGGATCTCATTATTGGCTTTAGAGGAAATCCTATTCGTCTTCTGAAACGGATGCAAGAATTCAACCTTCCTGTCTATGTTCTCGAAATGGGAACAACCATCGATCGTGTCTTCACGGTCATCGAAACAGTCGCCAAGATCACTTGGACAGAGGAAAAAGCGGCCAAGCTTCTTCTACCCTTAAAGCTTCGGTACCAAAACATTATCTCTGCCCTTGACAGAGAAAAAAACATCCCAAAAGTGTTTGTCTTTCTTCACGGTTTGGGATTATGGACCTGTGGAAAAAACAGCTTCATGGATGACCTCCTGACTAAAGCCAAAGGAAAAAACATCGCAGGAAACATAAAGAAGAAATGGCTTCTCTTCAACCAAGAACAGCTCATCGCCGAAAACCCGCATTTCATCATCATCCTTTCCAAATCCCGGAAAGCCTTCCTCCAAGCAAAAAAAACGATCTCAAAAGGAACGTATCTCAAAAACCTTCAAGCTGTCATAAAAGGCAATATATATTTTTTAGATGAAAATCTGGCCACCCGCCCAGGTCCACGGATTATCGATGCTTTGGACAACCTTGCTCGAATATTTCATCCGGAAGCCTTTTCCAATAAATAACCAAACACATGAAAAAAAAACAGCGTCTCCTCATCCTGCTGTTTGTCCTGTTTGTGCTGGGCATGATGATTTCATTATGCCTTGGGCCGGCAAAGGTAGGATTAAGCGATCTCTGGAATTTTGTCTTTCGCGGGGATGCCTCAAATTCTACAATATTCCAAATCCGCCTTTCTCGAGCCATTCTTGCTTTTTTGGTTGGCGCCAGTTTATCTCTATCCGGTGCCATTCTTCAAGGGTATTTCCAGAATCCGATGGCCGGGCCTTTTGTGGTTGGTGTCTCATCAGGAGCTTCTTTCGGAGCCGTTCTTTCTCTCCAGCTGGGATTGACATTTAGTTTTTTAGGCCTAAATGTCCAGAGTGTGTTTGCCTTTACCACAGGATTTGTCATTGTCTACTTTGTCTATTTCCTTTCCCAAAAAAGTGGAGTATTTAAAGTGGAAACCCTGCTTCTTACGGGAATTGCAGCAGGCGCTATGGCTTCGGCCCTAACATCATTTCTCATATTCCTCAAATCCGATTCCTATGAACAGGCTGTTTTCTGGTTGCTGGGAAGTTTTCACCTTGCCGACTGGAAGCAGATTCTTGCCATTCTCCCGTATTTTCTCGTCTGTTTTGTCGCCGCTCAATGGTTTGCCAAGGACATGAACCTCCTCGTGCTTGGAGACGACACGGCTCAATCGTTAGGCTGTTCCGTGAAAAAAATAAGGAAAATTTTCCTGGCGCTGTCCACAATTCTAGCGGCGTCTGCCGTTTCCGTCTCTGGCATTATCGGTTTTGTCGGATTGATCGTTCCCCACTGGGTCCGTCTCCTTATCGGACCGGATCACAGATCCCTTTTCTTCTTCTCATTCTTTACGGGGGGTGTCTTTCTCGTCTTCTCTGATCTTTTGGCTCGAAGTCTACTTTTTTCTACAGAACTCCCAATAGGTATCATCACTGCGGTGATCGGTGCTCCATTTTTCATCTATCTCCTCAACCAACGCCGGTAAATTCATTGAGGGAATCCATCCACTTCATGTAATACAAATTATTTAGTTTTTGTTTGTACCATGATAAAATAAGGCGCTTCCATGAATTTTTTCTTTGTGCAGGATTTCCGCCAGAAATACAGGTATTTCTCCGCCGAACCTCTCTCTGTGACTCAGATCGAGTTTTCCCGCTTTAGAAAATTTTGGGAAAGGGCAAAAAAAAAACTTATGCTCCTACCGCCAAAAATTCTCAAGCAGGAACAAGCATTTG
>SDBS01000676.1_pt1 | contig 33796 bp, 30 predicted proteins | sample 2277091 | NCBI WGS metagenome assembly SDBS01 (sample SAMN10404972, study PRJNA504765) | marine sediment metagenome | isolation source: marine sediment core GS10_PC15, 163 cmbsf | place: Arctic Ocean: Southern Knipovich Ridge | collected 2010 | reverse complement strand
GATATCTGCTTTAAACGAGATTGTGCCGATATTAGAAAAAGTTGCCCAAAGCGGTAAAAAAGAATTAGTGATTATTGCCGAAGATATTGAAGGAGAAGCTTTAGCTACCCTTGTAGTTAATAAGCTTCGTGGAATATTTAATACTTTGGCAATAAAAGCTCCTGGGTTTGGAGATAGAAAAAAAGAGATTCTTGATGACATAGCTGTGGTTACAGGGGCTGAAGTAATTTCTGAAGAAAAAGGTTTGAAGCTGGAAAACATTGAGACAAGCATGTTGGGATCTGCCCGAAGAATTGTTTCAACTAAAGAAAACACTACAATTATTGAAGGTAAGGGAGAGAAAGAAAACATTGAAGTTAGGGTTTCCCAAATTAAAAAAGAGCTTGAAGCTTCTGACTCTGAATTTGATAAAGAGAAGTTGCAGGAAAGATTAGCTAAATTGGTTGGAGGAGTGGCAGTAATTAAAGTTGGAGCCGCTACCGAAGTTGAACAAAAAGCAAAACAACACAAAACAGAAGATGCTTTGGCTGCAACTAAAGCCGCAGTTGAAGAGGGAATTGTTCCCGGTGGAGGAGTAGCTTTATTAAGGGCAAGTTTAGTTTTGGAAGGGTTGGATATTGAAGGAGATGAAAAAACAGGAGCAAACATCCTTAAAAGAGTTTTAGAAGAACCGATCAGGCAAATTGCCCAAAATGCCGGCATAGACGGAGCTGTAGTGGCCCAAAAAGTAAAGGAAGCAGAGGAAGGGTTTGGTTTTAACGCTGAAACCCTTAATTATGAGGACTTAATGAAGTCCGGGATTGTTGATCCGACTAAGGTGGTTAGGTCTGCTTTAGAAAACGCAGCTTCTGCAGCTGGTATGTTCTTGACTACAGAAGTTGTTGTTGCAGAAAAAGCAGAAGAGAAGAATCCGCCAGCCGGAGGAATGCCTCAAATGCCTCAAATGGGATATTAAGCATTACAAGAATCGGCCCTTACGGGTCGTTTTTTGTAAATCTTCATAGACAAAGGACTTTAGCTGTGTTAAAGTTTAACATTGGGTTTAAATATACATGGAAAAGCAAAAGTTAAAAAAATTGCTAACTGAATATTTGGTTGAAACGACCAAAGAAGTAAAAAGAGTTGCTGCCCAGGGAAAAGGCAGGCAGATTTTAGGTGAAACTATAAACAGGCCAGAAGACTTAGAAATTGGAATTGACAGGGTAGGAGAAGACATTTTAGAGAAACTTCTGAAAAAGCATGAGATAAAAGCAACTATTTTTTCTGAGCCGGAAGATAGAGATATTAAAAATGGAGGAGAAGTTTATGGTTCAGTTGATCCTTTTGACGGATCAATGCTTTATCTTAGAGGATTTGAACACAACTGGTATACAGTTTTGAGCTTCTTTGATAAAGAAAAAAATCCTTTATGCTGCGGGATAGCTGATATTGTAAATGAAAAATATTATATTACCGAAGAAGATGGAAATTATTTAGTTTCAATGGATTCTGGAAAGAAAAAGAAAGTTCAGCCCTCTGCAAGGAAAAAGTTAACTGAACCTATTGTTTTGGCTAGTTATCTGATGAGTTCCCAATATTCTCCAAAGTTTCTTGATATTTACGGGGACTTAATAAAAAACATGCATCCCAAAGGTCTTTTTTATCCTCACGGAGGTTCTTATATTTACGCTTTTCTTGCCTCTGGATTAATTGATGCCTATGTAATGTTTAATGAGCCTCGTTCAGAAATAGATCCCGGTTTTCCAATTGCCAGAAAAGCGGGCTGCCAAGTTGTTAGCGTTGATTCCGATGGAAATTATCAGGATTATCAATTTGTTCCCGGAAAACAACACGATAAAGTAGATTTATTAATTGCTGCTTCAACTTCTCAGCTTCGCGATAAATTAATAAAGCATTATGTAAAAAAATATGCAGAAAAATACTCTTTTAAGCCTTAAACCAATTAAAAAATTCATTGATGGGATAGAAAAAGATGTAATAAAGTATTTTGGAAAAGATAAAGCGTGTATAATCGGTTTGGAGGATGATGGAGTTTTTTATGGCGAAGGGCTTTATTTTTGGCTATCTAAGAAAAACAAAAATATAACTTTTACTATAATGGATGATTATGGGAAAGGGTTGGAGGAAAATAAAGTAAGAGGAAGGAAGGTTCTATTAATTGATAATGATATTGTTACCGGTAAGGCCTATAGAACAGTTATGAATTCTATACAGGAAAGGAAAGAAAGGTTGAAGATAAGAGATATAAAGTTTGCTGTTTTGTGTGACAGAATGAAAATGGCTGATTTTTCAGTTGAAGATTATCCTGCTCCTATTTCCTGGAGCATTAGAAATTTAGATGAAATTGACCTTGAAATAATTAAATCTCTATCTCAAGATGGAAGAAAAAGCTTTGTGGAGATTGCTAAAAAGACAGGTTTAACTTCAGTAGGTGTTAAAAATAGAATTGAGAAATTAATTAAACAGGATGTATTAAGAATCCAAGGATTGTTAAATATAGAAAGATTTTATTCAGTAAGCGCCACTGTTGGAGTTGAAGCGCCTTCCGAGGTTATTTCTGAACTAATAAAGAAATTTGAAAATTGCCCTTTGGTTTATAACTTGGTTAGGTTTCCTTCCGGCCACCGCCAGAATTTAATTATAGGTCTTCTTGCTTCTAATTTAAAAAGAATAAACGATTTCATAATAAAACAATTAAGGTCTGAACCTGGAATAAGAAACATTGAAGCTGACATAGGAGAATTGCCAATATCGCCAAAAGGACATTTGTTATCTAGCCTTGCCGATAAATCTAAGAAATGTCTTTGTGAGAAAAGATGTAATGAATGTGAATATTTTTTGTAACATATAAATTAAATACAGCGAATTTTTGAATCCCCTTGGAGGGGTTTTTTATTTGGGCTGTGGAAAACTAACCGTTGACAAGCCCTTGACAAGCTATCTTGAAAGAGTAAAATAAAATGTTGGAAGAGTATACTTTAAAAAACAAACAAAAAAGCTTGAATTAGTTAATTTAACTAATAAATTTTAACAAATAATTTTGGAAAACTAAAAATGGAAGAGAGAAAAAAGTTTTATTTAACAAAAAAGGGATTAGAGGGTATAAAAAAAGAATATAAGATTCTAAAAAACCTTAGATTGGCCAAGACAAAAGGAGAAGCTCCTAAGACTTGGGAATCGGAAGATTTAAATCCCGAATATCTTTCCTTTCAGGAGGACCTGAGTTTTCTTGAGACGAAAGTAGCCGAACTTGAAAATATTTTAAAAAATGTAGAATTAATTAAACGTCCCTCTAAAGAAAAATTAAAGGTTATAAATTTAGGAGCAACAGTTGTCGCAGAGGTAGAGGGAGATAAAGATGAGTTTACGATTGTAGGTACTCTGGAGGCAAATCCTTCACTTGGAAAAATTAGCAATGAATCTCCGGTTGGAAAAACACTCTTAGGGCACAAAATAGGAGACGCAGTGATTATTTCCTCTCCTATAAAAGTGATTTACAAAATTAAGAAAATTAAATACTCTTCCTTGTAATTTATAAAAAAATGTGATAAAACAAAGTTAGGTATTACCTAATTTTGTTTTTTTTATGAAAGAAACTTTCAATTTTCTTTTAAAAGTTGGGAGATTAAAAAAGCTAAAAAGAAAAGGAATAATGTTTTACGGGGAGAAAGACCCTGAAACAACAGCTGAGCATAGTTTTCGGATGACAATTATGGCTTGGATTTTGGCTGAGAAAAAAAAGCTTGATATAGAAAAAGTTGTTAAGATTGCCTTAGTCCATGATTTATGTGAAGTTTATGCTGGCGATATTACTCCTTATGACGGAATTCTGCCAAAAGATAAGAAAAAAAGATATGAGTTCGTAAGAAAATGGCCTCGTTTTTCAGAACAGAAGAAGAGAGAAAGACACGCTAAAAAATTTAAAAAAGAAAAAAAATCATTAGAAAGAGTGATAGAAGATCTGCCGGTAAAACTAAAAAAAGAAATTATGAATTTATGGTTAGAGTATGAAAAAGGAGTTTCTGAAGAAGGTAGATTTGTTCGTCAGATAGACAGGGCAGAAAATTTACTTGAGGCCTTTGAATGCTGGACAAGAAATAAAAAATTCCCAACTAAACCCTGGTGGCAGCACGCCGAAGAAGTTATAGATGATCCTGTAATTTTAGAATTTCTGAAGGAAATAGAAAAAGAGGAATTAAAAAAAAGCGATGGTAAAAAAATTAGAAAAATCTATTAATTATGCTTAAATCTATAAACAAAGTTGTAAAAGTAATGGTTTTTTCTGATTTATTCTTAAACTCTGGCTGGGGGTTAGTTAGTCCGATTTTAGCTATTTATATTGCAGGAACCATCAGGGGCGGGAATATCCAAGTGGTTGGAATTGCTATGGGAATTTATTGGCTGGTAAGATCCGTTCTTCAAATACCAATTGCTCACTCTTTGGATAAAAATCATGGAGAGAAAGACGATTACTATGCTTTAATTGGAGGAACTCTTCTAGCCAGTCTTATTCCGATTGGCTTTATTTTCGCTGTTTTTCCCTGGCACATATATATTCTACAGGGACTTCATGCCTTAGGAATGGCTATGGCTATTCCTTCTTGGTCAGCTATTTTTACCCGTCATATTGAAAAAAATAGAGAAGCTTTTTGTTGGAGCTTAGATAGCTCTTCTATCGGACTTGGAGCAGGAGTGTCCGCAGTTTTAGGAGGAACAATAGCCGAGGTGTTTGGCTTTATTCCTCTTTTTATTGGAGTAAGTGTTTTTGGAGTAATAGCTGCTCTTTTGTTTTTGTTAATTGGAAAAGACCTTTTGCCAAAAGTACCAACAGAAAGAGTATATCCTATGCCAAAACCTTAATCCGTTATGAGAAATCAAGAAATAGCTAAGATATTTTATGAAATCTCTAATTATCTTGAGATGGAAGAGGTTGCCTTCAAGCCTTATGCTTATAAAAGAGTAGCTAATACTTTCGGGGCTTTAGAAGAAAATGTTGAGGATATTTATAATCAAGAAGGATTAAAGGGTCTTGAGAAAATTCCAGGCGTAGGGAAAAATATCGCTCTTAAAATTGAAGAATATATTAAGACCGGGAGAATTAAATACTACGAAAAATTAAAAAAGAAAACTCCGATCAATTTAGAAGAAATAATTGCTGTACAGGGAATGGGGCCGAGGAAAGCCAAGATTCTTTATCAGAAATTAAAGATTAAAAATTTAAAAGATTTAGAAAAAGCAGCCAAAGCCCATAAAATTGCTCCCTTATTCGGCTTTGAAGAAAAAACAGAAAAAAATATCTTAGAAGGAATCGCTTTTTTGAAAAGGAGCAAGGGAAGGTTTCTTTTAGGAGACATAATGCCAGTTGTTGAAGAAGTTTTAGAAGAGTTAAAGAGTTTTAAGGAAGTAAAAAAAATAAGTGTAGCAGGGTCGGTCAGGCGGATGAAAGAAACAATTGGCGATGTTGACATTTTAGTGGTTTCAAGGAGTCCAGCTAAGGTAATGGACTTTTTTGTTTCTCGGAAAAGTGTTATTAAGATTTGGAGCAAGGGGGGAACAAAGTCATCTGTTAGGACGAGAGACGGTTTTGATATGGATTTAAGAGTAGTCCCGGCAAAAAGTTATGGTTCGGCTCTCCAATATTTTACTGGTTCCAAGGAACATAACATTGCCACCCGGAGAATTGCCATAGGCAAGGGTTTAAAATTAAATGAGTACGGAGTTTTCCGCGGTTCTAAAATGATTGCTGGCAGAACTGAAAAAGAAGTTTATAAAGCAATTGGGCTTCCCTGGATTTCTCCTGAAATGAGAGAAAATGAAGGAGAAATTGAAGCGGCTCTTCAAGGGAAACTGCCCGAAGTTATAGGTTGCAATGATATTCAAGGAGATTTGCATTGTCATTCAAATTGGGATGGAGGAGCAAATTCAATTAAGGAGATGGCTGAAGCTGCTCAAAAAATGAGCTATGGATATATTGGGATTTCAGACCATACTAAGTTTTTAAGAATTGAGCACGGATTAAATGAAAAGCAATTACTTCAGCAACGAAAAGAAATAGATAAACTCAATGGTGGGCTGGGTTCTGGATTTAGAATCTTACAAGGCGCTGAAACCAATATTTTGAATGATGGGTCAATTGATATTAAAGATGAATCTCTTAAAAAATTAGATTATGTGATTGCTGGGATTCACTCTAGTTTTAAAATGGAAAAAGAGAGAATGACTGAAAGAATAATTAGAGCAATGAAAAATCCCAATATAGATATTATTTCTCATCCTACCGGAAGAATAATTAAGCGCCGCGATGAATATCAAATTGATTTTGAGAAAATTCTAAAAGCAGCTAAAGATTTAGGAGTAATTTTAGAAATTAATTCTCATCCCGAAAGGTTGGATTTAAAAGATACCTATATCAGAAGAGCAAAGGAGGCCGGAGTAAAAATGATAATTAATACCGATTCTCACCACAAAAGCCAGCTAAGATTAATTGAGTTTGGAATATCTCAAGCCCGCCGCGGCTGGGCAGAAAAAAAAGATATAATTAACACCCAATCATTATCTAAATTATTAAAGTATTTTAAATAAAATGCCGAAAGAAATATCAGCGGGAGCTGTAGTCTTTAGAAAAGAAGATAATCAAATATATTATCTACTTTTACATTACAAATCAGGACATTGGGATTTTCCTAAAGGCCATATTGAGGAAGGTGAGAAAGAAAAAGAAACAGTAAAAAGAGAAGTAAAAGAAGAAACCGGAATTGAAGATATTGAAATGGTCGAAGGTTTTAAAGAATGGATAAAATACGTTTTCCGCAGCACCTACGATTTAGATGAAAATGAAAAGAGCAAAGCTCCTTGGATTTTTAAAATAGTTACTTTTTATTTAGCCGAAACAAAAACCAAAGAAGTAAAAACTTCTTTTGAGCATCTTGGATATAAGTGGCTGTCGTATGATGAAGCTATTGAGAAGGTGACGTTTAAAAAAGCAAAAGAGATTTTAGAAAAAGCCCATCACTACCTAATAAAATAGGCGTAAGGGTTTACTTAAGTACGAAAGTGTGATAATAAAAAAATGTAAAAATCGTTCTTTGAAAATAAATATAGATTGAAAAGAAAAAGGAGATGCACAATGGCTGGACTATTTGGTTTGAGTATTAACCCAGGGCAGTATCAAGGAACTTTTACTGAAGATCTCTTTTGGGGGACTTTTTACCAAAGACACCTAGGCGAGGAAGACACGGGCTTAGGAGTTTTAAAAGACGATTGGATTTTTCATGATAGTAGAGAAGGTCTTTTTGCTCCTAATTTCAGAAAAAGAATGTATGAGTTTAGCGGTACCAGTGGGATTGGCTATTGCGGCAATGCTAAAGAGCCTTTTTTTAGCGATTCTGCTTTTGGCGCTATCTGTGTTGCTTTCACAGGAAATATAATCAACAGAGAGGATTTATTGACTGAACTTAAGGGTTTAGGTCATCTTATAGACAGAGGAGACGACATCGAGGTTATTTTTACCCTTATAGTTAGAGAAGCAGTCAAAAAAGGAAGTCTTGTTGAAGGCATCGTTGGCATGACTGAGAGAATTAAAGGGGCCTATGCTCTTTTGCTTCTTAGTAGAGAAAAAGGCCTCTATGCTGTTTGTTGCCCCGAGTATCGCTGGCCTTTAATAATCGGCAAGAAAGAGGGAGCAGTTGCTGTTTCAGTTGAGACCGGAGGGTTTAACAATCTTGATCTTGAAGTGGTTCGAGTAATTGAACCAGGCGAGATCGTGTTGTTGAATAACGGCGCATTTGAACAAGTGGGAAAAATGAAAGCTCCTAACCCCAGGATATGCAGTTTTCGTTGGGATTACACTGATTTTGCAGCTTCTTTGCTTTTGGGAATTCCTGTCTCTTTGGTCAGGAAAAGGCTGGGAAAACGCTTGGCTCAAAAAGATATTAAAGCTGGGTTTATTCCCCATATTGTTATTCCAGTTCCTGACTCAGGTCGTTTTCATGCTATTGGTTATCATCAGGAATTTCTTTGCCAGTTTATGCTTGGTAATATCAATAGAGTACCTTTCTCTGACGAATACTTTATCAAATATGGTTTTGATAGAAGCTTTTTGCGGCCAACTGACGCTGAGAGACGAAAGACAGCTCGTTACAAGCTCGTTATTAGCGCGGAAACTGTTGAGCATTTCCTTCAGATGCTGGAAGAAGCAGGCTTGATTAATCTTTTGCAAGATATTAAAAATAACGGCCGGATTATTCTGGTTATCTGTGAGGACTCGGTGGTGAGAGGAACTCAGGTTGAAGAAAACCTAGTTCCAAAGGCAAAAAGAATCTTTGAAGTCACCTTAGATGACGGAACTGAGATAAAGGTTGAGATTCATGTACGAGCCTCCTATCCTGCTTTGCTTTCGCACTGTCGCTGGGGCAAGACAACTAAAATAGGCGAGACCTTGGCTCAGCAGTGTCCTGATATAGCAGACCGGATCAAGAGAATGAAGATTGACGGATTGGCCTATAGCGAGATTGAAGATTTAGCTTGGGCAATTGGCCTTCCTTTAGAAAAGCTCTGTTATGACTGCGCCTTAGCAGATCGAGATTAAAATCAAAAAAGCCGTCTTTAAAAGATGGCTTTTCTTTTTGATATAAGTTAAATTTAATCTTTTGCTTTTTCTACAATTTTTTCAAAGATATTAGGATGCTTTTGAACAAGTTCAGCTAAAATCTTTCGGTCAACTTCTATCTTCTTTTCTTTCAGTTCATGGATAAAATGACTATAGGTTAAGCCATGCTGCCGGCAAGCGGCATTGATTCTTATTTGCCAAAGTTTTCTGAATTCTCTTTTCTTGGTTTTTCTGTCTCGGTAGGCGTATTTCCCGGCATGCATCAAAGCTTCTTTTGCTAATTTGTACTTTGATTTTCTGCCCCAACGAAAACCCTTTGTATGTTTTAATACTTTCTTTCTTCTTTTATGAGCAGTTTTTCCTCTTTTAACTCTAACCATAATGGAGCTATCTAAGTAACTTTTTTATTTTTTTAAATTCACTTTTAGAAACCTTAACCCATTTTCGGCTTTTCCTGATTTTATTCCCTGATTTTTTTGCCCGAAAATGATTCTGACCGATCGGTCTTCTAAGAATCTTACCGGTTTTAGTTATCTTAAAACGTTTTTTTACGGACTTTCTCGTTTTCATGTTGTTTTTTTTGAAATAATCATTGTTAACCCTCTTGCTTGTCTTTTTAATTCCCTTTCAATTTTTATTGGAGTTGATTCTTCTAAAATTTCAAGGAATTTTTTTATTTTCTCTCTAGCAAAATCTTGATGCGCTTTTTCTCTTCCCCGCAAGCGCATTTCTATCCTAATTTTATATCCTTTTTTAAAAAACTTTTCTGCCTGATGAACTCTTGTTTCTAAATCATGTTCAGAAATCCCAAAACTTAACCTTATTCCTTTGAGTTCGCTTACGCGATGATGTTTAGCTGCTTTTTCTTTCTTTTGCTGTTGATAAAGATATTTCCCATAATCCATTAATTTACAAACAGGAGGTTCAAGTTTTTCAGTAACCTGGATTAAATCGAAATCGCGCTCCCTGGCTATTTGGAGCGCTTTTTCTAATTCTAAAACTCCCAGCTGCTTTCCGGTCTCATCAATTAATCTTACCTCTCTAGCCCTTATTCTATTGTTGACTAATGGTCTTCTTTGCACAATGTGGAGATGGAGGCGGTGAAACCTCGTCCAGAAGTTTAACTAAACTTGATCTACAAACTTAGTCTGTTTTAATTTTTGGATATCAAGCAAGAAACAGACAAAATCTTAATATCTTATTCTCATTTTGCTTCAATAGTCCTTTTGAGAAATAGAACTATCTATCTCGCTGTTATGACACCAAAGATTATTTAGCGAGAATCAATAATTTTGATGGCGTTAAGCGTATGCTAACGCGGGTTTGTTAAATAAGTTAGCACTTATTCAATTTCTCAAAGTTTTACGAGATTTGAGAATACTCGGCTTGCCCAATTTTAGTTAAATCCTCTGTCAAATCTATTCATCCCCTTGACTTTAAGGCTCTTCTCATTTCTCTTTCTGCTTCTCTTTTTTTAATTGTCTCTCTTTTATCAGCTTTTTTCTTTCCTTTACCGATTCCAAACTCAAGCTTTATTTTAGCACCTTTAGTATAAACTTTCAAGGGCACTAAAGTCAACCCCTTTTCTTTTGTTTTTCCGATTAAACGTTTAATCTCAAGTTTATTCAAAAGGAGTTTTCTTTGCCTTTCGGGCATATAATCTGGAGGAGCGTTTTTCGGCTGATAAGGAGGAATATTAGCGCCAACTAAATATGGCTCTTCGCCCTTTAAAACCACATAAGAACCCTTCAAGCTAATTCTCCCCAATCTTATTGATTTTACTTCTTGTCCAATCAAAACCATCCCGGCTTCAAATTTCTCCAGGATTTCATATGTGAAATACGCTTTTTTGTTTTCAGCTAAAACCTTCATTATTTCATTTTAGCAAAAAATATAGTAAACTAAAACAAAGGTTATTTATAATAGTTTAATATTTTTTAAAATTATGAAAAAATCATTATTACTGGTAATTTTTAGTATATTGTTTTTAACTCTTGGGCAGAATAGTTTTGCAGAAGTGGCTCCGCAATTCATTGTAAATCACGAAACCAAAGAGTGCGCCGAATTTGTACCCAGCGATGAATGTATAGATTGCTTTGCTGACGAAGATTGGGAGGCCATAGGGCCTGTATCTGAAAATGAATGTCCTGAGGGTTATGCCAAGGTAGAATATGTTCCAAAAACCATTGAAAAAACAGATGGAAAGATTGAGCTAATGGGCAGGGAAGATGTAATAGATTACATTTTATATACAATAGTGTTTGCAGTTGCTGTGGCAACAGCTTTGGTAATATTATGGTTTTTATTCAGAAGAAAAAGTAAAAAGTAAGTTTTTAAAAATAGCCCTGCCGCGGCGGGGCTGTTTTTTTATCTTTAGTTTTTCGGAAAAATGAGGTAAACTAAAATTAATGATTAGGGAAAAAACAAAAAAATTAGTTGAGGATGCTTGTAAAAAAGTATTTAAGGATAGAAAATCTATTGTTACTATTGGAAAGCCGCCAAAAGAAGAGTTCGGAGATTACACGGCGAAAGTTTATTTTTTGAGTCTGAAAAAAAGATATTCTTCAAGTATGTCAGAAATGATGGTATTGCCCTCACTAAAAGAAAGCGCAAGGTTGATTGACGAAATTAGGAAATCACCAATTTTTAGTGATTTTTTTTCAGATGTTGAATTTCAAGACCCGTTTTTTATCAATTTTTTTGTTTCAAAAGAATATTTACAGAAACAAGTAAAGGATATTTTAAAAAAAGAAGATAAATTCGGTAATCTGAAAATTGGCAAAAACCAAAAAGTTAATGTTGAATTTATCTCAGCTAATCCTACTGGCCCTTTAACATTAGGAAATGCTAGAGGAGGATTTGGTGGAGATGTTTTATCTAATATTTTGGAAAAAGCTGGTTATAATGTTACTCGTGAATTCTATATTAATGATCGTGGAAAACAAATAGAAAATTTAAAAAGAGGATTATACAAGGGAGAGACGAGAACAGCATCACAAATTCAGAAAGAAAATCAGAAAACGATTATTAAAGATATGAAAATCAAATTTGATATTTGGTTTTCAGAGAGAAATTTGTATAAAAATAAAGAAATTGATAAAGTTTTAGCACTATTGAAAAGAAAAAAGTTAACTTATAAAAAAGAAGGTGCTTTATGGTTTAAATCAACTGAATTTGGTGATGATAAAGACAGAGTATTAATCAGAGAGAATGGGAAGACAACATATTTTGCTTCAGAAGTTGCTTATTTAAAAAATAAATTTAATAGAAGATTTAAAAAACTAATTATATTTTTAGGAGCAGATCATTATGGTTATGTTAAGAGAATGAAAGCCGCTGTAATGGCGTTAGGATATGAAAAAAATCAATTAGATTTTGTGATTTTTCAACTGGTTGCTATTATGTGGACCGGCGGGACTGGAGAAAAAGAACTAATAAAAATGTCAAAAAGAGAAGGAACTTATCGGAGTATAAGCGAGTTGGTTGATGAAAAAGAAGGAGTAGGTTTAGATGTAAGTAGATTTTTCTTTTTACAAAGAGGAACTAACTCTCATTTAACTTTTGATTTGGATTTAGCTAAAGAGAAATCTTCAAAGAATCCAGTTTATTATGTTCAGTATGCTTATGCAAGAATATCAAGTATCTTGCGTAAAGCAAAGACAAAACCCTCAAAAGACTTTAAATTATTAAAAGAAGATTCAGAGCTAGATTTGATAAAACAACTTATTAGGTTTCCAGAAATCATTGAAGATACTGCTAAAAATTATCAAGTCCAGCGACTACCTCAATATGCCATTGATTTAGCCACGGTTTTCCACCAATTTTACCGAAACTGCCGGGTCATATCAGATGACAAAAAATTAACTAAAGCTCGATTGTCCTTAATTTCAGCAACTAAAATCATACTCAAAAGCACTTTAGATTTAATGGGAATTTCTGCCCCCGAGGAAATGTGAATTATGCATAATAAATATATATTATTAAGGCATGGTGAAACAATTTATCAAGCAAAAAATATAAAGAAAATTTATTCAGCTAGTGATAATTTACATTTGTCTTTGACAAAAAAAGGAAAAAAAATGATTGAGAAATCTGCAAAAGAACTAAAAAATGAAAATATTGATATGATTTTTTCTTCGGATTTTTATAGAGCAAAGATAAGCGCAAAAATCGTTTCCAAAGAGCTTGAATTGCCTGTTATTTTTGATAGAAGATTAAGGGAAATTGATATGGGAATTTTTAAAGGAAAGTCAGTGAGCGATTATGAGAATTATTTTTCTAGCCTATATCAAAAATTCTCAAAAAAACCATTGAAGGGAGAAAGCCGAAGAGATGTCAAAAAAAGATTGAAAAATTTTTATAACGAAATGAATAAGAAATATAAAAATAAAACAATTTTAGTTGTTAGTCACGGCGATCCAATATGGCTAATGAACGGTATTGTTAAAGGGTTTACCGAAAAAAAGATTTTAGCTAATACATCAAATGAAAAATTTTATCCGAAAGTTGCTGGATATTTAATGTAAAATTATGAGTTTTGATTTTCCGAAAACTGAAGAAAAGATATTAAAGTTCTGGAAAGAAAAGAAAATTTTTGAAAAGCTTAGGAAAAAAAATCAGGGGAAAAAGCGCTGGTCATTTTTGGATGGGCCGATTACTGCTAACAATCCTATGGGTGTCCATCATGCTTGGGGGAGAACATATAAAGATATGTTCCAGAGATATAAAGCCATGCAGGGTTTTGACCAGAGGTATCAAAACGGTTTTGATTGCCAGGGTCTTTGGGTTGAAGTTGAGGTAGAAAAAGAGATGGGCTTTAAGACAAAAAAAGATATTGAAAAATTCGGCATAGCTAAATTCGTTGAGGCCTGCAAGAAAAGAGTTCTAAAATATTCTAAGGTTCAAACCGAACAGTCAATTCGCTTGGGCCAATGGATGGATTGGGAAAATTCATATTTCACGATGTCTGATGAAAATAATTATGCTATCTGGAGCTTTTTAAAAAAATGTTGGGAGAAAAAATTATTGTACAAGGGCAGAGACGTTGTTCCATGGTGTCCTCGCTGCGGCACAGCTATTTCTCAGCACGAGATTTTAACAGAAGAATACAAAGAGCTTACTCATAAATCAATTTTTGTAAAACTGCCGGTTAAAAACAAAAATAACACATATTTTCTTGTTTGGACAACTACGCCTTGGACTTTGCCGGCTAATGTAGCTTTGGCGGTTCATCCTGAATTATCTTATGTTGAGGTGCGGGATGAAAAAGGAGATATTTTCATTCTTTTGAAGGAAAAAGCAGATTTAATCTCAGAAGGAAAAATATTAAAAGAATTTCCCGGCAGAAAATTGAAAGATTTAAATTATAAAGGAATGTTTGATGAACTTTCAGAAGTTGAAAAGAATGTTAAAAAAGGAGAACATAAAGTTATTTTATGGAAGGATGTTTTAGAAGAAGAAGGGACCGGAATTGTTCATATTGCTCCGGGCTGTGGCCAAGAGGATTTTCAACTGAGCAAAGAGCTTAATTTGTCGGTTGTTAATCCAACAGATGATGAAAGCAAGTATAAACAGGGTTTTGGATTTTTGAAGGGAAAGATGGTTGGCAAAGTGAGAGATTTAATTTTTGATAATTTAACCAAAAAGGATTTAGTTTTCAAAATTGAAAATTATACCCATCGTTATCCGACCTGCTGGCGGTGTAAAGAAGAATTAATTTTCCGTTTAGTTGACGAATGGTATATTTCAATGGACAAGTTAAGAAAGCCCTTAATGGAAGTAGCAAAAAAGATAAAGTGGATTCCTTCTTTTGGTTTGGAACGGGAATTAGATTGGTTAAAAAATATGCAGGACTGGCTGATTTCTAAAAAACGTTATTGGGGGCTTGCTTTACCGATTTACGAATGTGAGAAATGCGGTAATTTTGAAGTTATTGGCTCAAAAGAAGAATTAAAAGAACGAGCAGTGTCTGGCTGGGAAAAGTTTGATGGGCATTCTCCTCATCGACCTTGGGCAGATGAGGTAAAAATTAAGTGTTCAAAATGTGGAAAATTGGCTTCTCGGATTCCTGATGTTGGTAATCCCTGGCTGGATGCAGGGATAGTTCCTTTTTCAACAATGAAATATTACACTAATAGAAAGTACTGGCAGAAATGGTTTCCCGCTGAATTAATCTGTGAGTCCTTTCCCGGGCAGTTTAAGAATTGGTTTTATACAATAATTGTAATGAGTACGGTTTTAGAGAATACCAATCCTGTAAAAACAATTTTTGGTTATGCGTTGGTCCATGACGAAAAAGGAGAAGAAATGCATAAATCCAAAGGGAATGCTATTTGGTTTGACGACGCTGTTGAGAAAATCGGGGCTGACCCGATGAGGTGGATGTATGCAAGGCAGAACCCTGTTAATAATTTGAATTTTGGCTACAAGGCAGCGGATGAAATAAAGAGAAAATTACTAACTTTATATAATGTATTCACCTTTTTTAGTACTTACGTAGATAAAAAAGAATTCCTATCAGTGGATTTGCCAGAATCTGAAAATATCTTAGATAAGTGGATTGTTTCCCGTTTTAACAATTTAATTGAGAAAGTCGCTAAAAACCTAGACAAATACAGCGTTGCTGCTGCTGTTTTGGCAATTGAGAACTTTTTTATTGAAGATTTATCTTTATGGTATGTCAGAAGATCAAGAAAAAGATTTCATTCGGGGCATAAAGAAAGAAAAGAAGCAATTGAAACCCTTTATTATGTGCTTTTAAATTTAGCAAAAGTTATAGCGCCGATGATGCCGTTTTTTTCTGAAGAGATGTACGTTAGTTTAAAAATAGACAATATGCCGGAATCAATTCATTTATTTGATTGGCCAAAAGCTGATAAAGAAAAAGTTGATAAGGATTTAGAGAAAAAAATGGAAAAGATTCGGGATATTATTACGGAAGCTTTAGCCCAAAGAGCAGAAGCAGGGATAAAGGTTAGGCAGCCGCTTCAGAAATTGGAAATTAAATTAAAGATTGAAGACGAATTATTAAAATTAATAAAAGAAGAGGTTAACGTTAAAGAAGTAATTTTTGGCAAAAAGCTTAAATTAGATACTAAAATTACAAAAGAATTAGAAAGGGAGGGAAGAGATAGAGAGCAGATTCGCAATGTTAATCTGCTAAGAAAGGAATGCGGTTTAACGCCAAAAAATATTATTGTTGATATTCATTCTACTGCTGTAGTATATAATGTAGAAGATTTTTTGAAGGCAACTAAAGCCAAGCATTTTAAAAAGGTCGCAAAAGAAAGTGAAATGGACGTTGATGCTAAAAAAGAGATAAAATTAGGAAAAGAAAAACATTTTATCGGAATTAAAAATTAATTAATTAATAATTTATGGGCATTTACAATAAAAGAAGATCAATTTCAAGAAGGGAGTTAAAATCAACCTTCAAAAAAGACAGAGGAACAATACCGAAAACCGGCGGTAAAAAATACCATCGCGGAGAACGAAGCAAAATCACAGGAGAAGTGTTTGGACAAAAATACGGAAGCCAAATTTCCAAGAATGAATATAGGAGAGTAATCCGGGATTTAAGGTCTTCCGGAAGAAAAGCAAAAACTTCTACTGAAAAGCTGAGAATAAACAGAAAAATAGATTACTTAAGAAAAATAGGAGGAAAGAATATTTAATGGCTGTTCATTATAGAACCCAAGGTTTTGTGTTAAAAAAAACTGATCTGCGGGAGGCTGATCAGGTTTTTGATATTTTCACAAAAGATTTTGGCAAACTTGAAATTTTAGGAAGAGCAATCAGAAAAATTAAATCAAAACTAAGATCAGGGGCAGACCTTTTTTATTTATCAGAAGTTGAATTTATCCAAGGGAAAACTTATAAAACTTTGACTGACGCGATAACGATTGAAAAATTTAAGAATATAAGAAACGATTTAGAAAAATTAAAAGCAGCTTATAAAATTACTGAAGTTGCAGATAATTTGATTAGAGGAGAAGAACGAGATGACAAAATTTGGGATTTGTTAGGCGAAGTTTTCAACAAACTTTGTGATAAGCCAGGCTTATCACCGATAAGCCAGGCTTATCACAACTTGATTTACCATTATTTTGTTTGGAATTTATTATCAATATTGGGCTACCAGATTGATTTGTATAATTGCGTTATTTGCCGTAAGAATTTAATTCCTTTAAAACTTTATTTTAGCTCAGAAGAAGGTGGGATTGTATGCGCAGCGTGTTTTGATAAAACAAATGAGAGAATAGACGTATCTTCAGAAGTTATTAAAATTTTAAGATTATTGCTTGAAAAGAATTGGAATATTTTATTACGATTAAAAATCCAAGATTCTCATAAAAAAGAATTAGAAATAATTTCAGAAAATTACCTCTCTTTCATTAAGGGCTAAATTATATTATAATTATAGTACAAAAATGAAGAAATTTATCATCATTATTATACTTGTCGGATTTGCTCTTGGAGCAGCTGGTTTTTGGTATTGGCAAAAAAACCCTTATTCAAAAGAAATTTTAAAAATAGAAATTATAGGACCCACAGAAGCAGTAATTTCCGAAGAAGTTGAATACACGGTAAAATTGAAAAACAACGGCAATGTTAGATTAGAGGAAACACACCTTATTTTTGAATTTCCGGAACATACTTTATTTGAGGAAGGTTTTTCCAGAAGACAGGAAATAGGGTATGAAAAGTTGGGAGATATTTATCCCGGCGATGAAAAAACTTTTAAGTTTAAAGGCAGATTTTTTGGAAAAGAAGGGGAGATGAAAACAGTTAAGGCATTGGTAAGTTTTCGGCCCAAAAATCTAAAAGCGCGCTATGATCGAGAAAGTGCTTTTACGACCATAATTAAATCAATTCCTTTAACATTTGATTTTGATATTCCTTCAAAAATAGAAGTGGAAAGAGATTTCAGGTTTTCTTTGAATTATTATTCTAGTTTGAATTATCCTCTTTCCAATTTAGGAATAAGAATTGAATATCCTTTAGATTTTGAGTTTTTGGAAAGCGATCCTCGCGGATTGGGAAAAACTGAGTGGGAAATTTCCCTTTTAAACCCAGCTGAAGGGGGAAGGGTTGAAATTAAGGGGAAATTATCCGGAGAAACTGGCCAGCAAAAGACCTTTCGGGCTTCTTTGGGTATTTGGTTAAAAGATGAATTCGTTTTATTAAAAGAAATATCTAAAAGCGTAGAAATTGATAGACCAGGCATTTTTGTATCTCAGCGGATAAATAACCAAAGTCAATACGTCGCCAGTTCTGGAGATTTGCTTCACTATGAAATTTTCTTTAGGAACGTTGGAAGTGAACCATTTTTGGATTTGTCTTTAATAACCACCCTTGAAGGAAATGGTTTTGATTTCACAACTATAAAAAGTGATTTGGGCCAATTTAATAAAGGAGATAATTTTATAGTTTGGGATGAAAGAGATGTTTCTAATCTTAGATTTTTAGATCAAGGAGAAGAAGGAAAAGTTGAGTTTTGGGTAAATTTGAAAGATGGATGGGAAATTAGCAACCCTGCAAAGAAAAATGCTATTTTAAAAAACATAGTTTTAATTCCTAAAGTGGGAAAAAAAGAGTTTGAGACAAAAGTAAATTCAAAATTAGTTATTTCCCAGAAAGGATATTATCAGGATGAAGTTTTCGGGAATTCAGGGCCCATTCCTCCAAAAGTTGGAGAGGAAACAACCTATACTATAATCTGGCAAGCAAAGAATTATTTTAATGATGTTAAAAATGTAAAAGTAAAAGCAGTGCTGCCTTCAAATGTTAGATTAACTGGAAAGATTTTTCCCGAAGAAGAATCTTTAAAATTTACTTTTGATAATGACAGCAGGGAAATTATTTGGACGGTCAAAGATAGCGAAATATTGGAAGCAGGAACAGGGATTTCAAATTCAGCCCCGAATATTGCTTTCCAGGTTGTTTTAACTCCGACTTCAGGACAAATAGCAAAAACTCCGCAAGTTATTGGTAGGGCAGCGATTACCGGTGAAGATCAATGGACAGAGAGAATTGTTGAAGGAAGAAGTTGGGCAATAGATACCAGTTTACTTGATGATCCATCTATTTCTTCGGAGCAAGGAGTTGTTCGAGATTAAAAAGAAACTCAAATGGAAAATTTAATGCAAAAAATTGTGTCTTTTTCTAAAAGAAGAGGTTTTATTTTTCTCTCATCTGAGATTTATGGAGGTTTTAGCTCTTGCTATGATTTTGGTCCTCTTGGAGTAGAGCTGAAAAATAATATTAAAAAAGCTTGGTGGGATGAAATGATAAAGAGACACGACGATATTGTTGGCTTAGATGCTTCTATTTTAATGAGTCCTAAGGTTTGGAAAGCATCAGGCCACTTAACTGCTGGCTTTGCAGATGAATTAGTAGAATGTAAAAAATGCCATCACCGTTTTAGAAAAGATTTCTTGAAGAAGAATAAATGTCCAGATTGCGGGGGAGAGCTAACCAAGGCAAAAAAGTTTAATTTAATGATGAAAACCTTTGTGGGGCCAGTAGAAGATGAGGCAGCCGAAACTTATTTAAGAGCTGAAACCTGCCAAGGAATTTATGTTAATTTCAAAAATGTTCTGCAGTCAATGCGTCTGAAGATTCCCTTTGGAATAGCCCAAATTGGCAAGGCATTCAGAAATGAAATCAATCCTAAGGACTTTATTTACAGAACCCGGGAGTTTGAGCAAATGGAAATGCAGTGGTTTTGTCAATCGAAAGAAGCTCCCAAGTTTTTCGATTACTGGAAAAAAGAAAGAATGAATTGGTATTTAAGCTTAGGAATTAAAAAGGCAAATATAAGAACCGTAGAAGTTCCAAAACAAGAACTTCCTCATTATGCTAAAAGAGCAGTTGATATTCAGTATGAGTTTCCTTTTGGCTGGCAGGAAATTGAAGGAATTCATAATCGGGGAGATTGGGATTTATCAAACCATTCAAAGCATAGCAACGAAGATTTTAAATACGAAGAATACTTTCCATATGTTATTGAAACCTCGGTTGGAGTAGATAGAAGCTTATTTGCTTTTCTGTGCGATGCTTACCAAGAAATAAGGGGAGGTAGAACTAAGACCACCAAAGCCGTAAAAGAAATTGAGGTTTTGCTAAAGCTTAATAAATCTTTAGCTCCGATTAAAACGGCAGTCCTGCCTTTAGTAAAAAATAAACCAAAACTGACAAAAAAAGCAAAAGAGGTCTATCAAATGCTAAAGCCTCATTTTATGACCCAATACGACGAAGTCGGCTCAATCGGTCGGAGATATCGCAGAGGCGACGAGATCGGGATCATCGCGGCAATTACCTGTGATTTTCAGACATTAGAAGACGATACAGTGACTCTGCGAGACCGCGATACAATGAAGCAAAAAAGGGTTAAAATTAAAGATTTAATAAAAGTTTTAAAAGAAAAATTAAATGAATAATACACGAGTTGCGGCTATTGTTCCAGCTTTAAACGAAGAAGCAAATATTGGGAATGTTTTAAAAGTGCTTTTAGAATCAAAAGATCTTGATGAGGTAATTTTAGTAGTAGATGATGGATCAACAGATAGGACGGCTGAGATAGGAGGGAATTTGGGAGCTAAAGTACTAATTTTGCCCAAGGAGAGTGGAAGCGGAAAGGGCAATGCAATGAAGCAAGCAGTTAAAAGTACTGACGCTGAAGTAATAGTTTTTATTGATGCTGATTTGATTGGTTTAACGTTAGAACACGTTTCTTTATTAGTGCGCCCCATTTTAGAGAATAGAGCCGCAATGTGCGCAGGAGTAAGGGGGCGTTACAAAGGACTGCCTAGGTTTTTTATTAAAATTGATCCTCTTTTAGCTATTGGTGGAGAAAGGGCAATGAAACGTTCTATTTTTGAGAGCATACCCGAAAAATTTATTCAGGGGTTTGCCGTTGAAACTGCTTTAAATTATTACTGCCGGAGGAAAAAATTGAAGGTTCTTTACCCTGAATTAAAAAATTTAACCGTGGTAATCAAAGAAAAAAAGTGGGGTTTTTGGAAAGGATTTAGAAACCGCTTGAAAATGATTTGGCAGCTGATTAGAATCAGGTTTTTAATATATACAAATAAAAAAGAGTTTGAATAAACTAATATGTTCAAAAAAACAACGCTTAAAAACGGATTAAGAATTATTATTGTTCCCCAAAAAAGCACTCGGGCAGTAACTGTTTTGGTGCTTGTAGCAACCGGCTCAAAATATGAAGAAAAGAAAATAAACGGTATTTCCCATCTTTTGGAGCACCTGCTGTTTAAAGGGACAAAAAAGAGGCCGGACAAAATTTCTATTGCCGAACCATTGGATAGGACAGGCGGAATTTATAATGCTTTTACCGGAGAAGAGTACACGGGCTATTTTGCCAAGGTGGATTCAAAGCATTTTAATTTGGCTTTAGATATAATTTCTGATATTTATTTGAATTCAAAATTAGACCCCAAGGAAATTCAAAGAGAAAAAGGGGTAATTATTGAAGAGATTAATATGTATTATGACCAGCCCTCTTCTTATGTTCAGACTATGTGGAATAAGGTATTGTATGGCGACCAGCCAGCAGGAAGGGATATTGCCGGAACCAAGGAAGGCGTGCTAAAAATTTCCAGGCAGCAGCTGCTTAATTATATGAAAACTCAATATACTGCTTCAAATACCGTTGTATGTATAGCGGGTAATATCTCTGGCAATTCCCAGATTTTAAAAAAAGTAAAAAAATATTTCTCTCAGATAAAAAGTAAGAAAACTATCAAAAAATCCCCAGTGATTGAAAAACAGGAAAAACCCGAATGTCTTTTAAAAAATAAGGGAACCGACCAGACCCATCTTTGTTTGGGGGTTAGGGGATATAATCTTTTTCATCCACAAAGATATGCCATGGAGCTTTTGGCTTTGATTTTAGGGGGAATGATGAGTTCCCGCTTGTTTGTTAAAATAAGAGATGAAATGGGGCTTGCTTATTATATAAAAACCAGCGCTTCCTTTGATTCTGATACAGGTTGCTTGGTTACCCAGGCCGGGGTGGACAATAAAAGAATAGAAAAAGCTATTTCTGCTATTTTGAAAGAATACAAGAAAATTTCTCAAGAAGTTCCGGCAAAAGAACTTAAAAAAGCTAAAGATAATTTAAAAGGTAAAATGAGCTTGTTCTTGGAAACCTCTGACGCAAAAGCTGCTTTTTACGGGATTCAGGAAATTTTAGAAAGAAAAATTTTAACTACAAAAGAAATCTATGCTAAAATTAATAAAGTAAGCGCTAACGATGTTTTAAAAGTTAGCCGAGATATTTTTCAGTCCCAGAAATTAAATTTAGCTTTAATAGGACCATTTAAAGATAAAAAAAAGTTTGAAAAACTATTAAAATTATAAATTATTATGGAACAAACAGAAAAAATATTAGATATTTCCTGGAGAACAATTCTAAAAATTTCTATTGCTGTTGCTATCTTTTACGTTCTTTACTCAGTTAGAGACATTATGATTTGGTTTATTTTTGCTTTGACCATTTCAATTTTATTTAACCCTGTCATTAATTTCTTGCAAAAAAGAAGAATTCCCAGGACTATTGCGGTTATCCTTGTTTATGTGGGGACTTTTGGAGCATTAAGCTTTTTGCTTTATTTGATTATTCCTTTGTTTATTTCTGAAATTCAAATGTTTCTAAAATCTTTCCCTGAATATTTTGAAAAAATTTCTCCTCCTTTAAAGGGGCTTGGTATTCGGGCCTTTGAAGATATTGAAAGCTTTTTAGGAGCCATGGGGACAACGCTGGAAGGAATGGCTGATAATATTTTTGGCGCCCTGTTTGCTATTTTCGGTGGAGTTTTCACAACTTTATTTGTTATTATCACCGCCATATTTCTTTCCCTGGAAGGAAAATCTGTGGAGAAGGGTTTGCTTCTTCTTTTTCCAAAAAAATATGAAGCTCAGGTTTTAGACGTTTGGGGAAGATGCCAGAAAAAAGTTGCAGGTTGGTTTGGAGCAAGATTAATAGCCTGTTTATTTGTAGGAGTGTTTTCTTATGTTCTTTTAATGCTTACTAATGTAAAATATCCATTTACTTTAGCAATGTTTGCCGGGGTTTTTAATTTTATCCCCTATATTGGTCCGCTTTTAACCGGAATTGTACTCTTTTTGATTATTTTCCCGGTGGATCCGTTTAAAAGTATTTTTGTTTTGATTGTTTTTGTAATAATTCAGCAGCTTGAAAATAGTATTTTGACTCCGATATTAATGAAAAAATTTGTTGGACTTCCTCCTGCTTTAGTTTTACTTTCTTTGGTTGTCGGAGGAAGTCTATGGGGATTACTGGGGGCAGTTTTGGCTATTCCTTTATTCGGAATATTATTTGAATTTCTTAGAGAGTTTTTGCAGAGAAGAAGAGACGGAAATGCAGCAATGGTGCAGTAAAAACGATATAGATTAAATATTAAAGTTATGATAAGGTAAAAGGAGGTTTAACGCCTCCTTTTAAGCTTGAACTTATGACCCAGAAAAAATTCTATATCACAACTAGTATTGCATACACAAACGCATTTCCACATGTGGGTTTTGCCTTAGAATTGATTCAGGCCGATGTAATAGCTCGCTACCACGAGTTTTTAGGTGAAGAAGTTTTCTTTTTAACTGGAACAGATGAGCACGGCGAAAAAATTGCTAAAACAGCCAAAGAAATAGGCAAAGAACCAAAAGATTTTGTTGATGAAATTTCAGATAAATTCAAAAAATTAACAAAGGTTTTAAATATCTCCAATAACGACTTTATTAGAACCACTGACCAAGAAAGACATTGGCCAGCAGTAAAAAAAGTTTGGCTTAAATTAAAAGAAAACGGAGATATTTATAAGAAGAAATATAAAGGATTATATTGCGTAGGATGTGAGGCCTTTTTGCAAGAGAAAGATTTAATAGATGGGAAATGTCCTAATCATCAAAAAAAGCCAGAGATAGTTGAGGAAGAAAATTATTTTTTTAAACTTTCAAAATATGCAAAAGAGATAAAAAAAATAATAAAGAAAGATAAAATAAAAATTATTCCTGAAACAAGAAAAAACGAAATATTAAGCTTTATCGAGCAGGGCATAGAAGATATTAGCTGTTCAAGATTAAGAGAAAAATTGCAGTGGGGAATACCTGTTCCGGATGATGACACTCAGATAATTTATGTTTGGTTTAGCGCCCTAATAAACTATATTTCAGCCATAGGATATGCTGAAAAAAGTGATAAGTTTAAAAAACTTTGGCCAGCTGATGTCCATTGCATAGGAAAAGACATACTTAGGTTTCATTCTTTATTGTGGCCATCCATGCTTCTTTCTTTGGGCTTGAAGCTGCCTAAAGTAATTCTTGTTCATGGCTACTTAACATCTGACGGGCAAAAGATGTCAAAATCTTTGGGTAACGTAATTGATCCTTTTGAGCTGGTTAAAAAATATGGAACAGACGCTGTTAGATATTATCTTTTGAGAGAAATTCCTTCTGTTAAGGATGGCGATTTTACTTATGAGAAATTTGAACAAAGGTATAATTCTGATTTAGCTTCTGGCATAGGGAATTTAGTTGCGCGTGTTAGAACAATGGCTGAAAAGATTGGGCTTAAGTCAGGAAATATTAAGGATGTAGGGCCAGAGATACAAAAAACTCAGAAGGAGTATAAAAAGGCGTTAGAAGAATTTAAGTTTAACGAAGCATTAGCATCTGTCTGGAAACTAATTAGTTTTTGCGATAGATATATTGAAAAAAAGAAGCCATGGGAGCATAAATCCGATTCTGCCAAGGCATTGGATAATTTGCTTATTGCTTTATATAATATAGCTGAATTGCTTGAGCCGTTTTTACCAGAAACATCAAAGAAAATTAAAGAAGAGATTGCCCGCAAGAATAATAAGTTCTTGAATGCAAAATCTTCAGTGTTGTTTCCGCGTTTAGAAAATTAGCTAATTAACAATAGGCCCTTAAAGCGCGATTTATCGCGCTTTTTTTCTTGACAGGAAGTTATTAACCTGTTAAATTAATCAATTAAAGATAGTTCTTTGAAAGGTAAATAATTCTTGTATAGAAATGGAAAGAAAGGAGATTAAGGTAGAAAGTCAGAATGTTTGCTGTCTGTTGAGATGGTCAAGGGAAATGTTTAGTAAAATTGATTTGAAACATGAAAGGGAAAAGTCATGGAAAAAATTGTAGCTCTATTATGTGTGTTCGGTTTAGGTATGTGCTTTTCGCTACTGGGATCAATTAGTGTGAAGCTAATGCCCAGGCTAGGAATTGACAAGGGAAAGTTTGGCTCACTCATCCAGGCGTTTATGCTCAGTTGTTTGCTTGCGTCACTGGTTGTTGGTGTTATTACAGATAGGATTGGCTATAGACCAGTAGCAGCATTCGGGTTTATTCTATCAGCGGCGTGTATTTTCTTGATTGCACATGGCAGGACATACAAGGACGTGTTATTGCCATGTTTATTACTAGGTTTTGGGGCAATGGCTCTGAATACGGCTGGTAATACTCTTATTCCGGTTGTTCTGTTTGATGGCGAAAATCCTGCTGCTGCCAGTAATTTTGGCAACGTGTTTTTCGGGCTGGGGTTATTTCTCACGCCATTGCTTGTTAGCTTCTTTTTCAGAAGGACTACATACGAAAAAACTATTTCAGTGCTAGCAGTGATTATGCTGCTTCCTGCGGTCTTGGCGGTTTTTGCAACCTATCCTGTAAGCCAGGCTGGGTTCGCTATTTCTGACGCCTTTAGATTGCTTGCTAATCCAGCTGTTATAATTGCTGCTTTGATGCTATTTTGCTACATCAGCCTGGAGATGTCATTCTCTAACTGGCTTCCGTCATTTGGCAAGGAAGTAATTAGAAGAACAGGGGAATCTGGCGATTCAGTAGATGCCTCGGCACAGCGGATGCTCTCGGTGTTTGCTGTCGCGATGATGGTTGGACGGCTTATAACAAGCCAGATACCAGCGATTACAGAATCTGGAAGCTGGTTTATTGCTGGTGCCGCAGCGATCTCAGCTGTGATTATATTAGCTATGACTGTCTGTAAAAGTGTTTCCTCGGCGTGGATACTGGCAGCCCTTGCCGGCTTTGCTTTCGCGCCTTGCTTTCCAACAACTGTTGGTATTACATTCGCCAAGTTTGAGCCGGCAGTTTACGGCAGTGTCTTTGGGATAATTTTTGCTGTAGGATTGCTTGGCGCTGTGATTATCCCCAAAGCAATAGGCAATATGGCAAAGGGCTCGTCGGTTCAAAAGAGTTTTAAGCTGTTAGTTCCTGCCTGCATAGTCCTTATGATTCTGGCACTTATTTTGGGCAAGGTCTGACAAAAAGTCTGACAAAAAGTCTGACAAATTTTAAAGCGCGATTTATCGCGCTTTTTTCTTGACAGGAAGTTATTAACCTGTTAAATTAATCAATTAAAGATAGTTCTTTGAAAGGTAAATAATTCTTGTATAGAAATGGAAAGAAAGGAGATTAAGGTAGAAAGTCAGAATGTTCATTAGTTATTGGAAGGGTTTCTGAATGTTTAGCGAAATTTATTTGAAGGGAGCAAAGTATGAGTAGACTAGTGACACTTTTCACAGGCCAGTGGGCCGATCTGAAGTTAATGGACTTGGCAAAGAAGGCGAGGGCATGGGGCTATGATGGCCTTGAGCTTGCCTGCTGGGGCGACCATATGGACGTCTCCAAAGCCGCTGAGGATGAGGAATACTGCAAGAAGCAGCTGGCAATCCTCGAGGAGAACGGCCTCATGGTGTTTGCCATCAGCAATCACTTGGCGGGGCAGTTGGTGTGCGATCTGAATAATGACAGCCGCTCAGATATGTTTGCACCGGCCGATTGTGCCGGAGACGCCGAAAAGAAGCGGGCCTGGGCCGTAGAGGCAATGAAGAATACTGCTCGGGCTGCCGCGAATCTTACTAAATTCGGCACTGAAATGGGCGTAGTGCCAGAGAACCATAGAATAATTGTCAACGGCTTCGTCGGCTCGTCGATCTGGCATATGATCTACAGTTTCCCGCCGGCGAGCGATGAGAAGATCGAAGTAGGCTTTCAGGATTTCGCCGACATGTGGAACCCGATCCTGGATGTGTTCGACGAGTTCAACGTGAAGTTTGCTCTTGAGGTGCATCCGACAGAGATCGCCTTTGACATTGTCACGGCCAAGAGAGCATTGGAAGCGATTGGCAAACGCAAGGCATTCGGCTTCAACTTTGACCCGAGCCATCTGCACTGGCAGATGGTGGATCCGGTGTTCTTCCTGAAGGAATTCCCAGACCGCATCTACCACGTGCATATGAAGGACGCAGCCCTCCAGTTGGATGGCCGCAGCGGTATTCTTGGGTCGCACCTGAACTTTGGCTCGGCGGAGCGTGGCTGGGATTTCCGCTCGCTTGGCCGCGGCGGAGTGGACTTTGAGGAGATCATCCGCGCGTTTAACCTTATCGGGTACACGGGTCCTCTTTCGGTTGAATGGGAGGACTGCGGCATGGATCGCGAGCACGGCGCAAAAGAAGCCTGTCAATTCGTTAGGGGGATGGACTTCGAGCCTTCTGCAGAAGCATTTGACGCTGCGTTTGAGAAGAAGTCTTAGCGCAGGATGCATTTAAGTTGTGTTGTAAATGTTTGGAATTTGGCATCAATCACAGAAAGGAGGCCGATATGAAAGAAAGGAATATTATTCAGTGTGCGGTTACAAAAGGTCGTATCAATCAGTCTGTTGCCAAGTGGTGTTTTGAGAAGTACTGGGATATTGAGAAGATGTGCCAAATTGCCAAGGCCCTTGGCTGCAAAAGCGTGGAGCTGATCGCTCCAGAGGACTTTGCTGTTCTCAAGAAGCACGGCTTGATATGCGCTATTGCGTTCTTCGACAACGTACCCGACCCACCGTTTTCTCAGGGATGGAACAATCCCAAATACCATGACAGGCTTGTTGCTGGAACAAAATCGGCTATTGATACGTGCGCTAAGTTTGGCTCGCCAGCCGTCATTGCCTTTACTGGTTACGTGGAGGGCATTCCTGACGATGCCGGCGGAGCTACAAACTGCGTTGCAGGCCTCAAGAGAATAGCGGCCTACGCTGAGAAAAAGAAGGTCAATGTATGCCTGGAGATTCTAAACACCAGAGATGACACGGATCCCATGAAAGGCCACCCTGGTTATCAGGGTGACCACACCGACTACTGTGTGGACATTATCAGGAGAGTTAGTTCGCCGCGGGTGAAGCTCCTTTTTGATATTTATCATGTCCAGATCATGGACGGTGACATCATCAGGCGCATCCGGCAGTACCAGAACTACATAGGCCACTATCATGTTGCTGGTAGTCCGGGCAGAAACGAGATTGACGAAAGCCAAGAGATCAACTTCCCGGCTGTTATGAACGCAATCGTCGATACTGGTTTCACTGGTTTTGTTGGTCAGGAATTCATCCCGACTCTGGATCCGCTGGAAAGTCTGAAACAGGCCGTTGAACTCTGCGATGTGTAGTTAGTTTAGTATAGTTTGGCCGGCTGTTAGCAAGGGTCAATCAAAAAACCGTAACGAAGCGCGATAGAGACAATCATCGCGCTTTTTTTTATTAATAAATTGAAATTATTTTTAGATTAGGATAAGATAATTAAACATGCTAATAGATTCCCACGCGCATCTTAATTTTAATGCTTTTGAAGATGATTTAGATAAAGTCATCAGTCGTTGTAATGAAGAAGATATTTTTGTTATTAATGTTGGGTCAAATTATGAAACAAGCAAAAAAGCAGTAGAGATTGCTGAAAAGAATGATAATATGTATGCAGCTATTGGGCTTCACCCTATTCATGCTGAAGAAAGTTTTGATATAGAGAAGTATAAAGAACTAGCTACGTCAGATAAAGTAGTAGCAATAGGAGAGATTGGAATTGATTATTTAAGAGAATATGCTTTGTTTAAAGATAAACAGAAAGAAGTATTTTTAAGGCAGATGGATTTGGCTAAAGAATTAAAGCTTCCTGTTATATTCCATTGCCGAATGGCCCACGAGGATTTGTTAGAAATCCTCAACTATAAACTAAAAACTATAAACTATAAACTAAATGGTGTGGTTCATTGTTTTACTGGGAAGTGGAGAGATGCTCAGCGGTATTTAGATATGGGATTCTATTTAGGATTTAACGGAATAATTTACAAGCTGAATTTAAAGGAAGTAATTGAAAAAACACCGATAGAAAGAATTCTAATTGAAACAGATTGCCCTTATCTTATTCCTCCGCAAGCTGAGGTAGAACGCAATGAACCAATTTTTGTTAAATATATTGCCAAAGATATTGCCAATATAAAGAAGTTGAGTTTTCAGAAAGTGGCTGAAATTACTACCCAAAACGCCAAAAACCTATTTAATATTTAAATTTTTTTAAATAGCTCAATTATGTTATTATGAAAAATTATGGATTCAAAATACAATCCTAAAAAAATTGAGAAAAAATGGCAGAGATACTGGGAAAAAGAAAAGCTTTTCCAAGCCTCAGATAGGTCAAAGAAAAGAAAGTTTTATATTTTAGTTGAATTTCCTTATCCATCAGGCGAAGGGCTCCATGTCGGGCATTGCCGAAGTTATATTGGATTAGATATATTGGCTCGGAAAAAAAGAATGGAGGATTTCAATGTTTTATTTCCTATGGGTTGGGACGCTTTTGGCCTGCCGACTGAAAACTATGCCATTAAAACCGGGATTCATCCTGCAATTGCAACCAGGAAGAATACAGCCATTTTTAAACGCCAACAAAAGAGATTAGGGCTTTCTTTTGATTGGAATAGAGAAATTAATACTACTAACCCTGCTTATTATAAATGGACCCAATGGATATTTTTACAGCTCTTTAAAAAGAAATTAGCTTATAAGGCAAAAATGCCTATTAATTGGTGTCCTGATTGTAAAATTGGGTTAGCTAACGAAGAAGTAATTGAGGGTAAATGTGAACGTTGCGAAAAAAAAGTAATCAGGAAAGAAAAAGAACAATGGATGTTGAAAATTACCAAATACGCTGAAAGATTAATTCAGGATTTGGATAAAGTTGACTATCCAGAAAGAGTCAAGATTTCTGAAAAAGAATGGATAGGGAAATCAGAAGGATGGGAAGTTCAATTTTCAATTTCTGGCTCAGAAATTTCAATTCCGGTATTTACTACCAGGGCGGATACTTTGTTTGGCTGTACCTACTTGGTTTTGTCGCCAGAGCATCCATTAATTGAAGAACTTGGAAATAAGATTACAAATTATAAACTTGTTAAAAATTATATTGAAGAATCAAAAAAGAAAATAGAGAAAGAAAGAATTGCAAAAGACAAGGAAAAAACCGGTATAAGATTAAGAGGCGTTGAGGCTATAAACCCGGTTAATAAAAGAAAAATTCCGATTTTCGTTGCAGATTACGTGCTAATACATTATGGAACAGGCGCTATAATGGCGGTGCCAGCCCACGACTATAGGGATTTTGATTTTGCCAAGAAATATAATTTGGCAATTATTGATGTAATTAAGCCAAATAAGGAGACCAGCTCTCCCAAGGATTTCAGGAGATTGGGTCTCCCGCAGGCTTATGAGGGAGAGGGGGTTTTAATTAATTCAGGCAAATTTACTGGAATGTCCTCAATTATTGCCAAAGGAAGAATAGGTGAATCATTAACTAAAAAAGGTTCGGCTAAAAGAGCGATACATTATAAACTGAGAGATTGGATTTTTTCCAGGCAGCGATATTGGGGAGAGCCAATACCAATGATTAAATGTGAGAAATGCGGATGGGTTCCAGTGCCAGAAAAAGATTTACCAGTTAAATTGCCAAGGGTTAAAGAATATAAGCCGACTAAAACTGGTGAGTCGCCTTTAGCAAAAGTTGAAAGCTGGATAAAAACAACTTGCTCAAAGTGCGGCGGAGCCGCGCGAAGAGAGACCGATGTTATGCCAAACTGGGCAGGTTCCAATTGGTATTATCTCCGTTATTGCGATCCTCAAAACGATAAAAAATTAGCTAATCCTAAGTTGCTGAAGCATTGGATGCCAGTTGATTGGTATAACGGCGGTATGGAGCATACTACTTTACACTTATTATATTCTCGTTTTATTTATAAGTTTTTATGGGATATTGGAGCTGTCCCAAAATCCGTTGGTTCAGAGCCCTATAAAAAACGCACCAGCCATGGAATAATTCTCGGCGAAGGAGGGATTAAAATGTCAAAATCTAAAGGAAATGTGATTAATCCCGAAGAGATAATAAAAGAACACGGCGCCGACACCATGAGAGTTTATGAAATGTTTATGGGTCCTTTTGAGCAAATGATTCCCTGGGACGCAAAAGGAGTAAAAGGAGTGAGAAGATTTTTAGAGAAAGTTTGGAGATTAAGAAATAAAGTTGGTGATAAGATAGGAGATGGAAGCAAATTAGAACAAATGGTTCATAGCGCAATCAAAAAAGTAGATGAAGATATTGAAAATCTTAAATTCAACACGGCTATTTCTTCTTTAATGACTTTGGTTAATGAAATGGAGAAACAAGACGAGATATCAATGAACTATTATTCAATACTTTTGATTCTTTTAAGTCCTTTTGCTCCCCACATAACAGAAGAGCTTTGGGATAATCTATATAGAGATGGTTTATGTTGGGAAAAAGATTGGCCTAAATATAATCCTAAGTTGATTGAAAAAGACAAGATAGATTTGATTATTCAGATAAACGGCAAGGTTCGTGATAAGATAGAAACAGATGCCAATATATCGGAAAAGGAGGCAAAGAAATTAGCATTAAAACAAGAAAGAATAATCAATTGGTTAGAGAACGAAAATATCAAAAAGGTAATTTTTGTAAAAGGCAAATTAATAAACTTTGTTATTGACAAGAAATAACTAAATAATAAAGTCCTTTTGCGCAATGCGCAAAAGGACTTTTCTATTTTTGTGAAAAATGATATTATATAAAATATGAAAAAGATATTGTTAGGCAATGAAGCAATTGTTCAAGGCGCTCTGGAAGCAGGGGTGGATTTTGTTTCTGCTTATCCTGGTACGCCTTCTTCTGAGATAGGCAACATATTTGGGAAAGTTGCTAAAAAGCACGGAGTATATTTTGAATTCTCTACTAATGAAAAAACAGCAATGGAAGCTGCTATCGGCGCTAGTTTTTCTGGGTTAAAATGCCTGGTAGCAATGAAGAGTTTTGGTTTAAATGTAGCTTCGGAAGCATTGATTCCTTTCTGTTATACGGGTACAAAAGGGCCAACAGTAATAATAGTTGCTGATGATCCTTCTTGTTGGAGTTCAGGACAATCTGAGCAAAATTCTCGAGCTTACGCTTACTTGGCTCACGTCCCGATGTTAGAGCCCTCTGACGCTCAAGAAGCTAAAGATTTCACAAAATTAGCTTTTGAAATTTCAAAGAAGTTTAATATCCCAATAATAGTTAGAATAACTACCAGAGTTGCTCATCAGAGAATGCCAGTTGAGATGCAAAAAACAAATAGCAAAGAGCAAAGAACAATAGGTAAATTTGTTAAAGATGTTAAACATTTTGTTACTATGCCTCCTCGGGTTTTGGAGATGAAAGAGGAGTTATTAGAAAAAATAGAAAAAATAAAAGATTTTGCAGAGAAGAATAAAATAAATGAAATTAAAAATCATAAATTAAAAATTAAAAATTGTAATTTAGGGATTATTACATCCAGCATTTCTTATTTATATGTAATGGAAGCTTTAAAAGACCTTAATTTGGATTTGCCAATTTTGAAGCTTGGATTCTTCCATCCATTGCCAGAAACGAAAATTAAAAACTTTATTAAAAGATTCAAAAATGTTCTGATTGTTGAAGAGTTGGAACCTTTTTTGGAAAAAGAAGTTAAAGTTTTGGCTAAAGAGATTAATCCAAAACTAAAAGTTTTCGGTAAAGATCTTTTACCTGAGACAAGAGAACTGGGTACAGAAAAAGTTATGAGGGCAATAGCAAAATTAACCAATAGAAAGCATAAAGTTCCAAAATCTTATTCTTTGGCTCTTCCTAAAAGGTTTCCACGACTCTGCCCGGACTGTTCTTATTGGCTTGTTTTTTCAGCTGTTAAAAAAATGGCTCCAAAAGGCACAATTTTTGGCGGAGATATCGGCTGTTATATGTTGGCCGGCTTTCCTCCTCACAATATTCAAGATTATCTTTTTTGCATGGGGTCTTCAATTGGAATAGCCCATGGAATTAAGAAGGCCGTTCAGGACCAGTCCTCAAAGCAAAAACTTATAACCTTTATTGGCGATTCAACATTTTTTCATGCCGGAATTCCTGCTTTAGTCAATACTGTATTTAATAAATCAAACCCTTTAATTATTGTGATGGATAATCGTATTACGGCTATGACCGGCCATCAGCCAAACCCAGGAATGGGCAAGACCGGAATGGGAGAAGTTACTGATGAAATAAAAATTGAAAACATTGTCAGGGCTTGCGGGGTTAAAAATCTGAAGATTATTGATCCAATGAATATAAAAGAGCTTCAGGCCGCTATTAAAGAATTTTTAAACAAAAAAGAAGTTTCAGTAATTATTGCCCGCAGAATGTGCGCCTATTGGGCAAAAAGGTTAAAAAGAAAAAAGTAATATGAAAAAAACTTTTAATATTATTATTTCAGGAACAGGAGGGCAGGGCTTGATTACTTTAACTCAGATTATAGCTGAAGCCGCTTTGATTGAAGGCTTGGATCTTAAAACCTCTGAGCTTCACGGATTATCTCAAAGAGGAGGAAGCGTGGAGACCCATATAAGGATTGGAAAGAAGGTTTATTCTCCGTTGGTTTCTTCTGGCAAAGCTGATTTAATTTTGAGTTTAGAAACCCTGGAAGGATTAAGGAGCATTCAATATGCTAATGCCAAAACGATTTTTTTGATTAACAAAGACACTCTTTCTTTTATGGGAAGCCCTTCAGAAGAGAAAATTATAAATAGATTAAATAAACTTGTAAAAGGTCCTAAATACATAATTCCTGCTTCGAAAATCTGCAAAAAAGAATTAGGAAAAGCAGTGATGGCGGGAGTTTATCTTTTAAGTTACGCAAGTTTTAAGAAATTAATTCCGTTAAAATCTAATTCAGTTTCAAAAGCTATTTTGAAAGTTGTTCCTAAAAGGTATCTTGAGCTGAATAAAAAAGCCTTTGAATTAGCTAGAT
>SDBS01000675.1_pt1 | contig 33900 bp, 27 predicted proteins | sample 2277091 | NCBI WGS metagenome assembly SDBS01 (sample SAMN10404972, study PRJNA504765) | marine sediment metagenome | isolation source: marine sediment core GS10_PC15, 163 cmbsf | place: Arctic Ocean: Southern Knipovich Ridge | collected 2010 | reverse complement strand
GATCTCGAGACCGAATCCGGGACCGCTCCTGTCCAGGTAGCCGTCGTAGGCATAGCTGGCGACGGGGATGAACTTACCTCCGAAGGGGCCCGCGCTGATGGTCACGATACTCACGAATCCGTCCTCCCGGTCCTGGTCCGGTAGCGGTTCGACGCTGGTGTATCCCGCGAAAATGTAAGCTTCCACCCCGGGCCCGCCCAGCCACCTGCTCCACCCGGCTCCGCCGGTGTACTCCTTCGCCGTGCGAGTGTGCGAGAAGCAGACATCGACATCGTCCAGCACGAAGTACCTGAGGCCGACGGATACGTTGGCGCCATTGTCCATCCCGAAGAAATTGCCAAAAGAGTCCTCAAAGGCTTCACCGTAGAATCGATGGTTCAGGCTGAACTCGATGCTCCCCTTCGGCATTCCCGTATACGGGACATCGAGGTTCAGATGGCTTCTCTCGTAGCCGGAAGCTGCAAGGGAAAGGACCACGACGAGTACCGCAACGAAAAACCTCGCTGTCATCACCTGCCTCCTTCGATTACCTATGGATTATCCGCTCTATGGTGTAATGCCTTTCACAAGCATTGACCACTCAAACATAACGGGTGGACGGATCGAGTTTCGAGGAGCCTGCAGGTGAATGGCGGGTTGCTCGAGGCGCACTACACGTCTCTTATCAGCTGGATTGTGAAGGATCCGGTGTCCGCCAGCCCGAGCATGTCCTGTCTTCTCAGCGCTTCGGCCTTCGATGGATGCACGATTCCAACAGCATTACAGCCGATACTCCTTCCTTTCGCGAAAGCTGCGATGTACAGGTCTCGCATGGATCTGTCATCACCTTCGACAAGAGACATGACGAGCAAATCCTGCCAGTCGACGTAATGCAGCAATGCCGCTCCCGAGCGAATTCCATCTCTTGTCGCTTCGAGAAGCAGCCCCGCATCAGCAGCATGCTTCAGTACGGAAGCATCCAGGCGCCTGGTGTCCCACCAGGTGAAGTAGTACTCGCCGTCTGAGATCGAGGAGCCGGAGAGGAATAACGACAGGAGCTCGTCCGAGAAGTCAACTTCGCTAATTTGTGAACCGGGTTCGGCAACCTCACCCGGAATGGGGTGGTGGGAATGCCAGATCCGGAACTGCTCACTGAACCCGAGAAGACTCGACAATCGAAGGCTCTCTGAGAAAGAAACGAGAGTGCCGTATCTCAACCGTCTGGCGCCCCTTGCCCGGAGCTCGGCATGCATTGCCCTTGTGCAGGCGAGGATTGCGATTCCGACCCTGAATGATCCGGCCTCCGGATTGGAACGCAGGCCCCGGAGATACCAGTCTCCCGGATCCGTTTCGTATGCATGAGTCATCACGACAAGATCTCCGTCTTCGGCCAGCATTGTCACCGATCCGGATGAATGAGCAAGAAGTGAGTCTACAATGAGTGGAAGGTAGTCCCAGTCACCGAACATGGGTTCGAACGAAGTGAGAACTCCATCCCGGTCACTCACCTCTGCGGTGCGCACTTTCATGATTCTCCCGAACAAGAGTTTGAAGTCCGGGTTGTCTGGTCCCAGATTGATCAGAGAATATGCGTTACTGCCGGGATACTCGGGGAGTGCTGCAAGAGTACCGGCGGTCCGCCGGATTAGCTGACGTCCGGAGACCTCTCCTCATATCGTGTTCGGAAGCGAAATCGTAGAGGGAGGAAACGAAATGACGCGAATCGAGATTCTCGAGTTCGTAAAACGCAACACTACTTCCAGCATGGCGACGATCGAGGGAGGAGAGCCACGGGTAAGAAGCATGAGCACACCAGTCGTGGATGAAAACGGCCTGACTTTCCTGACCGGTACCGGTAAATCAGTCTGCAGGCAGCTCCTGGAGAATCCGGCAGTCGAGCTCTGTTACTGGAGTTCAGAGGAAAAGATCCAGCTCAGGCTCCGGGGCAGGATAGAGAAGCTCGAGGACGAGGAAATCAGGAGAGACATTGTCGAGAACAGGTTCGTCTTTCTGAAACCAATAGTCGAGAAGTACGGGTGGGAGAGCCTTACCCTCTTCAGACTCTCCGGGGGGGAGGCCAGACTCTGGACTTCCGATGATCCTGCCGGTTCGGACGAATCATTCGAGTTCTAGCCGTCGCAGCAGGTACACCTGTACAGCCATGCGAATCTGAGAGGTGGTCATAATCAGCAGAGACAAGTTCCACATGAGCGGGAAACCCGTGTTGGACGGCAGGAGGGATTCGTCGCGGTCGGTGGACCCTACTAGATCGCCCACCACGCGGCAGACTGGGTATGGATCTTTCCCGTTGCGATGTTCCTCATGATGATTCCCGTATTCGTTACCATCTTTGCGCTGTCATCATGCATAAGGTGTCCGAACCTCATGTCACTGGCATGGTCGGCTATTTTCCTGGGCCTCGGATGGGACTTCATCGAGTTCGGGTTCGGAATAGGCATGGGAGGCGGACTTGCGTGGGCTGGGTGATCTGTGCGGTTTTCTTCATGCTCGTGGGCCTGGTATCCCTTGCTCTCGTCTTGCGATGTGTCATGGGCTGCATCGATACTCAGCCAGCTGATCGTCGCCGGGGGCGGTGTAGTACTGGGTATACTCTTCTTCAGATCGATCTCCTGATCCTGATCCAGCTCGGGCGCGGATCAGGCGGCGGGTGACTCGCTTCTCCCCAGGAGATCTATCCTCTTCCAACGGCCCGTACGGAACCGGAGGAAGAACACAACGGCGAAGATCGCAACGTAGAAGCTGGTGAAGAGCCACAGGGTGACGATGCCAGCTCCCTGAACTGTGTAGAGGTATATCACTCCGGGAATCCAGAACAGCCATGCCAGGAGTCCCGATGCCCATACCACGAACATAGTGTCGCCGGCTCCCCTCAGGGCGCCTGAGAACATGAGGCTCACCGCGTCGAAAACACCCCAGGCTGCCACAATGGCCAGGAGCCTTCCGGCAGTAGATGCAAGTTCTTCAATAGTGCATGAGGAATCGGGGCTGAAGAAGAGCTTCGTATAGAACCCCGGGAAGAGGACAAAAGTGGATGCCAGAGGTATGAAATAGCAGAGAGACAGCAGAAGGGTCCTTCTGGTTGCCCTGATGGCCATCCGGGCATTACCCATGCCGAGCTACGGGCGAATCATCGATGATCCTGCCTACTGCCCGATTTCCGGCGGCGGAAACATGTATCAGAATGTGGACATGGGCACAACCTACCCCCATGACATTCTCGACGGGGTATCGGCCATCAACAACATCTACTTCTGGGTAACTGCCTCGCTGGAATCCGGAGCTATTCTCATAGCAGATAACACCGTGGGCACTCCTCTGGCAGCCATCAATGCCGGTGACAGGGTCATAGCGCTGAACATGGTCGCGGGAGACTATAAGACCTGGACGGGCGACGGCTGGATCCTGATGAACAATGCAATCCAGTATCTCATGGAGGCCGTGCCACTGGAAAGAAGCACCTGGGGAAGCATCAAGACACTCTTCTAGCCCGTAACTCTCCATCTACAGGGGCTCTGTAATTATCTGCCCCCGGTATCAGTTACCGGGGGCAGATCTTTTTCCGTTCTGAATCATAGACCGACCTTCTCGCTGAATACCCGGGTATCCGAAGCGTTGAGTGCGATGACGGAGCCCAATGTTGTATTCATCGTATATCGGATCAGACAGTGGTACCGAGGTGCTTTCTTCCCGAATCTCAGGGCCTATATTCGACATCAATCAGTTGCAGCACCTCTAGCACATGAGAAACGGAGGGGGACATGGAGAAGAAGTTCAGCATTCGGGAGAAGTTGAGCTATGCCTTCGACAACATGATGTCGAAAGGCTCAGCGGTACTGATAGTCTGGCTGGGTGCGCTCTCGATCATGCTGATTGTCATTTTTTCACTCGTGGTGCTTCTCACCGGAAGTAGTCCCGGGGGCGAGAGTTTCGTCAAAGTCATGTGGATGAGCCTGATGCGAACACTCGATTCGGGTACCATCGGCGGGGATGAAGGCAGTGTGCTCTTCCTCCTGACGATGCTTGCCGTGACCTTCGGAGGCATCTTCACCTTCAGCATGCTGATCGGTATCCTCACAACCAGCCTCGAATCCAAACTCGAGTCCCTCCGGAAAGGCCGATCGAGAGTGGTCGAGAGCAATCACACGGTGATACTCGGATGGTCGGAGCAGGTCTTCACAATCATCTCCGAGCTGACCATAGCCAACGAGAACCAGAAGAATCCCTGTGTGGCCATCATGGCCGACAAAGACAAGGTCGAGATGCAAGACGAGATAAGCGGGAAAATAGACTCGACGAAGAACACCCGTGTGGTATGCAGGACCGGCAACCCGGTGGAAAGCTCGGATCTCGAGATGATGAGCCTTCAGAACTCGAAGTCCATCATCATACTCTCACCGGAAGGTGATAATCCCGACGCCGAGGTAATCAAGATCATGCTGGCCATCATCAACGGGACAGCTGGCAGATCAGAACCACTCCACATGGTCGCCCTCATAAGGGACCCGGAGAACTACGATGTGGCGAAGATCGTGGGCAAGGACCAGGCGGAGATAGTGCTGGCCGGCGACCTGATAGCCAGGATGGCGGCACAGACCTGCATCCAGTCCGGTCTCTCTATCGTCTACCAGAAGCTGCTTGATTACGGAGGCGACGAGATCTACTTCACCGATGAACCTGGCCTGTACGGCAGGACCTTCAGGGATGCCGTCAGGATGTACGAGACCAGCTCGATCATCGGATTGAAAACCGCCGACGAACCCCCGGTTCTCAATCCGCCGATGGATACGGTCATCGACCGTGGTGACCAGATCATCGCTATATCGGAGGACGACGACACGGTTATCCTTTCCGGGCTGGTGGAATATCCCGTGGACAGGAACGCGATAAGCACTGACTTCGTAGAGATCAGAAAGTCCTGCAGGGTGATCATGCTGGGGTGGAACTGGCGTGCACCCATAATCATCCGGGAGCTTGACAACTATCTCGAGTCAGGGTCGATACTGAGGCTGGTTGCCGATCCGAAGTTCTGCGATCCCGGTAGTCCCCCCTCCGGTCTGCAGAACCTGAGAGTAGAGTATACCGCCGCCACCACCACCAACAGGAAGATTCTGGAGAAGCTCCGGATAGAGCAGTACGACCACGTGATCATACTCAGCTACGCAGATGCTCTACCGGCGCAGGAAGCCGACTCGGTTACTCTGATGACGCTGCTGCACATCCGGGATATCGCCGAGAACCTGGGGCGGAACTTCTCTCTGGTGAGCGAAATGAGGGACATCCGCAACCGGAACCTCGCTGAGATCACCGGGGCGGATGACTACATAGTCAGCGACCAGATGCTGAGCCTCCTTCTCACACAGATCTCGGAGAACAAGTACCTGAGCGATGTCTTCCGGGACCTGTTCGATCCGGACGGATCCGAGATCTACCTGAAGCCAGTGGAGAGGTACGTGAAGACCGGGACACCAGTGAACTTCTACACGGTACTCGAAAGCGCAGCCGGGAATGACGAGGTGGCCATCGGGTACCGCCTCTACTCGCACAGGAACGATTCAGGGAAGGACTACGGCGTAGTCGTGAACCCGAAGAAGGACCTGGCAGTAACGTTCTCCAGTGAAGACAGGATCATAGTTCTGGCAGAGGACTGAGACAGCACAGCAACGCCTGATTCACAGTAAGACTCTGGATGCAGAAGGGCCCCGGTTACTTCCTGGGCCCATACAGGGAGTTGACTAGAACTGCGTCTTGATCTCTCCCCACGTTGCCCGTTCAAGGGCAGTGGGAGGATCGACATCGATTCTGTAGAGCTCGTCTGTGATAGGGTTGCTCGCCCAGATAAAGGGTGAATCACTGCCCAGCTCGTAGGTTATGCCCCGGATTGTAGACCCGATCCCGATACTCGCGGGAATCGCTTCCAGAACACCACCCGAAGTAGCTTCGTAGCACCGGATGGGACTGGTTGCATTATCAACGGCCAACCAGACGTTTCCACTCTCGTATGTGATGTCATATCCGCTGTTCGATCCCCAGTAGTCACCAATGTAGGTTAATTTGCTGGTGAATGCAGAACCGGAGAAGTTGTACCTGTAACAACCTTCATACGCGGAAGAATAGGTCGTGCTCCCGTACATATATGATCCGTTCCAACCCAACCCCGTTAACAACGGGGTATAAAGGCCTCAACAGATCAGATCGTAGTATACGTAGGTTCCCGAAGTTGTATACCAGTAGACGTATGGACTGGATGATCCATTGACGAAACTGGCAAACAGGTATGTGCCATTGTAAGCCAGTCCGGCCGGGGTGTAGGACGCATAGCCTGTACATTGAAAGCTTTCTTCGACAGCTCCCGTTTCAGGATCCAGCCCATAGCACCAGCGCGTCACTTCATCCAGACACCACAGTTTGCCTTCACCCCACGCCAGTCCACTTATATCACCACTAGGCGCGACCAGTGTCCGGTCGACCGATGCTCCTAAACAGATGACTGGCAGCAGCACCATTAATAGAATCAACGTCTTCATAGACCCTCCTTTTCAGACCGGAGGAGATTCCGGTCACTGCGACATTCAAACGATCGCCGATAGTAGGGAATAATTGAAATCCATACCAAATTACTATGTATATTGTTACTATACAACATCATACATATCATGTACGCAGTATCAGTCGGTATGTCAATAGGGCAGGAAACAGTTCTGTAAGCGCATTTTCAGCTGCAATGCATGTTCTAATGCCCGGGATTGATGGAGGAGTAGGGTATCTGCCCGAGTTTCCACTGTCTTCCCGGTTTACATTTCGAAAGAACTGAATGCCTGGTGGGAAATCAACGGGAGATCTCGCGGATCTTCTGATTTCGAGTAGGAATCCCTTCGTTGAGAGGCTGGCAGCTCTGAGCTCAGTTCCTGCGAGACCTTTTCGATACCCCATGGGAGTTGACCGGGAGCACTTCAGTTCGAATACTGACCTCTAGATAAGATACAATAGTCCATTACAGGGAGGCCGATATGAAAACCATCCCTTTGATTCTGCTGTTCGTTGCGTCTGTTGCTCTGTCAGGTCAGATCGAGATCGACTTCAGCCTGCCACGGGCAGAGGTGCTGATGACCGAGTTCCAGGGACGAGACCTCGTTCGTTTCGAAGGGGGGAATGTCTGCTTCGAGGAGGGGTATCCCAATCTCCCTGGAGCCACCTACGCCTGTGTAATACCGCAGGGAACCTCACTTGTGAATATTGAGGTCATCATCGAGGAGATGGTCATTCTGGACGGGAGTTTCGACATAGATCCGGTCAGGGTGCAGGCATTCGGTGAAGCGTCAGAACAGCCAGTGGAAACGCAATACTTCTGGATGTCAAATGAGCTGTTCCCGGCTTCCCACGTCGTAGGTATCAGCAACGGCAACAAGACCGGGTACAGAATTGGCGGCTTCACATTCGTGCCTTTCAGGTATTACCCCCCAAGCGGTGAACTTGCGGTGATTACCTCTGCGAAGCTGGTGGCGACCTATGAGGCGGATCAGGCCGTTCCATTCCTCTGCCTGACCGCTAACCAGACCTCAGTGGCAAGGCAGACTCTGGAGACGTGGATCCATAACCCGGAGATGCTGGAGATCTGGTCGCCTTCGTTAAGGGAGGGTCGCACGGGAGACACGGACTGGGTCGTAATCGCTGCCGATTATTTCCTTAACATCCTTGACCCACTCGTTAGCCACAGGCAGAACCTTGGAGCTACCGCAGATGCAGTCAGCGTCGAGTGGATATGCGATAACTATCCAGGATACGACACGCAGGAGCAGATCCGGAACTACCTGAAGGACTGCTACGAGAACCGCGGCTTGGTCTTCATCCTGATAGTGGGTGAACACAACCAGCCACTGGAAACTGTCAGGATCTCTGACATCGTTATGTACGGGTATGGCTTACACAACATCAGTGACCTTTACTACAGCGATCTCGACGGGACATGGGACGGCGACGGCGACCACAAGTACGGCGAGCTCTCCGACGGGCTTGACTACTATTCGGACATTTACGTAGGACGATTCCCCGCCACGAATGGGAGCGAGCTGTCAGTGATGGTAGCGAAGACCATCGGCTACGAGACAGATCCCCCAACAGGCCCGTGGAGGACACACGCCATGCTTCTCGGAGCCCTCATCCTCCCGGAATACAACTACCACGGTGATGTGCAATGCGACAGCATCCTGAAAAGGCTTCCCGAGGACTGGGATGTCGACGTTCTTCTGGAGGACCCGGAGACAGGCTGGAACCCGACTAACCAGATCGAAATCTGGAACGAGGGCCTGGCATTCGTGGAACCTGCCTCACACGGCAGCGAGCGGGGCCTCTGGTGGTTCGAGCCAGTCGATGACATGATCACCAACAGCCATATCTCCAGCATGACCAACGGAGACATGCTTCCGTTCATCCAGTCCTTCGGGTGTATGCCCGGGAAGATCACCTACAACGACTGCTTCGGTGAATGGCTGCTCAAGTGGCCCGATGGGGGATCGATCGCGAACCGCTTCAACTCTGGTCTCGGCTGGGGCAATCCGCCGGAACCGGGAGCCTCAGTCTGGCCGAATATCTATCTTGCCGATCTCCTCTTCACAGAAGGGCAGTACTGCCTTGGTCTTTGCCACGGAGCGAGCAAGGACATGGTGGTCCCGATGACGTTACCAATGAAGGAGTACGCGCTGCAAGAGCTCAACTTCTTCGGTGACCCTCTCCTCGCCTTCATAACCCGCCTGACAGGTGTCGAAGAGGAACAGGGTGGCGGTTCCACCTCAGCCCTGCGGCTCGGAGGGATCTACCCGAACCCGTTCAGCAGTACAGCACATATCAGCTTCGAACTCGCGAATGCCGGTGAGGTAACCGTTGATGTGTTCGATTTCAGCGGCAGACTGATCGAACATGTCAGTGAAGGCATGCTACAGGCTGGTGGGCACTCGATCCAGCTCGGCAGTGAAGCCTTGTCTTCAGGTGTCTACTTCGTTCGTGTAAGTGTGCAGGGCACGTCAGCAACCAGGAGATGTGTCCTGATCAGATAGACCATTCTAAGGCGAACAGACCTCCTGGAGGATCATCCGAGGGACGGTTTTGTCTGCTTTGTTGAGGTCGAACATTTTTTTTAGTGGCTGGCCATTCGATTTCGTTCTGGAACCTGTCCTGGAGTGGATGACAGTCCTGAGTTCAACCACCGCGACAGATTGACGTAGAATGAGTTATGGGTGTATGATCTGTTCAGGATCTAGGAACCGTTATTCCGAAGCAGATGGCGTGTAAGAAAAGTATCAATGCGTTTCCATCTATACTATTGCCATAATAAGCCCTATGTGTCTATTTCCCGTGGGATGCAATGAGGAGGGATCTGATGGATCGGATAAAGCTGCCGTTGCTGATAGTTGCCTGTATTGCAGCAGTCTTCCTGGCCTGCGGGGAAGAGGAAGCCCGGACTGAACAGCAGGTTGAGGAGCAGGTCGCAGAACAGGTCGAAGAACAGGTTGAGGTCGTTGATCCTGAAATGACCGAAGAAGAGATGCTGGCCTGGGTAATGGAGAACTGCATCTGCCCTCAGTGTCCCAGCTGGATTCCCGAAGCCGCTGAGAAAGGCGAGGGTGGTTACTGTGCCGTGGGTATAAGCGCCTGCATCGTCGAAGAGGTTGGCTGTATCTGCCCTGAATGCCCTGTAACCCTTGAGAAGGGTCTGCTGTGGGGCTACTATTGCACCCGCGGTTCCGCCGAGGAGATGATGGCACAGGACGAGTAAGCACCAGTTCGACCAGCTATACTGCTCCGACAAGCAATTTGAGAAGAAATGGCTGGCCTTCTGATTTCGTTTTTGAACACGCTGATCAAATGGCTTGAAGTTATTTGGCTCCATTCTGGATCAATAGCCTTGTTTAATGAGCCTCTACAAGGATGTTGACTATTGAGATATACCGCCCTTCAATTCAAGCCAGGGCAGTGATTATCTCCATTCTCAATAGCTGTGAAACCTCCAGCAGCCCGCGGTATCGCTAACCGGACGACGACCCCTGGGAACGGCTGCTGTTGGAGAGTGCCGCGTTTCCAGACCGCTGCCACGCCACAGACACAAGGAGCAGATAATGATTCTAATCAGGATATTACACCGATACACCGGTATCACCATCGCACCCGCTGGTGCTGTTGCAGGCGGCAACCGGGTTCCTGCTGCGGATCGACAGCATCCAGCGCAATGTTCGCCTGTTGCACAACTGGTCGCAGGTCAGTAAATACGTCGCATTCGCGCTGGCGACCGGGCTTGCATTCATGGCGGTCACTGGCAGCATCATATTCATTCAAATGTGGCTCCAGCGACGAAAACGCTCCATCCGCATGCGGCAGGCGGCAAGGGCCGACAACCCTTCGCAAAGAGAAGACACGGAGTAAGTCGGGCTATCCGCCCGTTTCTCTTCCATTCGCCCCGTTCGTGGAGTGGATGAAGAATCTAGACACGTTGTGAGGTGACCTACACGTTACGAGTCCGTACCGTAAGCCTGTAACCACTATTCTTAAATTGAACTACGTACGATAAGATGGTCCGTCACATGACAGTTGACGTATCAAAAAATACAAAATAGATTTGTTATGTAACAAAATAATTATGGTATATAACAAATATGATATGTAAGCAATATGGAGGTAGATTGAATGGAACAATACGATCTTGGATTCATATACTGTCTTCTAGGGGAAACAGTATCGAAGATCCTCCTGTACATCAATAGGTTCAGTGATTCGTACGCTACAGAAATAGCGGATCATTTCTCAATGAATCAACAGACAATCCAGTATAATGTGGAAAGGCTTGAGAGTGCTGGGATCCTGATAAGCCGACCTGTTGGCAGAACCAGATTGTATAGGATCAATCCAAGATACGTGCTAAGGCACGAACTATCTAAACTTCTTGACAAAGCCCTTCGGTATTTACCAGATGAAATAGCAACGAGTTACTACATGAAGCGAAGTAGACCCCGAACGAAAGGAAAGGTCCTACGGAAATATCAAGGCAACTAGGAGTGGATGAAGTTGCTGCATTGATCTGCCAGCATCTGCAGAACCATGGAATCCACGCAGTCCTGACAGGAGGTGCTGTTGTATCAATATACTCCGACGGCAGATACCTAACTGCGGATCTTGATTTCATAACGCTCAGAAGTATTGACATGGTTCAGGAAGCCTTGGCAAAACTAGGATTCAGAAAAGGACATGGTCGCTATTTCACACACCCGGATACAGATCTTCTCGTTGAGGTTCCACCTGGACCTCTGTGTATAGGAAATGCACCTGTATCAGATACGGATACTCTGGTGATCGGGGGTTCCATACTCAACATCTTGACTCCCACCCAATGCGTGATGGATAGGCTTGCTGCATACTACCACTGGGATGATGAGCAGGCTCTAGATCAGGCTCTACTCGTAGCGAAGCTTCATGAAGTGGATATTGAGAGTATTCGCGACTGGTCAGAAGAAGAGGGAAAAGCTGCGCAGTTCGGGTGCTTTCTCAGTCGACTTACCTAAACAGCTGCTCTTCAAGTAAGCGTCTGAACCTGATTCTCAAAGTGATATCACTGCAACAGCTTCTGAAACATCTGTAAAGAATTGGTTGGCGGGCAGGGAGTCCCTTCGCGGAACCTTCGGTTTCCCTTCAGCTCGCTTCACTCAAGATAAACTCACCAGTTTGATCTTCGATCAAAGGTTGTCATCCCGACGAGTTGTACAAAGCAAAACGACCCTCAAGGAGCCGCTTTGCTTTGAATAGTTGACCTTTTGATTCAGTTCTGGAACCCGTTCTTGGAGTGGACTTCGTTTCTGAACTCTATTGCTATATCCAGCAGATGAAGGCTTGAGGCACTGAGAAGGACATTTTCCATCTTGACAGACAGGCTGCAAACTTGCTAGGGAAGGTGCACACAGCAAAACATCAGAGGAGGGGACTGTGTCGTTTTCAGGATCATGCAGCGCAAAATACATTCCGATTATCATTCTGCTTTTTTCTGTATCCCAGCCAGCATTCAGCCAGCCGGATACAGATGATATCGTTATCATGATTGCCGATTTCGAGGGACCAGATCCCGAGGAGATCCCTGTTACCGAATCGTTCTATTCCTGGTTCCAGCAGACCGGAGCAGAAGATGGAACGTTCAGCGTTGTCCGGCTGAACCAGTCGATCGAAGCGGGAGAGACGTTCCAGGAAACCTTGGAACAGCTCCAGCAGTATGGCGCAGACCTGGTTGTCTACGGTGTCTACGACTTGCCGGGAACCCATGTTCGTGTTGTTGTCTCTGTTGCCAGTACGACTGGAGCCACTGCGGGACAGCTGATGCATATCCATTTCGATGTCGATAACGCCTTTCCTCTGAGTGAGCTGATCCCCGGTTCAGATCCATCTGAACGGGTCCGCTTCCTGATTGATATCCTTACGGGCTACGTATACCTTTCGCGAGATGACTTCGAGAATGCTCTGCAGTACATAGACAGGTCTCTCGAACGCGAAAGCTCAGCGTCCCACAATCTGGTCGCCCTGGCATACTCCCTCCGGGGCGTGGTCAGCATGATGCTGCAAGGTGATGCCCTTGCAGCGCTTGATGATGCTGAAAGGGCAATCGAGCTGGATTCCGGGAATTACGTCCACTACACGTACAGGGGTGGCACTCTGGAGATGATGGGGGAGATAGAGGCTGCACTGGATGACTACCTCACTGTGAATGAACTCGACCCGTCTAATCCTGAGAACCTCTACAACATGAGCAGGATGTATCGGGAGCTGGGTGACTACAACAGCGCAATCGACTGCATTACCACCGCGATACTCATGGTGCCTGATGAACAATGTTACCTGAATGCGCGGGGATACATCTATAACTACTTGCAGGATTACGTGTCTGCGATTGACGACATCTCTCGTGCCCTCGAAATCGACCCAACGTATCCCACTGGCTGGGCAAACCTCGGGTGCGCCCACAGGGGGCTGGGCAATATAGCAGAAGCTATCGAATGCTTTACTAATGCTGAGGCCTACCAGCAGGATCCGGCACTCGACGGCAGTTACTACATCGACAGGGGATACTGCTACTCGCTTCTGGAAGACTACGAATCGGCCATCAGTGACTATGTATCAGGAACAGCTTGCTCCCAGCGAAGACCTTCCGATTACGCGCACCTCGGATGGATGCAGACGCAGCAAGAAGACTTCGAGAGTGCCATACTTTCCTTCGATCATGCTCTTCAACTGGATGCAGACAATCCGAAGTATCTCAGCAGCAGGGGATACTGTTATTACATGATCCACGAAAGAGAAGCGGCGATCAGAGATTTTACGGGGTCCATCCGGCTTGATCCAGACGGGTTCGACAACTACGAGTTCCTTGGGAAAGCCTACGCCGACGAGGGTTACCTGGATGCTGCGGCCGATTGCTTCTCCGTCGGATTCGAGCGTGCATCTGATCCCCATGAAAAAGCCTGGTATCTCTCCTACAGGGCTCGCTGCTTCGAAATGGCTGGTGATCTCGAATCGGCCTCCATGGATCTGCATGAAGCGGTACAGCTCCATCCATCGGAAGCTTACTTGCACTTCAGGCTTGGTGAGATCTACTACCTGCTGGACCGTGAGTACGAGGCTATCGAGTGTTACAACGAAGCTATCGAAAGAGGGCTAACGACTGACTACCTCACCGGGTGTCTGTTCCAGAGAGGTCGTTCGCACCTGATAGTGAGTAATTCCGAACAGGCAATCCAGGATCTGACGACCACGCTGGAATACAATCCTGGCTACTACGATGCTTACTACTTCAGAGGTCTGGCTTACCTCATCAATGATGATCTGGATCCAGGCAGAGAAGACATCGAGTATTACATCCTCGTGGGCACGGATCCATTCTTGCTTTCACGGGCCAGGCAGTACCTCGAACAGCTGGAAGAGCAGGGGCTACTCAGATGATGAGAAAGGCAAAGAACCCCTGACGGGACACGAGCCTGCACACAAAGTAGCTCTCTGCATCTAGCTGTCTGATCGGGATGCTAGAAAAGAAATGGCTGGTCTTTTGATTATGTTTTGGAACTCTTTTGTGGAGTGGATGTCAGTTCTGAGTTCCACTCCTATTTTATAACCACGAATCTCTGCGTCGCTGTGAACTCCCCTGAAACCATCCTGCAGAAGTAGACACCGGCCCCGAGTGATGGATCAAGCTGCATCTGGTGCTGACCCGCCTGAGGGAAGAATACCAGCTGACCAGAGACCAACCTGCCGGACAGATCGAAGATGTCCAGCGTGACCGTTTCCGGTGCTGGAATGCTGATCAATGCGGTAAGAGCACCTCGTACAGGATTGGGGAAAACGTCGAGCCAGAGGCCTTCATCAACCTCTGTGCCTCCTGTACCCGTCTGTGTAACTTCTGCCATGTATACGTCGGTCCCCGAACCCATTACGTTGGCATGGACGTGCTTGCCGGCAGCCGAGATGTACTTGCCGTCATCGGTGATGTCTACATGGAACATGGAACCGGGTGTGTCGATCGAAAACACCGGTTCACCTGGATTGAGGTCGTCGAATACACTGACTTCATCTCCCCCACCGGTCTGGCAGCCCCAGGAACCCACCACGCTCCATCTGCCATCGCTGGAGCAGTCGATCCATTCCACCACATCCTGGTAACTGCCCGATCCTGTAGGGTAGTCGTACTGCCATTCTATCGAAGGCGTATTCAGGTTGTACCTGATGATACGGTTTGTAAGGTAGCTGCTGCTGTAGAAACCGAAGTAGATAGTGGAGTTATCCGAAGCCACGGCCGCAGCACCGGCGTAGTAACCCGGAACGGGAAATCCTGCTGTGAGATTGTACGAGGAGCCGTCCCATACGGCTACCCGTGCAGCGGTGAAACCGTACGCGACGACCGATCCGTCTGGTGACACGCCGAAGCAATCGGTTGAAGCATCCAGGACATACGATGCCTCGAGCGTACCTATCGCGACATCAACACGATACAGCATCGCGGTAACACGGAAGATACACTTCGATCCATCTTCAGTAAGGCGGAGTTGCCTGGGGTAGTATGCAATCGTCGAATCTTCGTACGTTGCGATTGGAACCGGGCTGCTGCTCGAGAAGAACTGAACTGCAAGGTGCCCTCCGATCGCACCTCCTGCTGCCAGTACGGACCCGTCTGCGGAGCATGCGTATCTCCCGGGTGTGTCGACAGAACCCGAATCGAATATGCCCGTTCCGTCGTACGACCAGACAGGGGTGGCCGAGACTGCGTTGAAGCAATGTACTGATGTATTCGAGGCCAGCGTGAAGTCGTCGCTGGGGTCCCAGTTCTGTACCGCGTAGAAGATGTCCTGAGTCTGAGCTGCAGCTGTGCCCGTACTGAGTGATGACCAGGAACCTGACGGCTCGTACATCCAAAGGACATCCCCGCTACCGGATGCTCCATGGAACATCCTGGCAGCACCGTACCAGCCACCTTGAACACGTAATCACCAGACATGCCGATGGGACAGACCTTCTGGATGAAACCAGAAGGCTCTGAGTAATGCCAGAGAACCTGAGAGGGCAGCGGAGCAGGTTCCTGCAGGCTTGCATGTGAGTATATGCCGGTCACGGTCCTGGTGATTTCACCATCGGAGGTCAGTGTCGATACAGTCCGTGTTCCAGTGAATCCATATGCCGTGAAAGCACAGGAGAGCAGAATGACGAGCAAGCCTGTGAATTGCTTCATTTGATACCCCTTTCGGATCACAGTCAGTCATGGGTAATATTCCGGATATATTGGCATAGAGGTAATCCCGGTAGAGCATCCGGTGTTCAGATCCTATCAGGTATGGCTGGCCATCTTGAGTGACTTTCGAACCAGGGTGGCAGGGATACCAGAGGATATGGGGAAGCAGATTGCATACATCCTGGCCCATGTTAAATGAATGCTAAAGGGCAGTCGGTATAGTGTGGGTACTCCTGGAAAACCTGTGTTTGATCATCATGAATAGTGATACCTGCACTGCAGGAAATCGATTCTGTCATCCCTGACAAGATAGATGACTCTATGTTCCTGTGTTAAGCGCCGGGACCAGACTCCAGGAGCGAGGTATTCAAGTGGTTCAGGCTTCCCGATTCCATGAAATGGATTTCGTAGCGTCTCCTTGACGATGCGAATGACCCTCAGAGCAGTCTTCCTGTCAGTGCTGACCCAATGGCTAAGATCGTCCAGGAATTCCGTCTGGAAAACTGCTAAGCGAACACCATCAGTTCTATTCCTCAATCTCGTACTTCGCTTGTAGCTGTGCGACGCTCAGAGATTTCCCGTTGCCTTCAAGCGCCTTCCTGAGACTTTCCAGAAGCCTCCTGGCATTCGCGGGGGATCTGAGGAGGTGCGCCGTCTCCCTCAAGGAGGAGAGTTCCTCGGCGGATACCAGAGCAACGTCTGGATGACCGCGGCGTGTGATAATGACAGGCTCACGTCCAGACTCCACTTCGTTGCACAACGCGGCAAATCGAGATCGAGCATCGGTATAAGATGTGACTGTTGGCATGATACGTCCTTCCTGTACAGGATAAATGTACAGATTTTGCGATATGTCAATCCATTCGACTGAAACTCCTCTGATACAAAGATCTTCAACATCCTGGGGACGCTGAAGGCCGACTCATCAAATATGGCTGGCCTTTTGATTCTGTTTTGGAACCCGTTTGTCCGGTGGATGCAAAGGCTGGCAGTGGTCAGAGAGGTTATCCTGGAGTGATAATTTCCTCCTGAAGAGTACTTTCTGCTTCTTCTCCCAAACAACCATTACGATGTCTTTGAAGTACCGGAGTGGGAAAATCATCGAGGAAGGATACGAGCCCTTCCGGGAATCAGTTGATACCGAACATCGCCTTTATGGCACCAAAAGTGGTCCGATCCAGTGGTACATCTTCATCGTAGATAACCGAAGCATCGTCAATGTAATTGTAATCGGGGGCTCCTCCTCCTCCCGAATACCCCCAGATCCTTATGGCCTCCAGGTTTCCCGTTGTACGAAGTAGATATGTCACGTCGTACTCCAGCCATCCTGGTCCGGAAGGGTTGAGAATCTCAAAATCGTAATCGGATGGACCGTACCAGAATTCAATGCCGAACAGGGCAATTTCAGGCTGCTTGTGCCAGAATGTTACGGAAACAACTTTGGAGACATCAACAGGCGTGAAATCCTGTCTGATCCAATAGTTCCCTTCATCGAAAGCGCAATATGTTCCAGAATAAGGATCAGTTGTGGATATGATCCAGTTATTCGTTGTCCATGGTGTCAGTACCCCGGTTTCAAAATCCCCGTTCTGAAGCAGTTCAACCGGCACTGAAAATGCAAAACCTGTTATTATCAGAAGCAGCGAAAAAAGACTTTTCATGACGACCTCCTCTTGTTAGCGCGCTATATTGGAAAACTCTCTGAGCGTATAATGCTTACCACTATCCGGAGTGGCAATCTCATCACTCTCCCTATCCAATCATATTAATAGTAAGTAGGTAGATGCGCACATGTCAATGAAGCATTATTCTGAACTCAATTTGATAGAAGTTATCTGACGAGCTATTTTCGCTCCGGCGAATTCAAGGATATTATCTGCAACTAGTAGGAGGGGGAGATTCAAATGGCTGAGAACGAAATAAAGTAAAAGGATAAGAAGAGATTTGGTGCTTTCATAATAGCCAACTCTGTTGTTTGGGGCGCAGTAATTGTGGCAACTGCTTTGATTCTTAAGGTACTGGATACATGGAGAAACTGATTCTCATTATGGCCGGTGGAGCAGCTACGTGTGTTGTCTTTCTGCCTTCGATACTGACAAAGAAGAAATGGCGGTTTGCGAAGCCCTGGATTCCCCTCGGGGCCTTCACACAGAAGTAATCCGAAGGATGGTATGACCTGCCCCCCTCAAACTAGTCCAGTCGTTATGTCAGGTAACCACGCCATTGGGACGGCGATAAATGGCTCGTAAGCGCTAAGACAATCTGGTATCCTGCAGAACAGGATTCTTCCTGGGTCTCTCACCAGTCTTCCCGGCAGTGAGTCGGTATAGAAAGCGAGTCTGCCGCAGCACTCCTGGTGCTACTCATTGGTGACGTCGTAGTAATAGTGGTGAGTGCAGCTTGGGCTGGTCATGTAAACAAGAGGCAGCATCTTGACCGCAGGCCTGAGTATGCAATAATGTCTTCAGTAAGACATAGACAGACAGGGGGTGGCCGTAATGTCCCGATGTGGAAGATTCCTGTTACCGGCAGCTATGGTTTTCATCATAGGTGTTTCTCAGGCACAGCCGCCGGATATCTACTGGGAACGTGAGCTGGGTGGTTCCGAAAGCGATGGAGCATTCAGTGTTCTTGAGGAACCGGACGGTGGATTCATCGTTGCCGGGATGAAATCTCTGGTGAGCACATCCGTCACTCATGCCTGGCTATTAAAGCTGAATCAAAACGGGAGCACTCAGTGGCAGGAGCTCTTCGGACCAGGCATACATGACAACTTCATTTCGGTCTGCCACACCGAAGATGGCGGATACGTGATGTGCGGTTCCAGCTGGTCATATGCCAGCACCTTAGATCTTTACGTGGTCAAGACTGACAGTACAGGCACGCTGGAGTGGGAGGTCTTCTACGGTGGGCCGTATGAGGACTGCGCGCGCAGTATCGTACAGACCTCGGATGGCGGTTACATCGTCTGCGGTTCGTACGTTGAAACTGGCCAGAAGGCTTGTCTTCTGAAACTCGATGCCGACGGGAACACCGAGTGGTTTCAAACCTACGGCGACGGTATAACGCACTGGGGTAAGGAAGTAATCCAGACTCCAGAGGGAGGTTACCTGTTCTGCGGGTGTTACGGCAGTGGAGGTTCGGATGCCGATGCCTGGCTGGTGAAGGTGGACCAGACAGGGACGGTTGAATGGGAATCGACCTACGGATTTCCTGCCCAGTCAGATGCCTATTCTGTACTGCTCAGCGCAGACGGGGGCTACGCTTTCTGCGGCTGGCGCAATTGGACTCCCGAAGCCTACCTGGTAAAAACGGATTCCAGTGGAGTCGTGGAATGGGAAGAGACCTACAATTCTTCAAGTTACGTTATTACCAGTGATCTTCAGCAGACTCCGGATGGGGGCTATGCACTGGCCGGACGCAAGGGTGGTGACTTCTACCTCATGCGTGTTGACGGAACAGGCCAGCTGATATGGGACACCACTTATGACAACGGCGTCGTAGAGGAATGCTACTCCTTCGCAGTGACATCCGACAATGGTTTCATCCTCTGCGGTGACACATCAGCAGGACAGCCCCCTTTTAACTACCCGAACGCCTGGATCGTGCGGACATACCCGTGTATGGAGATCGGGGACGAAGGACTACCGGATGGTATCTGCGAGTTGTCGGTCTACCCTAATCCGTTCACTGGTACGACCATGCTGAGTTTCGAACTCCCTGGTGCTACATACGTAAGGCTGGTGATCTACGACGTTAACGGGCATATGATAAGAAACCTTCTGGACTGGGAGACAATGACAGGTCAGGTATCGGTCAGCTGGGACGGATCAGATGCCAGTGGTAATCCACTGCCCAGCGGAGTATACCTGGCCCTCCTCACCGACGGTTACACGTCAGAGGTAACCGAACTGGTTCTTGTCAGGTAGTACAGGTCGGTCTGAACAGTCAAAAGGCCTCGGCATCAATATTGGCTGGCCTTTTGATTTCGTTTTGGAACCTGTTTGTGGAGTGGATGTCGGTTCTGAGCGTGTTTCCTACTCGATAACCACGAAACGCTGTCCCGTACAGTAGTCGCCGGTGATCATTCTACAGAAGTAGATACCCGGTGGGATATCATCGAGCTGGATGCTGTGATTTCCCGCAGGATATCCTGCGTCTGTCAAGTTTATCACCACTCGGCCCGAGAGGTCACATACAAGGATCTGGACAACTGCCGGTTCAGAAAGCCGGAAATCCAGAACCGGAGTCTGAACGGCCGGATTTGGATTCACGCCGAGAAGTCCGGTTGTAGATGGAACAGGTTCCGTGACATCTGTAATACTCACAGGAGTCCAGGAAAGAGTGACATCATGAAGGACCGGTGTCAGCGAATCAGAAAGGGAAGATTCCAGAATCACCTTGTACTGGAAGAAACTGTCGTAATCATCCAGTATTCCTGCAAGGCTCCCCGGAGAATAAATGGTGTCTGACCAGGCTCCCATACTGCTGTAGATATCGGATGCTCGCACAAGGAATGAGACAGCTGTACCTGCCGGCAAGGTCGCAGTCCAGTCGATATCACTCCAGCCGGGATCATTTCCGAGGTAGAGCACAGATGACTCGAGCTCACCGATCGGAGGGTAATCGATCAGCTCGAACCAGTAGATATCGTTCGCGTCGAAACCAGCGGCGAGGACATCAGGGGAATCATCGCCGTTGATATCATCAGAGTATACCGACCGGCAGTCCCCTGATTCCTGAGTAAGGGGGTGTTCGATCCATACGGACCCAGAACCGTCCGCATTCTCCCACCAGGTAACTTGATTATCGTCCGAGACGATTACATCATCATCACCGTCTTGATCAAGGTCCGCTGGATAGGTCGACGTCGGTACATTGAGAGTCTGGTCGATGTTGTGTTTTGCCCAGGATGTTCCCAGTCCATCAAGGTTTTCCCACCACGTCAGGTCAGCAGTGAGAGATACCCCCAATACATCGCAATGATCGTCCCCGTTGATATCAACAGGGAAGACTTCATATGGAATACCGAAATCGAGGTCTACTTCGTGCATCGACCACAGTGTTCCGGTTCCGTCGAGATTTTCCCACCACCGGACGCCTCCTTGAAGGCCTCTGTTACACCCAAGAGCATCCGCGTCTCCATCTCCATCGATATCTCCTGGTTGGATGCACAATGCTTGGGGGAGAGAAGCACCCACATAGTGTTTTGACCAGGCCAGCCCGGAGCCATCCAAATTCTCCCACCAGACAATCGAGCCGAAAAATGCTGCCCCGAGTATATCCACATGTCCACCATCATTCATGTCACCGGTACTCACGAATTGTGCATGGTTGAAACTCCCATCGATGGATACTGCAGTCCAGGAGGTTCCAGATCCGTTTGCATTCAACCAGAGCGTAACTGCATCGTCCCAGAGTGCAGCGGCGATTACATCCATATCTCCATCGCCGTTGATGTCTTCTGAACAGATGCATGTAGCACCATCGTAATTAAGGTTGATAGCGTGTTCAGTCCATGTGGTTCCGACACCGTCAGTGTTTTCCCACCAGATTACAGCATCGTCAAAGTATCCTGTAGCCATTACATCCGTGTCTCCGTCGCCGTCGAGATCAGCGGAGTAGACTGAACTGGCTCCATCCAGATTGTTTTCTACCAGGTTCCTGATACACGTACTAAGTGAGAGGTCACCGATACTGCACCAGTCGACATCGCTCGACAAGTAGAATTCATTGCCGAAATTAATGTCCGGCCCGTATTCACCCGGGCCCCCTGACCAGTCAGTCTGCTCTTTGGTATCGGTATTTGCTGCAGGTACGATTAACAGAAGAAGAAGAGGCAGGATAATCCTTTTCATGATCCACCCCCAATATTTACAAGAATCATATCTGTTTAGGGGAAATGTCAAGAAGTGCTAGGATTCAAATTAGGAAAGCTGGCTGGCCTTCTGATTTCTAGTTGGAACCCGTTTGTGGAGTGGCTAAGTGTTCTTGTATGTGTTGACAGAACGAGTAAGCAGCATGATTGTAGATAGGAGGCAGCCAAATGTTTACAAAACAAGCGGTTCTAGTTTCCTTAATGCTGCTTACTCTATTCACACATGCTCATGGCCAATCACCAGGTGTATTGTGGAGTCGGCTATATGGAGGCTCAGGTGGTGATGCAGCAAGAGATCTCATCAAGACTTCAGAAGGAGGATTCCTCATTGCAGGATCCACTGAGAACTTTGGAGCAATTGGTGTAGATATCTATGTCGTAAAAACCGATTCGGCAGGTATCGTTGACTGGGAAAAGTCAATAGGTGGAGTAGAAACTGACAGGGCATACTCAGCTCTAGAGACGCTCGATGGTGACTACCTGCTTGCGGGAGCGTCGAATTCATTCAACGCCAGTGCAGTCGATCAAGGAATTCTGTACAGACTTGATGAAGAAGGAAGTGTTCTTTGGTTTCACGTATATGGCGATACGACTGCCAATACCGGGTTTACTGAAGTTCTCTCCGCGATTGATGATGGATACATTCTGGCCGGGAATACATACGACAGGTTCTATCTACTGAAGGTGGATGAACAAGGTGAGGTTATATGGGAACGTACGTATGACACAGGAAGTGGTATCGTGTCACCAAACCTGTCAACCGCTATCGCAACTTCTGATAGCAGTTACCTTCTTGCCGGTCGAGATGGTGAACAACAGTTCCAGGCTATTAAGGTAGACATTTATGGAAACATAATCTGGGAGAAAGATTATGGTCCTGAGCCCCCGTGTTTAGGGTATTTCCTCGCGGCTAAGGAAACACCGTCCGGTTTGTACGCATTAGCTGGTATGTATGGCCAGTACTATCCTCCCTATTGGTATGGAGGCTCTCTGCACCTTCTGACAAAAGATGGTAATGTCATCTGGGATGAGACGTATGCCTATGAAGGAAATGATCGGACATTCCTTAGAGCTATCTCCCAATATTCTCAACCTGTTCAGACGCTTACCGCCGTAGGTGACACGGATTTTGATGTATACTTCATGCAAGCAAGTCTCTCTACCGGCAATAAGTTAAGTGAACTAACCTGGGGTGGATCAGCATCAGATAAAGCCACCTCCATTGTATATAGCGGTGATTACTACTTCGTGGCCGGGATTACAAATTCTTACGGTGCAGGTAGTAGCGATGCGTTCCTTCTCAAAATTGGAGAACAGGTAGGAATCTCTGAGGAAGAAAGTGTTAGTGCTTCAGGCTCGCTTCACCTGATTCCCAGTCCATTCAGTACTGAGTTGCAGGTAGCCTTTGAACTTGAGGAATTCTCCCAGGTTAGTTTGCATGTGTACGATCTCGCAGGTCGAGTAGTGTGCGACCTTGAGGATGGATATCTGACAGCAGGATCATACGAGTACCTTTGGCATCCAAACTCAGGGCTTGCCAATGGATGTTACTCTGTTGTCCTTGAAGCAGGGGAATGCAGGTCAGTCCAGAGGTGTGTCAGAATCAGGTAATCCGCGACGCAGTATCCATGAAACAGAAATGGCTGGCGGGCAGGGAGTCGAACCCCGATTAACGGATCCAGAGACCGTTGTCCTACCATTGGACGACCCGCCAGCGGAGACTGAACTATAGAGTTAGTTTCGTCGAACTGTCAAGAATCGCAGGTCGTTATCTGGGAATAGGAATGAAGCCGTTTCCGTGTCTCTCCCTTATCATCTACAGGGATACCTGCAGCTCCTGAGCGGTAGCGGTTGATACAGTTACCAGGAGCAGGATGATCAGATATCTCATTGGCCGCCTTCTGCTGGAAGGGGTACTATCGAGTAGAGTGCCCGGGAGAGTTCCAGCAGAACCGTGTCGCCGGGAATGGCCGAGAAGTCTTCCAGCCATATGTCCACAGCTCCGGATGGCCTGCGGAAGCTCACCATCAGTACATAGGGACCGTGACCGACTTCGACAGTGTCCGGTTCAGTCGTCTCGAACCAGATCCAGTCCAACGGCAGGAACCTGCCCTCGATCGGGATGGACAGCGTGGCGGTCCATTCATCTTCCAGGGCATCCGATACGGGTCGGGTCGTAAGGAGAGCCGTCGGCACGTAGCTTGCAGTCACGAATGTCTCCTCTGTCGGAACCAGTGCCAGGGCGAGACCCTCCCAGCCTTCCGGAATACTGTCAGATGCGGAGGTCAGGGGGATCCATTCGCTGCCGTCCCAGATCTCTATCCACCTCCTGCTGCCGCCTTCCCTGCCGGAGAACCAGCCCTGTACCGGTCTTGAGGCGATTCCGAGGGATTTCAGGCTGGCGCAGAGGAGAACGCGAAGCTCCCTCTCAGTACCACCACGTGCATTGAGAACCGATACCGGATCTCCTACCCCCCCCAGGTAATCGTATTCATGTACTTCCATGTTCGAGTCGATCCAGGATGCGATCTCCTCTGCTGTCGGGTAGATAGCTGCTCCCTCCAGTATCAGCCTTGCGGCCCAGAAACCGGACAGGCTTGACCTGTAGGGGGTAACAGGTTCTTCGTCGATCCTGTACTGAACCAGGCACTGTCTGAAGAGGGAGTCCGGCAGGCTGTCGTAGAACCTGTCCCTTGTGTCGATTGCGGCGAGGACATGATCCATCAGGGCTACTTCGGTCATTTCGAGCCTGTCGAGCCTCGGGATCGTCTCGAGGAGGTATTCGATCTCCTCGAGGACTTCCCCCTCGGTCGACCCCAGAATCTCGAGCCAGAACTCCTCGTTGCCCTGTGTCTCCGCCAGTATGCTGTCTCTCTCTGCGGGTGTCAGTGAAAGGGCTGTGCAGATGAGGAGAAGCGCTGTCATCACTGACCCTTCTTCACGTTCATGTAAAGCACATCGGGGATGGGGTCGTCAGCCGGGAGTATTACTGTTGTGTCACCTGGCGTTATCTCGAAGACCTTTCCCCTTGGGGGCCAGCCCCAAGACGCGAAGAAACGTCCCTCGCCAAGCTCGACTGATCGGAGAGCCGCTTTCATTACCAGAACGGGACGCAGGGCGCCGTAATTGACAACCGAGATAACGACCTCAGTAGAGTCGTCTGCGATCGACAGGACTCCTGTTGCTGCATAGCTGTCGGTCACTGGAATTATCGATACACTTCCCCGCTGCATGACTGCCCCAGGAATTGAGTCGTTTGCAATCGCGACAACGATGGCAGCACGCGAGACCCTGTCGTCAAACCATGCGGGCAGCTTGTCCAGCTCCTCCGTGGAAGCGTCTGCGTACACCCAACCTGTAGTGGTCCAGACCTCGGGCCATGCGTGATTGTTGTCACATGTCACCCACCACGGCGTGTACACCTGCCTGCACGGTATGCCCATGCTCCGGAGAGCGTCCAAGTAGAAGACGGTGAGTTCCTCACACCTCCCGATGCCGGACGACCAGGTTACGAAGGGGGACTGGTCTCTCATCTGGGTGGGCTGGTAGTCGGTTATACTGTCACACCAGCCTCCGATGATCACCGCGGCCTCTTCTATTGTTGTAACATCCTGCAGATGTGGAGCCAGGGCATCTCTGAACACCGGTCTCCAGGCGACGAGTGGTTCCTGGCTCACCCTGGCGGGGAGTACGTAACGGAGGAAGACGGAATCGGGAATACTGCTCCCCCAGGGCATGGAGTCTATTGCCCAGAGCGCGAGGTCGACGTTCTCCTCGATTATGGGCAGGTACTCTCCGGAGCTGTCGCTCCCCGGCGAATGTTCCAGGATGAAATTCATGCACGTATCGTGGTCCAGCCAGGCCAGGAGCGCCATCAGGACGCATAACGTAGAGATCATTGTTCTCCCTGCGTACTTGAAATAAGTTGCATTGATCCTTTATTCTTGTAGAGTTTGAATATACCCTGTGTATTTCCCGGAAGGAGAAAATTGAAGAAACTGCTGTCCGCATGGATTGTAGCCGGTCTCAGTATCTACCTTACTTCCCTCGTTCTCGGGGGGGAGATGGCATTCTCTGGTTTCTGGGCTGTGGCACTGACTGCCCTTGTCGTCGGTTTCCTGAACTTCCTGCTGAAACCTCTGCTCAACCTCCTGACCTGCCCTGTCTACCTGTTGACACTCGGGCTCTCCCGGTTCCTGGTCAGCGGTCTGATACTCCTTCTTGCTTCCAGTATCATAGAGGGGTTCATCATCGGTGGTTTCTGGTGGGCGGTGCTTGCGGCGATCGTCATCGCCATCCTGACGAATGTTATCGAGTCTATGCTGGGTCAGAAGAAAAGCGGGAAGGCCTGATCACTCCGGCAGGGGTCGATTCGTGGCCCTGACCGAGAGGGTTGTCCCTGAGGATCTCGATCAGCAGCTCCCTGTCGAGCTCGGGGGGATACGCGCCCAGGATATTACCTCCCAGGTCATTGATATCGACCACCGCCGATGGGCAGCCAAACCTGTTCGAGAGAGTCTCTGCAACACCTTCTGGGTCTTCCGGTGCAAGGCTGACCGCTCTGTTGAACGGGGGGATCGTTCCGCTTGTGGGTCCGTCAATGGACCTCGCCCTGTGGCCGGCGATCCTGTAGAAGTCTCCCTTCCTTCCGACTAGCTTCCCGAGCGCGCCCACGAATGCTGCGAAGAGGATTCTCATCGTCCCGCATTCCCTGAGAGCGCACTCCATGGTCTCCGGCATACCGAGGCCAATGCCGGACGGGCTTCGGGTTACGAACCTGCTGAGCAGTCGAGCAAGCCTGCGGGGTTTCAGAACCCCGTCGTCGAGGATGAAGTACCGTCCCTGGCTTGCTCCCACTGCTTTCTCGCTGACGAAGAGGATATCACCCTCCCCGATGGTAATGTCGCCTTCTGTGAGCCCCGCAGCAATCGCCTCGAGGAGATCGTCTCCATTCAGGATCAGCCCGGTTTTTACGGGAATTCGATCGTATCCTTTCCCTCTTGCATTTATCTGTACTTCCTTCATTGTATACCTGACCTTTCGCCGGTGAGTATGCATCGGAATCTGGTTACTCTGCAAGATGCTCGATCTGTAGAAGGGAGAGAACAATGCAGATGTCGACCCTCACTTCACCGCAGGTGGAGGAATACCTTAAGAAAAAGACATGCATAGTTATTCCCGCGGGAAGCGTGGAGCAGCACGGTGAAATAGCCCCACTCGCCTGTGACACTATCATTCCTGTAAGGCTTTGCTTCGATGCAGCCAAGCGTTCGGGTACACTGGTCGCTCCGGCTCTGTCGTACGGACTCTCCAGCTGTCATAGCGATTTCATCGGCACCATCAGTCTCAGAGGATCAACACTGTCCTTGATGGTCGGAGACATCGTGAGATCCCTGTACCATCACGGTTTCCGGAAGATCCTGTTCCTCAGTGGACATGGAGGTAACAGGAGTGCCATCATGAGCGGTCTTGCCGACGCGGGCGCCGACTGTCCTCTCACATTCCTGAGGTACCTGGGCTACTGGGAGCTGCCCGGTGCCGCCGAGAAGGAGATAGAGCTCTTCGGCGAGGAAGTTGGATGGCACATTACAGCTTCGGAAGTCTCGATGGTCTGGCACCTGCTGCGCCGGAAGATGCCAGACATTGAAATGGAAAAGTTCCCTCCGGCCCCTGCACCCGGGTCAGTTCTTACTCCCTACCTATGGAAGCAATTCTACCCGAAGGGTGGAGAAGGATCGGACCTGTCCAAGGCTTCTGTCGAGAAGGGCAAGGAACTCTTCGAGTTTCTCGTTTCCGTCCTGGAAGACCAGCTTTCCAGGATGGAGAACGACTCGGTCTGACCTCCCGCACGGAATGGTAAGTATAAGACAGCTTTCTGTCAGCTACGGGACAGTCTGTGCTCTTGATGGGCTTTCGCTGGATATCCCCGCTAAGGGAGTCTTCGGTCTTCTCGGTCGGAACGGGGCCGGGAAAACCACGACCATTCGATCCATACTGGGCCTGATGAAGCTGGATTCAGGCGGCGTACTGGTCTCTGGCAGAGATCCCTCAGTAGACAGCTCCGTAAGACGCCGCATCTCCGTTCTCTTCTCGGAAGACGGGCTGGTTCCCGCCTTGAGCGTAACTGATAACCTCCGCATCTGGGCCGGTCTGTTCAGCCATGGCAAGGCGGAGTCAGAGGAACTGGCGGATGCGATCCTCGTGAAACTCGGCATCGGCGACATGTCCGGGAAGAGCGTCAGGGATCTCTCTACGGGCAACAGGAGGATCGTCGCTCTGGCAAGGACATTCATGCTCGAGTCCGACATCTACATTCTCGACGAGCCGACCTCGTCACTTGATCCGGTCCGCGCTGTCGAGGTCAGGGAGATGATCTCGATACTCGCTGGAGTGAAACCGGTAGTACTCTCTACTCACAACCTCCACGAGGCTGAAGAACTCTGCAGCGAGATCGCGATAATCGACTCGGGAAAGCTCGTCATGACAGGCAGACCGGGAGAGATGGGGGCTGACCAGGGAATGTACTTCGTTCGGAGCGAGAGCTATCCGCTTGTCTACCGGGGAAGCCCTATCGAACCTGCGGAAGACGGCTGCGTCCTGCTGGAATCCGACGAGCCCCCCTCCGACGTTCTGGCGGAGCTCGTCGTTTCGGGCAACAGAATAACGGAGTTCAGACCCGTGAAGAGGACTCTGTCCGAGGTTTTCCTCAGGCTGATGGCTGGGGAGGAAGACCGGTGATAACCATACTGAGAAGGGAATGGCTCCGGTACAGACAGGCTATGGGCAGGGCAGGGCTCTTTCGGTTCATTGTTATCTACTGCTTTGTCTTCGGGTTCTTCATCCCAGGGCAGATAGATGACCCGTCCGCTGCATTTTTCGTATTCGCTGTCATCCCGCTTTACATATCCGGACCCACTGCGGTCGATTGTTTCGCTGGAGAACGGGAGAGGAACACTTTCGAGACACTGGTCTCTTCTCCGGTCGAACCCGGGCAACTCCTCCTCGGAAAGACCCTGTTCGCGGCCATGCTCGGCTCGGGGGTCTCGTGGATGGTGATGCTCCTCTTTGGTGCCTGGAGGATGGTTAGCGGAGCACCCCTTCCGGATCCCGGCATGATACCCATGGTTATCGTTTTCGGGGCTATCCTCTCTATTCTCGGTGCGGTTACAGGACTCCATGTCTCCGTCAGGGCACGCTCGGTTCGCAGCGCAATGCAGTGGTTCTCGGTCGTGCTTCTGGTCGTCGCTCTGGGTATACCGGTATCTCTGCGCTATCTTATTCTCAGACTTCCCGAAGGAGTGACATCTTCAATCGGTTCTCTGTTCGAAGCTGGCTGGTATTCAATCGGAACTGCTCTCCTCCTCTCTCTGATCGCCCTATCCATTGTATTTCTCTACCTTGCGCTGAGGCGGAGAACGGAGAAGCTATGGTTCCTCAATCTGAAGTTCTAGCCCGGAATGCCGTACAATGTAAACCCGGCTCTTTCCATCCAACCATCTGTGTAGTAAATAACAGATGCACGTTGCAGTATGATCGTTATACTGCAGACTGCCGGGAGAATCCGCGGATGCGTATTCATTCCGGACAATTTGTCTGGAGGGATAGATCCAGATGACCAGCATGAGTGGAAGCAACTCTGGAGACGACAGCTTCAGGTCGAGATTCCACAGGTTTCCGCTGCCTACCTTCACGTGGAGAAAGAAGGGGGAAGACTTCATTCTCCACGATTTCAATCAGGCGGCGCTGGCCATCACGAACGGTGGAATCGCCGGTCTGGTAGGAACCAAGGCGACCAGCTTCTTCCGCGACCGGGCGGATATCGTAGACGACATCTTCACCTGTTTCGAGGGCAAGGTCGATTTCACTACCGAGACCGACTACACCTTCGTCACCACGGACGAGACAAAGCGGCTGAGAGTATTCTGCGTCTACGTCCCACCGGACATGGTGATGGTTCACATCGAAGACATCTCAGATGTCCATTCCGCGACCAAGGTCATGATCGAGTCGGAACAGAAGTACAAGGCTCTCTTCAACTCGTCCACAGACGCGGTGATCGTGCACGATTTCTCCGGAAGGTTCCTCGACGTAAACCCCACTGCCTGCCAGCAGCTGGGGTACACGAGGGAAGAGATTCTCGAGCTTCGAGCGACAGATGTCTACAGCCAAGAGATACTGGCTCTCTTCCGTGGCTACCAGAACCAGCTCACCAAGGAAGGGTACATATCCTTCGAAACCGAGTATCACGGTCGTGACGGCACCAGAATCCCGGTCGATGTGCGAACAGGGATTATCGACTACGGAGACAGGAAAGCCGTCCTGACAATCGCTCGGGACATAACCGAGCACAAGCTCTACCAGGCCGAACTCAAGAAGAGCAAGGAGAGCATGCAGCTGGCTCTTGTCGGCGCCGATATCGCAGTGTGGGATTGGGATATCGCATCGGGCAAGGTCAACCGGAGCCCGAAATGGGCCGAGATGCTCGGCTACACCCCCGAAGAGGTCGAGTCCTCGATTCATGTCTGGGAGGATCTCATTCATCCCGACGACATGCAGGGAGCCCTTGACAGGCTGAAGGCTCATCTCGAGGGCCAGGCCGAGGCATATATCAGCGAACACAGGCTCAAGACCGCCGGCGGCCAATGGATGTGGGTGCTCGAGAAGGGCAGGATTGCCGAGCGTGACAGGAACGGCAAACCGCTCAGGCTGACCGGAACGCATGTCGATGTGACGGAAAGGCGTAAGACCGAAGAAGCTCTCGTTCACAGCGAGATCAGGTACAGGACCCTGTTCGACTCCGCCCGGGATTCCATTCTCGTCGCATGTGACGGTAAGTTCATAGACAGCAACCGGACCGCTCTGGATATGTTCGGCAGCAACCGCGACCAGCTTATTGGAAGAGAGGTAAAAGATTTCCTGCCCATTCTCCAGCCCGATGGATTGCAGTCGATCGAATACCTGACCGGGTTTACGAGAAGGGCTCTGTCCGGCACACCACAGCTATTCGAGTTCAAACTCAAAACGCTGAGAGATAACGAATTCGATGCCGAGGTCTCGCTGAACATGATCATAATCGAGGGGAGGGAATGCCTTCAATTCGTTATCCGTGACATCACCGAGAGGAAGAAGGCCGAAGCAAGGCTGTTTCACCAGAATGAGTTCCAGAAACTGATCAGCCTTGTCTCCACCTACTTTATCAACATAGCAGCAGAACGCTTCGATGAAGGCATCCAGAACACGCTCAGATCTCTTGGCGAATTCACACGTGCAGACAGGGCTTTCCTCTTCCTCCTGGACGACGACAGCAACCTTGTTGTCAATACGTTTGAATGGGTGCGAGACAGACTGAAAAAGGTACTCAAGAAGACCACCGGTCAAATCAGTCTGGAAGACTATCCATGGTGCAGACAGAAACTGCTCAGCTTCGAGACCGTCCACATTCCCGATACTGAAGAGCTGCCCGAGGAAGCCGCTGCAGAGAGGGAAGGCTTCCGTAAAATGGGCACCAGATCCCTCATCGCAACACCGATGGCGCCCGGGGGGAAGCTGCTCGGATTCGTCGGTCTGAACATGGATAACGAGGTAAGGGACTGGCAGGGGGACAATGCCCTCTTCCTGATCTCTATTAGCGACATCGTGGCTCATTCGCTCGAGAGGAAGAGCTTCGAGGAGAGAATGCAGGACCTGGCAACAACTGACTCGCTCACAGGTGCATTCAACAGGCTCCGGATAATGGACTCCGGAGATGAAGAAGTGACAAGGGCTCTCCGATACGATCGATCCCTCGCCGTGCTGATGATAGACATCGATTACTTCAAGTACATCAATGATACGTACGGCCACCTGGTGGGCGATGATGTGCTGAAACAGCTGACGAGGAGGTGCTTCCACATTCTGCGGGATACGGACATATTTGGACGTTACGGCGGAGACGAGTTTGTCGCGATCCTGCCGGAATCCGAAGCCGAAAAGGCGTTTCAGGTTGCAGAGAGGCTGAGGACCGAGGTCGAAGAGCTGAAGATTCAAACCGGGAGCAGCGAAATCCAGTTTACCATCAGCATCGGTCTGACGCAACTCAGGGATGAGGAGAAGTTCGAGGAGACACTCAACCGTGCCGACCAGGCGCTCTATCATGCAAAGAGGAGCGGCAGGAACCGCGTAGTAACTGAGATCTGATCTCTTTACCTGTTTACATGGGCAGGTCGAAGCAGGGTATCGCATTGTTCTGTCGCGCGACCTCAAACTCGTGTAATCAGGCAATCAGACCTGTTTCCCGGGAGGAATACAAATGCTTCTCAAGAAATCTCGCAGATACATTTCGCCCGGTCCGTGTCTATCTGTTCTGTTCCTGGTTCTTGTAGTTCCCGGTCTGTCCGTAGCATTCGGTTTCATCGATGCCCTTGGGAATGGCACACCTCTGCCATGCCTTGCTCCACGGAGCCTTGCGCTGGGCGGCGCAGTAACCGTGGGAGTTGATGAAGCCTGGGCGCTCTTCCTGAATCCCGCGAGGATTCCCGCAACAGGTTACGAAACCATATCCGCAGGAGTGATCTACGGAGGCTGGCAGGAGACCGTTCCCGTTGCGGGGACTATCCTCCGGAAGGGTGAGGACATAGCACTGACTCCCTATGGCGTATTCGGCATGACGTTAACGGATGACTTCGCTGCAGCTGCCGGTTTCTGTACTGTCTCGCTCTTCGATTACCGGGGAGTGAATGTGATTACGGACGATCCCATAAACCCGGACGAGGTAACGGAGACCCAGTTCCTCGACGCAGACGGGGAACTCAACGAGGCACTGGCCGGCATCTCGTATGCGATCACAGACGACTTCAGTCTGGGCTTTTCGGGAGGACTCCGTTTCGGATCGACGGATATAATCCAGACCAACTACGATTACGGCATCGATACAACCACTGTCACCATCCACGATCTCTCCTGGGAGGAAACCCAGTTCTGCTGGCACACGGGTGTGAAGGCGGGTTTCGGATTCGGTTCGGCCGGACTGACCTATGCATCCCCGACTGATCACTACCCCGCGAGAGTCGCACTTGGCGGCATGGTACTCGCCGAACACCTGAACAACACCAGTGTGGGATTCGAAGTCGAGAGCTTCGACCCCGGATCCGAAGCGGAATACATCGTAAGGCTGATGATAGAAAATCCCACCTCTATGTTCATGAACACGCTCGTCGGCGTGTCCTTCACCGATGGACCGATCTGCGACAGGCCTGTTCTGGGTTTTGCGGTGGGTTTTGAGATGGATTTCTCACCTTTACTGACTCAAGTTGCCTACTCGTATCGCAGCAGAACGAGAAACAGCCAGCACGGGGGCGTACAGTACTACGACTACTTCGACGACACGGTAACGATCCTCAGTCTTGCCCTCTCGTATCGTCTCTGATCGCACTGCTCTACTGAAGGAGAGTTCGGGAAGGATTGGATCCGTCAGTTAATCGCCTTGACAGAGCCCGGACTATATTAATGGATCTGGCTGAACGGATAACCGACGTATCCTCCAGGAAGACCTATCTGACGAGAATACTCAAGAACCGGGAGATACTAGAGGCTGCTCGGGGAACAGGCAAGAGGTAACTTATGCTGCTCCTTCACTTCTTCACGGAGAATATTGCCCATAGCTCGTACATACTGGCGGGAAGGAAAACCTGTGCCGTCATAGACCCGAGGCGGGACACAGGAGTCTACATCGATGAAGCCCATGCCAGGGACCTGCGGATAACCCTTGTCCTGGAGACCCACCTGCACGCGGACTTCATCTCCGGACATATGGAACTTGCCGATCAGACCGGTGCGGAGATATGTGCACCCGCTTCCGGCAACTGCGCGTTTCACCACAGACCCGTTGAGAATGGCGATGTAATCGAACTCGAGGACATGAGTCTGACTGTCATGGAGACTCCCGGTCATACACCCGAGCATGTCTGCTACGTCGTAGCCGATACCTCACGGGGCGAGGATCCGGTGGGAGTCTTCACTGGCGATACCCTTTTCGTGGGAGACGTGGGTCGCCCGGACCTTTTCCCCGATCTGGCCGAAGATCTTGCAGGGCTTCTCTACGACAGCCTACATGACAGGCTGATGCAGCTCCCTGATTTCTGCGAGGTCTATCCGGCTCATGGCGCTGGTTCCCTTTGCGGACGGGCAGTCGGCGCCAAGAGGCGCAGCACCATCGGCTACGAGCATAGGTACAATTACGCCCTCCTGATCGGCGACAGGTCACGATTCATCGAAGTGCTCACAACGGGCATGCCCCCTGCAC
>SDBS01000674.1_pt1 | contig 33916 bp, 31 predicted proteins | sample 2277091 | NCBI WGS metagenome assembly SDBS01 (sample SAMN10404972, study PRJNA504765) | marine sediment metagenome | isolation source: marine sediment core GS10_PC15, 163 cmbsf | place: Arctic Ocean: Southern Knipovich Ridge | collected 2010 | reverse complement strand
ATCTTTAAATTGTTCTTGATAAATCTTTCGTTCCCCGGCTAAAAATTCTTCCGGAATATCTTCCTCGTTTAAAAATAAAGGTTTCATCGCCGCAATTTGCAAACAAATTTCATGAGCTAATTTTTTAAAATCTTCCGACTTGGCTACAAAATCTGATTCGCAACGAATGTCTAATAATACCCCTATTTTTGAATTGGGATGAATATAACTTTCAATAAGCCCTTGCTTGGTTTCTCTTTCTGTTTTCTTTGCAGCAAAATCTTTCCCCCAAGTTCTTAAAATATATTTTGCTTTTTCTATATCACCCTTCGCTTCTGTTAAGGCTTTCTTACATTCTATCGGCCCAACACCGGTTTCCTTACGAAGTTTTTTAATTTTAGAAATAGAAATCATATTATCGGTATTAATCTTTTTTTGCTTTCTTTTTTGACTTTAATATTACTTCCTTTACCTTCTCTAATATATACTTTACCGAAGAAATTGAATCGTCACTAGCTGGAATAGGATAATCTACTGAAGTCGGGTCAACATTAGTATCAATTATACCAATAATTTGTATTCCTTTTTTCCTTGATTCTTTAGCGGACAACGCGTCTTTTCTCGCATCTAAAACAAAAACAGTGTCCGGAAGTTTTTTCATATTTTTTATGCCTCCAAACTTAATCTTAAGCCTCTGAAGTTCTTTATCAATTTCCAACCTCTCTTTTTTCGTATATTTCTCAAGTTCACCGGCTTTCTTTTTTTCCTCAAGATCCCTATAATATTCAATTCTTTTTAAAATTGTCCCGAAATTAGTAAAAGTTCCACCCAACCACCTTTCATTAATATAAGGAATTTCACAATCTTCAGCTATTTCTTTTGTCAAATTTTTAAATTGAATTTTTGTCCCAACCAAAAGCAAAGTTTTCTCCTCGGAAATAAGCTTTTCAATAAATTTAAGGGCCTGGGTAAATTTTTTAGCCGTTTTTTCAAGGTCTATAATATGGATGGTATTTTTTATTCCTAAAATATAGGGTTTCATTTTAGGATGAAGTCTAGAAATTCGATGACCAAAATGAAGCCCCGCCCCCATCATCTCGTCAGTATTAATATTAAAATCGGGAACAATTTTTTTCTTTGTTTTCTTAATAGAGGGCCTCCCCGCCTTGGCGGGGTGGGAGGACGCGGTGGGTGGGTTGTAGTCTTTTTTGTCTTTGGTCTCTGTTTTGTTTTCAGTCATATAATTTTTCTAAATATATCATTATTTCAAAACTAAATCAAGCGTCTTGATTTTTCCGGAAAATCTGATATGATTAGAAAATATTAAAAACAAATTATAGAAATAACAAGCTATTTATATAATTACTTCACTCGGTCGCCCGCCTAAATTTCAAAGAAACTTTGGAGGGCTCCCTCATTTACAATTATGAAAAAAGATATACACCCTAAATATCATCCCAATACCAGAGTCATATGTGCCTGTGGCAATTCTTTTACTATTGGTTCAACTAAAGAATATATTGAAACTGAAATTTGTTTCAAATGCCATCCTTTTTATACCGGAAAAGAGAAAATTTTGGATACAACGGGACGGGTTCAGAAATTTAAAGAGAGGTTGGCTAAGAAACAAGAAAGAAAAAAAGAAAAGAAAAATAGGAAGAAGAAATAATTATGGATTCAATAATCATTGAAATTAGAGCAGGAACCGGGGGCAATGAAGCTGGTTTGTTTGCTAATAACCTCTTTAGGATGTACTCAAGATATGCCCAAACGCAAGGTTGGCAGCAAAAGATTTTAAACTCTAATCCTTCAGAAATAGGCGGTTTTAAAGAAATTATTTTTATATTAAAGGGTGACGACCCCCTCTCTCAATTAAAATATGAAGGCGGTGTCCATAGGGTTCAAAGGATTCCTAAAACTGAAAAAAGTGGAAGAGTTCACACCTCAACTGCCACGGTTGCCGTTTTGCCTAAGCCAAAAGAAACAGAAATTAAAATAAATCCAACTGACCTAAAAATAGACCATTATAAATCTTCTGGACCCGGAGGTCAAAACGTCAATAAGAGAGAAACAGCAATAAGAATCACTCATATTCCAAGCGGACTCACTGTTACTTCGCAAACTCAAAGAAACCAATTAGAGAATAAAGAAAACGCTCTGACTGTCTTGACAGCAAGACTTTTGGAAAAAGAAAGAAAAGAAAAAGAAGAACAACTCAGCGGAAACAGAAAAACCCAGATTGGCTGGGCAAAAAGAAGTGAAAAAATCCGAACATATAATTTCCCCCAAAACAGGGTTACCGATCACCGAATCAAAAAGAGCTGGCACGACATTGAAAGAATTATGGACGGAAGATTAAACCCCATAATTAAAGCCTTTAAAAAAGCAGAAAATAAAAATAAGTAAATCCAAAATTAATCATAAAAAAAATAGAGAATGATTCTCTATTTTTTTTATTTCTCAAGTTTCTTGATATCTCTTTCGTAATTCTCCACAATTCGCATTACCGGATAACCATAATCTCTTTCATAAACCCCCTTATAACGAGATTTATACCAACTTGGTCCTGCAAAATAACTTAAGGCGGCATTAAATTCACCGTTATAAGTTTGCCTAACGGCTCCGTAATCTGATAAATATAATGCCGAGGCCAAAAAAGCATCTTTAATATCCCAAGGGTCAGATACTTTCCCTGTAATTCCTTCTACTCTTTCACCGTATCCGTATTCTCCCCAGGTTTTAGGCATAAATTGAGCAGGACCCATTGCTCCTCCCCAACCATAACTCATCGGACAAGAAATAGGCGTCTCAAAGGGGTCACGAGCCAAATCTTTAGCTTTGTTTAATTTCTCAATAATTTCCAAGAAATAAGGGATGTTGCTCGGACTCATTGTCTTGTAAGTTTTGTTCCCTGTTCTAATATATATTCCTTCCCCGGTTTTAGTGTTTCTCAAATAACACTGACCAACATTTTTACCAATATTAGATTCCTGGGTTAAAACAGCTAACAAAAAGGCAGGTCTAACACTGGTTAATTTCTCCACCTCCTTTGCTAACTCATATGCCTCGCCAAAGGTAGGAGCTTTAGGCACGCCGATTAACTCAAAAATCCTCGTCCTGATTTCAGCTGCCGTTTTTTCGGTTTCTTGTTTTTCCTCTAATTGTTTTTGATATTGCTGTTCGGTTAATCCCAAATAATACTCCTGTTCTTTTTTCGTGGCGGCTTTTTCTTGTTTTTGGAGAGTCTGAATTTTAGTCAGATTTTCCAGGTCCTCTTTCTCTTCGCCCATCTCTTCTTTTTGTTCTCCTAAATAAGATTTTAAATTCTTTGTATTCTCTAAAGTTTCCTGCAACTTAGAATCTAAATTCTCTAAATAAACTAAGTTGTCAAAAAAATCAGAAAGACTTCCTTCAAGCAAAATTTCAATTGATGATTTCTGGTCTTCTTCATAAACCGTCCTTAAGACATTAACCAACTGGTCTCTTGAGTCTTCAATTTTAAAAGAAATTTTATCAATTGATGACTGAGTATCCCTAATCTGCAAACTCAGGTCTTTTATCATCACATTCCCTTGATAAACCTGGTAATCTAAGCTTTTTATTTTATTATTTAAAGTATAAATCTCATTTTGCAAACTCTTTTTTTCTTTTTCTGTTTTTTCAAGGTCCTTCTCTATCTCGGCACTTTTTTCTTCTAAATACTCGCCGCATTTTTTCAAAAGTTCTTTACATTCTTCCGGAGAAAGGTCTTCGCACTGTTTATCAATTTCTTCAAATGATTCACAAATTTTAAAATCAAAAGAATCAGATTCTTCGGCTAAAAGAAAACTCGGCAAAACTAAAACCGAAATAAGGATAAATAATAAGAACCTGCCTCGTCTTCGGCTCGGCAGAACCTTGAATGTTTTCCTCGCTCCGCTCGGAAAGCCATTGTCTAAAATTATTTTTGAATTTGTCATTTGGATTTTTTCTTAGTTTCTTCTTTCTTTTCCCCTTCCTGTTTTTCAACTGGCATACCTGCTTCCTCCTCTCCTTCCTTTTCTTTCTTCCCATCCACCTTCTCTACTTCCTCTACTTTTTCTTCAATTGGTTTTTCTAGCTCTTCCTCAACCTTTTCAGGAGGAAGCACAGAGACCACAACTTCTTTTGGTTCCTTTAAAATTTTTACCTCTTTTGAAACAACCAAATCTTTAATCAAGACACGATCTTCAAAGGTTTTAAGTCCTTCAACATTAACTTTAATTTCGTGAGGGAGATTTTGGGGTAAAGCTTTTACTTCAACTTCTGTAATATCTTTAATCAAAGTCCCCCCAAACTCTTTCACTACCGGAGAAACCCCCTCAAAAACCAAGGGGATCGCAGCTTCAACTTCTTCTTTTAAAGACGCTTGATAGAAATCAACGTGTAAAAATCTATCTGTTACGGGGTTTTTCTGGACTTCATAAATTAAAACCGGCCTTTTTTTCTTTTCTCCTTCAATCTCAAGAGAAACCAAAGAGTTTTCTCCAGTTTCTTTAAATACCTCCTCAAATTCCTCATAGCCAACCTCAAGAGATAAATTCTTTACCCCCGGTCCATAAACTACGGCCGGAATTTTATCTTTATTTCTTAAAGATTTTGTTTTTTTACCAAAATCCTTTCGAATTTTCGCAGATAATGTAAACATAATTTAGCTTTTTAGCTTGTAGCTTTTTAGCTTCTTAGGAATCGTTCTCTAAGGTCTAATAAGCTCTAATAAGCTATTTTACAATGTGAATACATTGGACGGGACAAGCATCAGTAGATTCCTGGGCACAACCAATTTTTTCTATTTCCAACTCTTCATTACCAGTTTTGTCAACTTTTGAATTCTTAAGATGAGCCTTTCCGTCATCCCCCATCTCCCAATATTTTGAACAAAGAGCTACGCAAGAGCCGCAACCTATACACTTTTGCCGTTCTAAAATAATTTTTGCCATTTTACGGTACTCTGTTATTATATAGCTTTTTTCTTACTCCCAAATAGCTCTATCTTTGTTTCAACGACTTTTTGAACGGCCTCAATTACCTCCGGTAAATGTTTATAAGGCCTTATTTCCTTTGGATTTTCTTCCAATATTTTCTTTAGAGTATTTGTATAAGCTAATCTTAATTCAGTATTAATATTAATTTTAACAATTCCAAGTTTTATTGCTTTCTTAATATCTTCCTCGGAGGTGCCAGACCCTCCATGTAAAACTAAAAATTTGTTTCCCACTCTTTCTCTAATCTCTTTTAATCTTTCAAGTCTAATCCTGGGATTTCCGCCCTTAACCGTGATGCCATGGAAAGTGCCAACACTCACTGCCAAAGAATCTACCTCTGTTTCTTTTATATATTTTCCAGCTTCTTCGGGATTAGTCAAGTCCTTTTCTTTTAACTCAAACTTCTCTTCATACACTTTTGATGTTTCGGTGCCAATAAGCCCAACTTCGCCCTCAACTAAAATTCCGAATTTCTTGGCATATTTTACTACTTCTTTTGTCCTTTCTATGTTTTCTTCAATCGGCAACTTTGAGCCGTCAAAATGAACCGCTTCGTAACCTGAATCACAGGCCTCTTTTAAATACTTAAAAGATTTTCCGTGGTCTAAGTTTAAAAAAATAGGTAATCCGGTTTCTTTCTGGAAAACGCTTTTCAAAGCAGCCGCTTGTTCTAAACCCAAAAATTTGCTTTCTCCCTCAGAAGTCCCTAAAATTATAGGGGATTTCATTTTTTTCGCCGCCTCAACTATTCCCTTAAGCTGAGAAAGAGTTGAAAAATTAAATTGTCCTATTGCCCAGTGTTCTTTCTGGGCTTTTTTAAAATAGTCTAATAGTCTCATATAAGTTCATAATCAAGCGTTAGCTTGCTACAATTTTGATTTAATTACTTTTACTTTCTGCCAGGAATCTGTTCTTTTTAATAACCCTTTCTTTGCCCCTATTTTTTGAATACAAGAGAAAGCATTAGCGCTGGCTAATTGAATAGCATAAGGAATATCATTCTTTTTAATAAATCCACTTACAAATCCGGCTCCGAAAGCATCTCCGGCTCCGGTTCTAGCCACCACTTTTGACTCCGACCCCTTGGTTTTATAAAGATATTCTCCGTCAGAAACCACAACGCCTTTTGCTCCTTTTGTCATTATCGTTATGCCGGGACACATTTTATCAATCTTTTCAAAAACTTTCTTTTCTTTCTGATAAGGCGTTTTAGCTAATAAAGATGCTTCTTCCTGGTTTAGAATTAAAATATTAACTTTTTTAAGAATTCTTTTCAAGGTCTTTGAGGATAAAGAAAGTTGAGAATTGCCGGGATTGAAAGCAATTTTTATTTTGTTTTTACAAGCAAAATTAACTATGTCTTCTGAAATACTGCAAAGTTTTCCTGAAAGCGGAGCTAAATAAAACCATTTTGCTTTCAGTTTTCTCCAGGGAATATCATTCTTAGACAAAAGCTCTGAAGCCCCTCGATAAACTAAAATGGTGCGGTCTTGTTTGGGTATATTTAAAATAATGGAATGGTTGGTTGGCTTTAATTTTGTTGTAAAAATAAGACTGATATCTACTCCTGATTTTTTCAACTCTTCAGTGATTTCTCTCCCGGAAATATCATCACCAACTGTCGCACAATAAGCTACTCTAAAACCCTGCTTTGAGAAAGTAGCAGCTGTATTAGTCCCACCCCCCCCGGAAGAAAGACGTATATTTTCAGCATCAACCTTTGAACCTAAATTAAAGCAAATCCCTTTACCGGCAACAAATTTTTTATTCTTGGTTATTTGCCAGCTTGCGGGAGTTAAAAATATATCCCAAGTTGCCGAACCAAAAGTTATAATATCAAACATATTTAGGATTTCTTGGCTTTTGCCAAGTTTAAAATTGTTTTCATTACTGTATCTGGATTTATCGATATACTCTCAATCCTCTCTTTTACCAAAAACTCAGCAAATTCGGGGAGATCACTAGGCCCCTGGCCGCAGATTCCGCAATATTTCTTTTTCATATTACAGAGACGAATAACTTTTGAAATCATCTTTTTAATTGTTGGGTTTCTTTCATCACCAATCTTTTGCAGATAGGCGTTATCTCTATCAATTCCCAACGACAATTGAGTCAAATCATTACTTCCTATCGAAACTCCATCAAACACCTTCAAAAACTCGTCAATAACAATTACATTAGAGGGAATTTCACACATCACATAAACCTCTAACCCGTCCTTTCCTCTTTCCAAGCCAGCCTTCTTCATTATTTCCAAAACCTTTTTCCCTTCTTCAACCGTTCGGCAAAACGGAATCATTAACTTTACATTTTTTAAACCAAAAATATCTCGCACCCGTTTTATCGCCTCACATTCCATTAAAAAGGCGGGTTTAAATTTCTCATCGTAATATCTTGAAGCTCCCCTCCAGCCAAGCATTGGATTTGCCTCTCCCTCTGGCTCAAAAAGCTCTCCTCCTATCAACTGAGCATATTCATTTGTTTTGAAATCAGAAAATCTAACAATTACGGGTTTTGGATAAAAAGCAGCAGCAATCTGACTAATTCCTTCGGCTAATTCTTTTATAAAATACTCTTTTTTATCTTTGTGTTCAATTGTGATTTGTTCAATTTTTTTCTTTAATTTTTTATCTTTTAGTTTTTCGTAGTGGTATAAAGCTAAAGGATGAACTCTGATTTTTTCGGCGATTATAAATTCCTCTCGAGCCAGACCCACTCCATCGTTTGGTAAAAACGAGGTCTTAAAAGCAATTTCCGGCGCCCCAATATTTATCATTATCTTTGTTTTTAATCTGGGGATTTTTTTAAGATTATATCTCTTAATTTTAAAATGAACTTTGCCTAAAAATATTCTTCCATTTAAACCCCGGGTACAGTCAACGGTTACAGTTTGTCCGGTTTTTAAAACTTTACTTGCCTTTTCTGTTCCTACAATACAAGGTACCCCAAGTTCCCTTGAAACAATCGCAGCATGAGCCGTTTTTCCGCCTTCATCTGTAACAATTGCCGAAGCCAAGGGGAATATACTAACCCAATCGGGGTCGGTCATTGTAGTTACTAAAACTTCTCCTTTTTTAAATTGAGAAATTTCTGAAACATTGGGAATCAAATGCACCTTGCCAGTTCCAATCTTGTCGCCAATAGCAATACCTGTTAAAATCGGGGGTTTTTTGGCCTTAATTTCGTACTCTTCATAAACCTTTCCGACTTTAGAAGCATGAACGGTTTCCGGCCTTGACTGAACAATAAATAACTCACCACTCTTTCCGTCTTTTGCCCATTCAATATCCTGGGGCATCCATTTTTTCGCTTTCTTTGAATAATGTTGCTCAATTAAAATCGCCCATCTGGCTAATGTCAAAATTTCTTCATCATTTAAGGAAAACACAAGTTGTTTCCTTGAAGACACTTTTACCTCTTTTATTCCTCCTTTTTTGTTATAAATATACTTTACGGTTTTTCTTCCAAGGTCTTTTCGAATAATCGCTTTATATTTTTGTTTTAAAGTTGGTTTAAAAACATAAAACTCATCGGGTGTAATTCTTCCTTTTACAATCATCTCCCCTATTCCCCAAATTGAGTTGATTAAAACAACGTTGGGAAAACCGGTTTCCGTATCTAAAGTAAATATCACCCCGGAAGAAGATAAGTCTGACCTTACCATTTTTATAATTCCGACAGAAAGAGCAAATTTTAAATGAGGAATTTTCTTTTCTTCTCTATAAGCAATAACTCTGTCAGTAAATGTTGAAGCCAAACATTTTTTAATGGCTGTCAATAAACCTTCTTCGCCTTTGACATTCAAAAAGGTTTCAAACTGTCCGGCAAAAGAGGCCTCTGGCATATCCTCACAAACCCCGGAAGACCTGACAGCAACACCAGGGTTTTTACCATATTTTCTTGCTAATTTTCGGTATGCCTTTACAATCTCTTTTTTTAAATCTTCAGGAAATTCTGCTTTTTGGATTACCTCCCGAGAGGCTCTGCCCACCTTTTGGAGGCTTTTTATGCTTTTTGGATTAAATTCTCTGAAGATTTCCTTCAATTTCTTATCAATCTTATTTATTTTCAGAAACTTCCAATAAATTTGAGTGGTTAAAGCGAAACCGTCAGGAATATTTACTCCTTTTTTGGAAAGTTCTCCATACATCTCTCCCAGAGAAGCATTTTTCCCTCCCACCAAAGGAACATCTTTAAAATTGATTTCTTTTAACCACAAAATGTTTTTTTGAGATTTTTTAAGCATATTTTTTTACCCAGTTAAATACCCTGTTAAATAGTTTCGCTAAAAGCGAAATTGCTGCGAAGCAGCATTTAGCCGGGTAATTTGCAAAGCAAATTATTTAACCGGGTGAATTTTCTCAGCTATTGCCAATTCTTCGTCTGTTTTTATAGCTAAAATTTTAGTATTTTTTAAAATATTTAAATCTCTACAAATCATATTTCTAATTTTTAGAGACCTAAACCCAATTGTCCCGGTAAAAACTAACAAATCACACCCTCCTAAAACAGCGAAGAAAGCACCTATGTATTTTTGAATTGAATAGACAAAAATCTCCAATGCCAATTCAGCTTTTTTGTTTCTCTTCTTTATTGCTTTTAAAACTTCTCTCATATCAGAAAATCCACAAATTCCTTTAATTCCTGACTCTTTATTCAAAATGTAATCTAAGTTTTTTGTTTTTTTGTTTAGATACAAAATAATTCCTGGGTCCAAATTTCCGGACCTTGTCATCATAACCACCCCTTCCATTGGAGTAAATCCCATTGAAGTATCAATTGCCTTACCGTTTTTTATCCCCGTAATGCTCGCTCCTCCCCCTAAATGACAAGTGATAATTTTTATTTTTTTAAAAGGTCTTTTAATTTTTTGAGCTGCTGTTTTGGCTGCATACTCATGAGAAATTCCATGAAAGCCAAATCTGCGAAATCCGTATTTTTTTCTTAAATTCTCCGGTAAAGGATAAATATAAGCTTTTTCGGGCAAATCTTTATAAAAACCGGTGTCAAAAACAGCAATTTGTTTTGCTTTTGAAAAAATTTCTGAGGCAACTTTTATCCCTAAAATATTAAAAGGGTTATGTAAAGGGGCTAATTTATTGAATTTTTCTAACTCTTTTAAAACTCTTTTAGTTATTTTTGTCAGACCTCTGAATTTTTCCCCTCCGTGAACTACCCGATGACCCACTATTTTAATTTCTTTCTGACAATTATCTAATCTTTTTAAATCTTTTTCTAAAATCTCTCTGTATTTTTTAGAATTGAAAACCTCCTGCCTCCCCTCCTTTTTTAATTTCAGGTTATCAGCAAATAGCTTCCACTTTATTGACTGACTTCCACAATTTAATACCAAAATCATATTATTGTTCCTTTTCCTTTTTTTGTTATCCCCGCTGCATTTCCCTCATCAGTATCAAGGTGGACACAAAGCCGCCAGTCTTTATTTATTCTCACCCTAACCTTATGAAAAATCAAAAATCTTTTTCCTCTAATCTCAATTGGAACCAACTTTCCCTCTTTAAAATTTAACTCTTTTGCTTCTTTGGGACTACAATGGATATGCCGCCAAGCAATAATTACTCCGCTTTTAAGTTTAATTTTTCTTTTTGGACTAACTAAAGTTACCCCTGGTGTCCCTTTTAAGTCCCCTGATTTTCTTATCAAAGGATTTATTCCTAAATTAATAGCATCAGTTATAGATAATTCAACCTGAGTTTTCTTTCGAAGAGGTCCCACTATCCTTACTTTTGAAATCTTCTCTGAGCCTACCTTAATATCCAAGGTTTCCTTAGCGGCGAACTGATTGGTTGTCGGAAGTTTTTTTAGCTCTTTCAACTTATATCCCTTTCCAAAAAGAACCTCTAAATCCTTTTGAGATAAATGAATATGCCTGGCTGAAACCTCAACAAGAATTTTTTTACTCATATTACTCATTATTATGGCTTCGCCACATAATTATGGCGTTCGGTCGAAATCCAAAAGTAAATTTTTGGATTCCTTCCTCACTTGTAATTATACTTTATTTTCAAAAATTAAAAAAGGGTGAAAAATCACCCTCAAACTTTAGTATTTATATTAAGTATTAAATTCTTTTTCCTACATATTCGGCAAACTCTGCTAAACGGCAGGCGTAGCCATATTCGTTGTCGTACCAGCCCACAACTTTAATTAGATTGTCTTTAGCCATTGTTAAAGGAAGGTCAACAATCGCAGAAAAAGTGTCACCAATATAATCTGTGGAAACCAATGGCTCCTCCTCTACTTTTAAAATCCTCTGAAATTCTTTGCTTTTGGCAGTTTTTTTAAAAGTTTTGTTAACTTCTTCTGTTGTTGTAGATTTTTCCACCTCAACTATTAAATCCAAAATTGAAACGGTTGGAGTGGGAACTCTTAAAGCAATTCCATCTAATTTTCCGTCTATTTCCGGTATAACTTTTCCTATTGCCTTTGCCGCTCCAGTAGTCGTAGGAATAATATTTAAAGCAGCGGCTCTGGCTCTTCTCAGGTCTTTGTGGGGCAAATCTAATATCCGTTGGTCGGTTGTATAACTATGAATAGTAGTCATAAAACCTTTCTTTATTTTAAAGTTATCGTTCAAAACTTTGACTATCGGAGCCAAGCAATTAGTAGTGCAAGAACCCATATCAACAATGTCGTCCTTTTTAGAATCAAACTTATCTTCGTTTACTCCTAAAACATAACTTGGAACTCCTTCGGATTTAGCAGGCGCCGAAATTATTACTTTTTTAGCCCCGGCTTTAATATGCTTCCGAGCTCCCTCTAAATCTCTAAAATGTCCGGTACATTCTAAGACAACGTCAATTCCTAAATCTTTCCAGGGTAATTTTTCCGGGTCTATTTCGGCAAAAACTTTAAACTCCTTCCCTCCTATAGAAATACTCTCTTCAGTAAAACTAATCTCCTTTTTATATTCTCTATAAACAGAATCGTGCTTTAAAAGATAAGCTAAAGTTTTATTATCAGTTAAATCATTAATTGCCGCCACTTCCAAATCCGGGTGATTTTCAATAATTCTCCTAAATGTTGATCGGCCAATCCGACCAAAACCATTGATAGCAACTTTTGTCATAAAGAATTAAGCGAGGCTATAGTTTTTCGGGACCACCGCAGGTAAATCTGCTTGGTCTCGCCTAAAGGCGAGAGATTTGCCGAGGAACTGAGCGAGCTTTTCCGCTGGAGAAAAGCGAGCGTGTACCGAAAAACTTGTAGCCGAGTGTTATTCTTCAATTTTTAAAATTTTACAAATTTTCTCTTTATCAAATCCCACCACAATTTGGCCATCAATATCCACTACCGGCACTCCCATCTGTCCTGATTTTTCAATCATCTCCTTCTGAACTTTTTCATCCTTTGAAACATCAATATCCTCAAACTTAATATTATGCTGTTTCAAAAAACTCTTTAAAGTAACACAATATGGGCAAGTTGGGGTAGAAAATACTTTAACCATAATTACAAATGAGGAAGAAATGAAAATCGAAGGAAGAATAGATAAAAATTTATTTTTACCTATGATAATTGAAGTTTTCATTTCAACCGAATGAAGTAATTATATAGATAGCAAGAAGCTATCTATATAATTGAGCATTGGCTTGCTATTGACAGCCGCCGCTTGAATTCCCTGCAGAAACAGATTCAGCGCCGACAGGCACCTCACAGCCAGATGCTACGGCGAATTCTTCAAAAGTTCTCGCCCCTTGGTATTCCTTTCCATTGAGAAGAATCGTTGGAAACCCCCCAATCCCTTTTTCCTCACATAATTCTTCCTCTTCGGTACATTCAACATAAATTGGTTTTACTATATCCCATCCGCCCAGCATCTCCACTAATTTCTTAGTCCAGCCACACCAATTTGCTCCATAGATAACAAACTCAGATTCTTTGAGACAATTTATAAATTCTGCTGACCCCGCTAGTGATACCGAACCTTGAGGAGAAGTTTCTGATACTCCACCTTCCGACTCCTGAGCAATCGGTATCTCATCTAAATTAATGGCTTCGGGAAAGAAAATCTTACCGTCTTTGGATACATAAGAATCAATCTCGTTTCCTGCTATTTCAAATTTAAGTTTAACCAACCCATATTCCTCTGAGGTATTAATTAAAGAAGCAGTTACTCCTCCTCCTAAAAGATTTTTATTAATAAAATCTACTGTTTTTTCTGCTATTTTCTGTATTTCCTGAGCGGATAAACTCTGAGCTTCTTCTTTCCTTTCTCCTTGATTTACAAAAATTATTGCTCCGATAATAAGAATCCCCACAACTGCGATAGTTAATGGTATTAAATTTTTAAGTAATTTCTTATTCATAATTACAAACTATAATATTAAAATTAGAAATTAATTTTTATATCCTGAATATATCACAAAACTATTTTTTTGCAAGCTTTAAAATTGTGGGCATAAGTCTTATCTGTTTTATCTTTCCTAATTTTCCTTTCTCGCAGGCTCTTTCCGAAAACTCTTTGACGGAATTTTTACCATTACCAAAAATCAAAATAGGACAAGGCTCTTTACAGTGTTCTCTTAATAAAGAACAAGTTGAATGGTCGGCGGTAATCACTAAAAGAGTATTTTTTAACCCTAAAAAGGTTTTAAGATTTCTGTCAATTTTTTCAATAAATTTCTTTTTTTCTTGAAAATTTCCGTCGTGCGAAAAAGTATCAGCGGCTTTTACATGACAGAAAATAAAGTCGTATTTTTTTAGAGCGTTTTTAACAGCTAAAAATTTTCCTTTAAGATTAGTACTAGCAAAACCTGTAGCTCCCCTAACTTTTATTAAATCCATTCCCAAAATCTTAGCTATCCCTTTATATGAACCACCTCCGCTAACACAACAAGCCTTTAAACCAATTCTTCTTTTAAAACTCGGGGTTTTTTCAAACTTCCCGGCGCCTCTTACTAAAAGATAATTTGCCGACAATAATCCTTGGGACTTCCTTTCTTTATTTAAAGGATGTTTCTCTAAAATCTGCTGGGCTTCATTTAGAAACTTATTTAAGATATTAGCCGTAAATTTCGCCGTTTTTAATTTACTTAAAGGAATAATTTTTTTTGCTTTAGAATCTGCTTTGTGAGGGTCGCCATCACTAATTTTTGGTGACAATCCCTTTCCTCTTAAAATCAACCCGGCTCGATGACCATAAGCTTTTTTTATTAAAAATTTCACCCCATTAATTTTTATTCCAGATAATGCTCTTACTAAAGACTCGGTATTTTCAATTCTTCCAGCTCTCCTATCAATAATTTTAAGATTATCACTAACAGTAGCAAAATTTGCTCGCAAGGCAATATCCCCTTTTTTCATTTCCATTCCTATTCCAGCCACTTCATATGGACCCCTCCCTAAAAAAAAATCTTTATATCCAAATAAGGCAATGTGAGCGCCTTCTGAGGTTGGAAATTCTTCGTTGGGAAATCGGAAAGTTTTAACTAAACCACAAATCCCTTTCTCGGCTAAAAAATCTAAATTGGGGGTCTTGGCTGCCTCCAAAGGAGTTTTGTTTTTTAACGCCGGAATAGGTCTATCACCAAGACCATCAATAATAAGTAAAATAATTTTTCTCATAATTGCGAATAAGGAAGAAATAAAAGCTTGTTTTCATTTCGACCGAATAAAGGAATTATATCAATATATATAGTCTGCTATAACTCTTCTTCAATTTTTAATAATCGATTGTATTTTGCCACCCGTTCTCCCCGAGCCGGCGCTCCCGCTTTAATAAACTCTGCCCCAATTCCAACCGCTAAATCAGCAATAAAATCATCGCAAGTCTCGCCGGAGCGGTGTGAAACCATTACCTTCCACTTATAGGATTGAGCTAACTTAGCGGCTTCAACTGCTTCTGAAATTGTTCCTATCTGATTTACTTTTAATAGAAGTCCCGTACAAGCTTTTTTATTATAAGCTTCTTTTATTCTTTTTGGGTTGCTCACTAAAAGATCGTCACCAATTATAGTAACTTTTTCGCCGAATCTCTTTGTAATTTCCTGAAAACCCTTCCAATCTTCCTCAGCAAGAGGGTCTTCTAAGGCTAAAATAGGATATTTTTTAATTAAGTCCGAATAATATCTAAGAATCCCCTCTGAGGTAAAAATCCTAGGCCCCATTTTATACTTTCCTCCAGTAAAAAATTGAGAAGCCGCCACATCTAAAATTAGTTTTAAACTCTTTTGATAACCAAGGTTTTTAGCTGCTTTTAGAATAAAATCTAAAGCTTGTTCTGATGCCTGAAAAGGAGGAGCAAATCCTCCTTCATCACCAACATTAGAGGCCTGTTTTCCATATTGGGTTTTAAGAAGGTTTTTTAATTCTTGATAAATTTCCGAAGCAATCCGAAGGGCCTCTGAAAATGGTTTACCCCCACTACCAAACTTTTGGTGTGGGGGTGAAATCTGAGGAACAATCATAAATTCCTGAACATCTAATTCATTTCCGGCATGAGCCCCTCCATTAATTATATTAAAAGCAGGGCTTGGCATTTTGAATTTTGAATTTTGGATTTTGGATTTTGGATTAAAAATTTGAGCAATATATCGATATAACGAAAGGTTTCTAGAAACAGCTCCGGCCCGACAAACCGCCATTGAAACCCCAACAATAGCATTAGCTCCTAATTTTGACTTATTTTTAGTTCCGTCCAAATTAATCATTAAATCATCTATTTCCTTTTGAAGGGTTACATCTTTTCCCTTGAGTTTTGGAGAAATAATTTCATTAACATTTCTTACTGCTTTCAAAACCCCTTTTCCGTGATATCTCTCGCCGCCATCTCTTAACTCGGTTGCTTCGTACTTTCCTGTAGAGGCACCCGATGGAACCGACGAATAAAAAAGACCGACATCAGTCGTCAGTTCTACTTCAATTGTCGGATTCCCCCGCGAATCCAAAATTTCTCTTGCTTTAATCTGTTTTATCTCGCTTTTTATCTTTTGGTTTCTCATTTTAAATTTAATTTTTTTATATATTCATAAGCTGCCAGGGCAGCTTTGGCTCCTTCTCCGCAAGCGGTTACAATCTGTTTATATTTTCCAACATTAGCGTCTCCAACGGCATACAAGCCCGGTGTTTTTGTCTGGCAAGTCTCAAACTCAACCTTTATTTCATCTATCTCATTAAAATCAACCAAACCCTTAGCAAATGAGGTAACTGGTTGAGTTCCGATTTCAACAAAAATACCTTCAACCTCTAAAATCTCTTCTTTTTTTGTTTTAGGGTCTTCGTAAACTATTGCCTTTACAAAATTTTCTCCTTTAATTTCCTTGGCTGCAGCGTTTGTTATTATTTCTACTTTGCCTGTTTTTTCAACTAATTCCTGGCTTTCTTTATCGGCTTTAACTTCTGGCCCGTATTCCAAAATATAGATTTTCTTAACATAATTTGATAAAAAAATCGCTGCCTCAAAAGCAGAATTCCCCCCTCCGATTACAACCACTTCCTTGTCTTTAAACAAAGGGCCGTCGCATATCGCACAATAACTTACTCCCTTGCCAATAAATTCCTTTTCTCCCGGGACTTCTAAAGGACGGGGGTCGGCTCCCGAAGCAATAATAACAGTGCAAGCTTCATATTTGTTGTCTTTAGTAGAGACAACAAACTTTTCCTTGCTTTTTTCAATCTTCATAACCTTCTCTGTTTTAATGTCAATTTCCAAACTCTTTAAATGCTTTTCAAATTTTCTAATTAAATCTGGCCCCGAAATTTTCTCAAATCCGGGATAATTTTCAATAGCCACAGCTTTTCCAGTAATCTGGCCCCCAAAATCTTTAGTAATTAATAAAGTATCTAGTTTTTGGCGATCAGCATAAATTCCGGCTGTAACACCAGCCGGACCTCCACCAATTATAATCAAATCGTATAAATTGTAAGGCATTATAGAATTATTATACCTTAGATTTATTTTCTAAGAAAGTGAATAACAATTAACCCCGCGAGATAATTTCGTATCTCACGGGGTTAAAAATGTTAATTCTTGAATTGAATTCAGTTTACTCTAACTCTTTTTCTACATCTTTAATTTCTTTATTTACAGATTCTTCGGCAATTTTCAAAGCTTCTTTTAAATCATCACAAACCTTTCTTTCTTCTTTGCTAAACCCAGGTTGGGAATCAAACATTTCAATCCTTTCTTCTATTTCTTTCCTCAAGCCATCAAAAGATTTGTGAACACTTTCTCTTACCTCTCGAGTTTCTTTCTGTAATATTTTTTTTGTCCGCTTGGTTCTATAAACAAAATATCCGGCAATAATAATTCCTAAAAACAGACCTGAAAGCAAAACCAGAACTATTGTCTTAAAAGAAACTATAAATAACCCAAAAGATAGACCACTTAATAACACTTCAATTTTACGACTCTCCGAAAGATTACTAATAGCTCCCCTCTTATCTTTGGCTTGGACTGATAAATAATAAGTGCCAGATTTAATCAGTTCTCTGGTAGAAAATAACCATTCCCCTTGATTATTACTTAAGGTCTGCCACCTTTTTATATCCTCGCCATTCTTTTTCAAGAAAATTATAATCTCAACTTCGGGAAGCGCCTCTCCTTCAATATAAAATATTTCTTCTCCAGAAACATGAATTTGGGGCCAGAGAGTAATTTGAGGACTTTCAATCGGTTCTATATCTAATACTGTTTCAGTTTCAACATTATTACCGGCTTTATCTGCTGCTCGAACTATAATCTGCCGGTGGCCGGGAGTTTGAAGGGGCATGGAAAAGGGACTAACCTGAGCAAGCATTAAATTTAAAAAGTTCTCTTCCCCAATTTTAAGTCTATAATGACTAACTCCCGAAGTATCATCGCTTGTCTCAAAATATAAATTTGGTTCAGGATTAGTAGGATCCCCAGCATTATCAATTATTATTTCAAAGAGATGAGGAGAATGGGCATCAATTTGAGTCTTATAATGAGAAGGTTCACTCCGCCCTATTTCATTTTCTACTATAAGATGAAAATACCAAACACCATCGGAAATTCCTTCATAAATCTTAGATTGTATTAAACCTTCAGATTTAGTATCAGGCACAGTTTCTGGATTCTGATCTAAAATAAACCTTACTCCGATTATGTCTGGAGTTAATTCCCATTGGAAGTGAGGATTATTATTACTATACCATTCCTCAGTTTTAGAATGAGTAGAAGAGAAAATTTGGGGAGAAAAAGGAACTTGGCCCGGTAAAGATTGGGGGTTGGTCTCGGAAGGAGCTATTGTTTCTTTGATAGAGTATTTTGCTTCTTTAAGAAAAACCAAGATATCTGTTCCTTTTCCGTCGTTAGCTAAAACCTTTCCCTCGCCCAAACTGAGATTAACGGATCCTTCTTTTTTAGCTTTAAAGTTTATAGTAATTATATTTCCCATTCCAGTAAAACCAGGGCTAGGTAATCCTCCGGCAAACGAGATTTCACCAGTTAAATTAGAAAAAACCGGCTCTTGCGCCCAAAGAGAAAAAACAGAATCATCTTTTGAAATATTCAGAACTGCCAGTCTGTCTATTGGAAAGTAAATAGTAGTTTGGGCAGCATTAATAGAGGTGCCCGCTGTATCCACTTGGACTTGCGCTGGAAAAGTATCCTCCACGATAAAGGTCTCGCTTCCTGGAGAAAGAAAAAGTGAAGCGCTATAAGCCTGAACAGATAAGGCGACAGAAAAAAATAGGATTGTAATTGGAATGATTATCTTTTTCATGTTCCATTTAATTTTCTTTTAATTTCTTCCCCGCTTTTCTTTATTTTTTCTTTTACTTCTTTCAAAATTTTCTTTCTTTGATGAAGGCGACTATAAATTTTCTGCCGATAAAAAATAATTATTAGAATGAGAAGGATGAAGAAGATGAGAATTAAAATTACTTTCCACCAAACAAGAAAAATAGTCCAGATATTTATTCCTCTTTTTGTAATATAAAATGCCTTCTCAGTGGGAATGACATCGATTCTTTTTGAAGCATCTAGCCAATTCATAGCCCGGTCATATGCTCTCACTATTATTTCGTATTCTCCAGAATTAAGAAGAGGCAGTTTATAGGGACTAGATACCTCTACAAAAAATCCTGTTCCTTTTTTCTCGAGAGTCTTACGAAGATCAATGGTTTTTAGTTCAAAATGATCTAGACCAGAAAGAGCATCGGTGGTAATAAAAGAAACTATCGGCTCTTTAGAGATTAGAACCGGAGATTTTAAAGCTGGCTCAAAAACAAGGGAAAAAGTAGCTGGCGGAGTAGTATCTATTTGAACTAGATAGTGACTTACTCCTCCCCAACTTTTTCCTTTCTTAGCTTTTATATGAAAATACCATATTCCATCTTCTAAATCAGCATAGGAAACTGTGGTGTGGTCTCCTTCAGAAATATTATCGGGCGTTCCATAAAAGTTGTTATCTATGCTATAGCTAAAATCAATTGCTCCTTCTTCTTTTTCCCAGCTAAAGTTAGGACTGTTGTTTTTATACCATTTATTTTGATCAGGATGAGTATAAGAGGAAACTCCAGGACCCGCTGGTGGAGGAATAACAACCTTATATACTGCCCGCCCCAATGAGCTTAAAACATCAGTTCCCTCTCCATCGTTTAAAAGAATTTGAGAAGAATCTAAAATAGAAATAATGGTTTCTCCCGGAGCAATGGCTCGAAAAGTAATAGTGGAGACCAGACCGGCGGAAGTATTAATTCCGGGAGAGGGTGCTCCTCCCTGAAAACTGACAGTTCCTTCAATATTGGAATAAGTGGGTTGAGAAATCCAGACCGAAATAAATGATCTCCCAGCAGTAGGACTTGCTATCTGGAGTTTTTTAGGGTCAAATTTTAAATCTACTTTTACTGTATTAATACTATTTCCTCCAGTATTAACAAATATAGAAACATCAAAAGTGCTTCCCACAAAAAAAGTTCCCGCAGTGGGAGAAAAATACAAAGAAGCCCCATCGCCCCTGGTAGAGGGCGCAGCTATAAAAAAGAGTATAAATATGAATAGGATGTAAAATGCTTTTTTCATGAAATCTAAATTTTGTGACCTACTTCTTGATTCTTCGTGAAAGAATATACCAAATCACTCCTACTCCTGCCAGAATTAAGATTATTATCCAATAAAAAATTGATTTCCTTAGGGTTTTTGGAGTATATTCAATAATTCTTTCACTACCAGCTTTATCCACTGCCTTCACTTTTATTATACTTTGTAAACTCTGATCTTCCAACAGATAAGGGCTGCTTGCTTCTTGCCAATCTTTTTTTCCTTCTTTCACCTCGTAACGATCAATTCCAGTTTGTTTATCAGTAGTAGAAAAAATAATAAAATATTTTTCTTCAAAAATCGTCGAGTCCTGATGAATTTCTATTTCAAATGGCTCAGGAGGAATAATATCTTTTTCTAATTCCTCTTGCCATTCGTCTTTAGGAGGTTTGACTTCCTCGGACAAAATAGTAAATACAGCCCCCTTAGTGATTAATTTTGTCGGTGTGCCTAATCCATCGTTTAATAATACCTGCGAACTGTCTAAAAATTCGACTCTCGCCTCGGCTTCGCCTATTGTTTCTGCACCAATTTCGCTCGCTCGGAAAACGATTCTTCCCAGCGAATTACTTGGTTCCGGATCGCCGGGTATTATTCCGCAGTAACCACCAGGAATTCCTCCACTAAAAGAAACTAACCCTAATTTCTGGTTAATTTCCGGGGGTTTAACCCAAAGAGTTAAAATAGAGTTTCCTTGACTAAAATCAATCGCCTCTAAAACATCTTGAGAAAATTCTAAGTCAGCTTCTATAGTATTGATGCACTCCTCTTCAGTATCTATTTTTATTTCTGCTATAAAAGTATCACCTGACTGATATTGACCCTCAGAGGGCTCTAAGTATAAAACTACTGCCTGGCAAAAACCAAAAAACAAAAACAGAGACAAACAGACCAAAAATGGAAAAATATTTTTAGGTTTTAACATATTTGTTTTTTACTTCTTATTGCCCAATGGCGTCAAGCATCTTTTCAACCGCTGATTCTAAATGGGGGTTTTCTTCCAAAATCTTTTTAACTGTTTCTTTAGCTTTCTCTTTTTCTCCCATTTTGAGATAAAGTGTTGACAAGGAAGTATAAAGGTAGGGCCTATTACGAATGATTTCTATTATTCTATTATACTGCCTGATGGCTTCTTGACATAACTGCTTAGAAGATTCTGGGTCGTTTTCTTTTATATAAAAATCGGATAAGCGCAAAATAATATAAAGGTCGGGGTTATCATTAAGATAACTTAATTTTAAAGCTCTGTTTAACTCTTTTCTCTCTTTTTCCTCTTCTCCTACCTCACGGTATGCCATTCCTAATTTTTTATGAAATTCTATAAGGGTTCCCATATTTAGATTAAGAAGTAGCGCCTTTTTGTAAAAATCGATTGCTTCCTTTTCTTTCCCCTGCCACATCCTTATTTCGCCCAATGACTGATAAACCAAAGGCGCCTGGCTTTTAAAATTTACAGCTCTCAGTAAAATCTCTTCTCCTTCTTCTAAATATTGGAAATTATCGCTTAATAGATAAAGATTTTTATTTAATCTTCCCAGAAGCATCAAAGAGGCAGCATATTTTATATTTGGCGACTCTGTTGCTTTATTTAATGACTCTCTAAAAAGAAGTAAATCATTAAATATACTTTCTTTGCATTCTTTACTTCTTATTCTTTCTAAAGCTGAAAAAGAACTTTGAGCTCCTACTAAACTAAGTTCTTGATTCAGATAAGTCTGATATTTAAAGGACTTTTGAAAATTTTCCGAAGCTGCCTGACAATCTTTTCCTATTAAACGGAAGCCCTTAACAAAATAGATATTTGAAAGAAAGGGTTTAAAATTTACTTGATAAATAGTGAAAACTATCAAAATTATAAATCCAGAAAGAAAGAATAATTTCTTGTAACTAAATCTTATAAGGAGAGGCTCTTGTTTTTGCTCGGCATTTTCTTCTTCTGAAAGAACCGGCGTATCTCTGGAATAAATATCCCTCCGGAAAAAATTATTGTTCAGGAATCCTAAAATTAAAAAAAATGAAATATGAGTGGAAAGGGTGTCAAAGATAAAAATATTCTGAACGAAATAAGCTATCAACAAAGAGGCAAAGATAGAAGGAGCCAGAATAGTTTCTGGCATCCTCCGGGGTTTATATTTAAAAAGGCAATAAAAAGCCAGGAAAAAAATTAAAAGATAATTCAAAAGTCCTAAAACCCCACTCTCTGTTAACAAACCAAAAATTTTGTTGTGTGCCCGGTCAAACCCCCCTCCTACAGGATGAATGGAGAGATAATTAGTTTTAGAATATTTGTCATAAACAAAGTTAAAGCTTTCCAGTCCCCAGCCCAATAAAGGTTTTTTTGGAAGGGTTTGGATGCTTATCTGCCAGACAACAAGCCGCGATTTTAGTGCATTCGGGTCAAAAATGGAAAGATATCTCTCAAAATATGGATTTTCGCTTATACTGGGTTTATCCTGATTTAAAACCACCACAAAGGCGAACAATAAAATAATTAAAATTCCCAGAAGGATTATTTTTCTTAGATTGAGAAATTTTTTGTGATAAAAAATAAAAAGAAAAATAAATAAAAAGGCAAGGCCAGAGAAAAGCCCTATCCAACCGCCTCTTGTTTTTGTCAGTACCAAAACAAAAATATTTACAAAAAAGATTACTCCATAAAGAACTTTTTTCCACCAGTTTTTCTCCCATAGAGCAAAAAAAAGAGCTAAGAATATTCCAAAAATCAGATAACCCGGTATAAAAGTAGAATTGCCCAAAACTCCACTGGGACGTGAAGGATCCGTGTTAAAAAAATTAAAAATTCGTAATTTTTCAATCACTACTGAAAGACCGACCAGAAAACTAACAAAAACTGTAGATTTCAAAAGCCAAAACCAATTCTCCTTTTTCCGAAAAACACTTATTAAAATTACAAAGAACAAAAGTAAATGAAAATAAGTAACCAACCCCTCAGCTCTTTCCGCTGTTCCCCAAAAACTTCGATAGAAATTTACCCCAAAAATACTGGAAATCGTAAGAATGCCGACAAAAACCAAAATACTCAGGAAAAGAGGAGATAATTTTGGCAAATAAAGTTTCTTCTTATAAAGAACCAGTAATATATAAAAGATAAAGATAATTTCAACAATAGTTCGAAAAAAAATTGTTTTTGGAAAAACATTAGGGTAAGAAACTCCAGAGAAAATTATTAAAGGAGTAAATAGAATAAGAAATATTCCTACTTTAATTACAAAAATACTTAAGTTTTCTATTCTTTGATGCATCGATATATTAGTTTTTATATCTTTTGAGCGTTTAGCCGGTCCAGTGGTACATCATAATTGAAAAATCCGGCAAATCAACTATTTCATTCCTATTTTGGTCGCAACAAGCGTTATCAGTTTCCCACCAGTAAAGCAAAATACTAAAATCAACTAAATTAACCTTACCATCGCCATTTAAATCGGCATTGGGACAAAGAACTTCTGGCATCTTTTTTTTGATAGAGATAGAGAAGCTTAAAGCCTTAGAATAAGGGCTTATTAAACCCTCAGGAGAAGTAGCCTTGGCTCGAATGGTGTAAATGCCATCGCCTAAAACGCTGGTATTAAAAGAAGAATCCCATTCTCCTTGTTCATTTGCTACGGTTTTTTTAACAGGTTGCTGCAAAGAATCAACCGAAATACTGACTTCGCTTTGGGGAACAGTTTGCCCATAAATATTTAGGACCTCTCCTCTTTGAAGTTTTGTTTTAGAAAGTTCAATAGTTGGAGGCAAAAAAATACCACTAATAGTGGTAGTCATTCTTAAAGTTACACTGACAGTGAAATTAGAAATTATAGATTTTCTTCCTTCTTTATCTTCTGCCCAGAGCCCAAAAGTCCAAATCCCAGCTGTTATATCAGTAATTTCTACTTCAAAATTTGCTTGAGAATCAGAGGCGCTGGTTACAATTACTTTGCCATCCTGGAGAAGGGTGACTGAACCCAATGGGTAGGCCTTTCCACGAAGAATAACTTTAGTTTCTGTCGGTGGAGTGGTATATCCCGCGCCTGGTTGTTGTTCTTCTGGAGTAGTTATGGTTAACTCCAGTATTGCTGCGCTTGTATCAGCTTCCAAAAATTCAATCGGCTCTATTTTAAGAAAATAAAAAACAATTAAACTAGCAACAACTAGTAAATCCACTATAACCAGAATAACTTTCGACATCTTGGAAGACATAATTTAACATATTCAAACACCAAAATCTAAGCACTTAAATTCGATTGGGGGTTTTTTATTACCATCAACTTTTCTCCCTTTTTTAAAACATAAGGGGGTTTAAGCTTGTTGATTTTGGCTAATTTTTTCCAATTCATTCCAAATTTTGAGGCAACTTTTTCAATAGTATCCCCTTGTCGAACAATATACTTTTTCATTCTGGCTTTTTCTTCTTTGGCTAATTTCCTTCTACGCACAAAGTAAATTACTAATATTAGAATTATTCCCCCAAGAATCAAAAACTCTTTCCAGGGAATAAACCAAAAGAAAACTTTTTCTGTTTCTATAGTTTTAATTTCTCCTTCATCTTCATAATCTACCTTTACTTGAAAAGAAAATCTGCCAGGATAAGTAATAAATTTAAACCAACGCGGCTTTGCCCATTTAAAATCAACTCTTATCTGACTACCTCGAGGAAGTTGAGGCGTTTTTTCTATTATTGCTGATTTTTTATTAAAAAGTTCGTCTCCGATAAATAATTTAGTTTTAGGATATAAGGTAGTACTGCCTTCATTTTTAAGAATTAAAAAAGTAAAAAATTGTTTTTTCTCTTTATTATAATTAATCGTAAAATCGTGCAAGCTCATTTCTCTCGTAATTTCACCGGGAACGGTTATATAAACTCTGGTCCCAATTCTGACCACAACTACTGCTCCGCTTCCGGTTATTTGCCCACCAGTTTTTTCCTGAATTACGATTCCTCCAGAATGCTCGCCGACATCGGCGTTTTCAGGGACGGTAATCGTAAAAGGCACCTCTTTTTTCGTATGAGGGGCCAAAGTTACTTCAACTATTTCTTCTCCTGATTTAAATTTCACCCAAGCACCAACACCTTCTTTTTTTGCATCTTTGGGACGTAAGGCAAAGTGGCCAATGTTGCTTAGTGTTGAATCAACAGCATAAACTTCAACCGTTGTTTCCTGGTCTTTGCTATTTGAAACCATTAGAGCATTTTCTGCTGACTGACCCGGCTCTAAAGTATAAATAAACCAGGACTTAGTTAGGGAGTCCTGAGGATCAGAATAAGCTGGGATAGCTCCTATTCCTCCAGCACCAAGAGCCTCTACTACACCAGCCATTCCAAGAATTATTAATATAAAAACTAAACCAAAAAATAATAGTTTAAAATACTTTATCATTTCAAATTTAAAAGCAAATAAAAATTTTAGTTTCAAAAACCTTCAAGTTCTAAACCAATTCTAAAAAACCGTAAATCCAAACTTGAATAGCCAGAACTGACTATTTTATCCATTTTTATTGGAGGTCAAGAGTAAGAGTGGTGGTGTAGGTTCCTGATACTTGGCTTCCGGGAATATACTGCTGAAGGTCAAAATCATCACAATCGTAGTTCCCATCTCCATTACCATTCGAGGCACTAATTATAGTAATAGTAGTAACAGCTGCACCAAATCCAGCGGTGGCTCCTGTGGTTATGCCGTTCAAATCTCCATCACTAACAACGGTACAGGTAGCGGAAGCTGTATTAATGGTCAGCCGACCGGTCGTAGAACCGTCACCGTCATAATCCATTGCACCAGCACCACCCCAATCAGCACAAGTGACATTTATGTCCCAACCAGCCTGCGAACCCCTTGCATCTGCTGGCTGTATATTACTTAAAGTATTACTACTACTGGTTTGACCAGAAAAGCTGTAAGCTTTTGATCCAAAAGTCACTCCGGTTGGAGCGGTAAGACTTAATGACCCTGCTGTAATTTCCTGAGAAAGCACAGTAGGAGCTTGGGCTGCCTTTACCAGATAAGCAAAATAACCGGTCAACCCTATTATTCCCAGTATTAAAACTGTAGTTATTATCTTCTTCATATTCTTAATAATTTCCTTTTCAAAACTTAGAAAAATTTGTCAAAGAATCCGACCTTTTTTTTATTTTTATATTATAACTTAAAATCAAAAAGTTATCCACATCTCCTCTTAATTATCTAATTATACTCTAATTTAAATTATTTTGTCAAATTTTCAAATACTTAGAATTACAGAAACCAGGCAAGAATCAAAGGATTTGAAATCATAGAAATGGTCACGGTCAGGGTAGTAGTATAAGTTCCGATAGTTTGAGAACCGGGGATGAATTGTTGTAAATCGTATCCTGTAAAATTATAGACACCTCCGCCGTAACCATTGTCAGCTGAACCAATGGTGATTGTACTTGTTGAAGCTGAGAAAGACTCTGTTGAGTCCACTCTTGGACCCCCACCTGCATTAATAGCGTCACCCGAAACCCGAGCTACGGTAGCCGAAGCTGTATCAATAGTCAGCTGACCGGTCGTGGAACCATCACCGTCATAATCCATTGCACCAGCACCAACCCAATCAATACAAGTAACGTTTATTGTCCAGCCGGCACTAGTGCCTGTCGCCTGAATCGGATCGCCACCAGTGCCAAAAGTATTTCCGGTGCTATTTTGACCACTAAAACTGAAATTTTTTGCCCCAAATGTTACTGAGGTAGGAGCAGTAATGGAAAGAGCAACGGCAACAGTTATCTCAACGCCAGCCGTTAGGCTAGTCCCGCCGGCGCCGTCTTCTAGAGCATAGAGGTCCGCTCCGGAAGTAGTACTGGCTCCTGAACCAACCTGAATAATAAACTGAAATTCATCTACATCATCTCCAGTAGCGTCTAAATTCATTATACAACCACTGTCTCCCTGTGGCCAAGTTAATCTACCATCAGCCCAGGTGGCTTCATTACAGGTTTCATCACCAGCATCATCGCTTATCCAAATATCACTAGCTGTAACGACAGTGCCAAGAAGATTACCTAAGTCTGCATAATAACCAGAAAATGTATCAGCTGTCGCACCCTTATTAGCGACTTGAAACTCAATTCTATAATAATTACCCGCCACCGCACCAGCATCACAAGAACACGGTGTACCTACTAGACAGTTTACGTCAAGACTCCCCGCCCCAACCTGACATACTTGACTGCCACTGGTTCGGTTACTACCCGGAGTATGCGAGGTGCCGATATCGTAAACAGTTAAATATAATAATTCAATTATTGGCGGTTGACCGCTTTCAATAAAACGCGGCCTTAAGAAAAATACCCCGCCGGTGGCTAATATAAATATTAATATTATAAAAAATATTTTTTTCATTAAGGTAGAAAATATTTTAATCCTCTTTTACTAACCGCACCCCATTCCTGCCAGTTTTTATAATCATAAAATTCTGCTATAGGATGGTCGTCTGTGGTCAATTTTACATCATCATTAAATTCATATGTATCACCTATAATTTTTTTAATCGTCGGATTCGAATATTTAGAATTATTTATCGCTGAAAAAAACTCACTTTTATCAATTTCTTTTTTTGAAGCAAAAAGAGCCATGCCTTGAGTATTTTGCGGATCAACACTAGGGTTTCTTAACACCATTACTTCTTTAAAAACCTGCTCAAGAGTTTTATATAATGTTTTGGTTGATTTAGCATGTTCTCCTTCTTTGGCTGAAAGAATATTAATAATCAACGTTCCTTGAGAATTAAGATGCTGGTTGTATTCTTGAAAGGCTTCAAGGGTGTACAAATGCCAGACAGGAAAGACCTGCCCAATATCAATAATAATTATATCATAAACGCCTGAATTTCTTACAAAATGTCTGCCATCATCAAAATAAACCTTGGCTTCATCATTCCAATAAAAATATTTTCTGGCTAAATCAAGCATTTTTGGCTCAATCTCAACTATATCCATATTAAGATTGTATTTTTTTATCAGTTCTTTTGCTGTGCATCCGCCGCCAAGTCCTATCATTAAAACATCTTTATAATTTGGATTATAAATCAAAGGAATCTCAAAATATTTTATGTATCCCATTTCATTCTCTCCTGTCTTTGTATTAATTGCTGTCTGGGGAATTATTCCCATATAAAGTCGAAGATGATCCTGATGTTTTATTATCCTTACCTGACCATAATAACTGTTAAATGATTCTAAAATTTCAGCCGGATAAGCTGGTTGGGCTATTAACAATAGAGGGATTGTTATCAGGGATAAAAATTTTATTTTGGGCTTTATAACAAACAGTGAAAGTAAAACCAGAGCAAGACCAGTAATCAAAGAGGTTTTAGCCACGCCGAAATATAAAATTAACCAGAAGCCGGTAACAAATGTGCCAATTATAGAGCCAATGGTAGCTAAAGAGTATATTTCGCCTGCTTTACGGCCAACTTCTGTTAAAGATTGGGTTATTAACTTAACAGAGGCCGGCACAATGAATCCCAAGAAAAAAACCGGCAGGAATAAAATTATTAATGAAGCAACTAATGGCCCCCAAATAATGCCAAGGCTATTTGAATAAAATAAGACTATCCTAGAAATATAAGGAAGCAAAGCAACATAAATACCAACAAAAAGAAGAATTATCCCTAGAATATTTATATTTATCTTCCCTTTATCGGCTAATTTTCCTCCTATCCAATAGCCAATAGCTAAAAAAGTTAAAGTAACACCAATTAAAGAAGTCCAGACATAAATTGTAGATCCAAAAATAGGGGAAAGAATTCTTGTCCCCAATATCTCCAATTCCATAACAATAAAACCCGATAGCACGGCAACTAGTCTAATTTTGTTAGTTAAGCTCATTACATTAAAAAGATAAGGTCGCTCACCAAAAAATTTCCCAAATTATTTTTTATAATTTTAGTCATCTTGGTTTTGTTTTACCTTTTTAGGACAAAACTTCGGGAATTGCCTCAATTAAGTCAGTGGCGGTTAGACCTTCTTTTAGTTTCAGAGCGGCAATTTCGCCGGCTTTCCCATTAATGTAAGCGGCGGCTTGAGCAGCTTCAAACGGTTTTACTCCTTGAGCAATTAATCCTCCGCAAATTCCAGCTAAAGTGTCTCCTGTCCCTCCTACACTTAAAAAAGGGCTTCCCACTTCATTTAAAGCAACTTCTTTTCCATCGGAAATTATATCTACTTTCCCTTTCAGTAAAATTGTGGTCTGAAGCCGTTTAGCTTCTTCTTGAACTAATTTTATTTTCTCTTCCTGGGTTTTTTCAGTAACCTCCTTTCCGGTTAAAATGAAAAACTCATAATTGTGGGGAGTAATCAAAAAATCCTTGCCGGATATTATTTCTGGTTTTTTAGCTACGGCATGAATAGCATCGGCATCAATAACAACGGGGACTGAAATCTGAGAAAGGTATTCTAAAATAGTTTCCTGAGTTTCTTCCGATCTTCCCATTCCCCCACCAATAACTACTGCTGTTTTGCCTTTAGCAACTGCTTTAGCGCTTTTAGTCATAGACAGAATAGTGGCTAAATCTTCTCTGTCTAACCAACATCCCTTTAAAGGATAGCTGGCTAAATTAGGAGAAAAAGAAGCTATAATGTCAGCTGCCCTTTTAGGAGCAAGAATTTGAACCATATCTACCCCTGATTTAAAAGCAGCCATAGCTGCCAAAGCCGGTGAGCCGCTATAAAATTCAGACCCACCAATAACCGTCAAAAACCCGTAATCATATTTATGAACTTCCTGAGGCCTTTTTTTATAAATATTTTTTAAAATATTTTTAGTTACTTTAATCATAGTTTATTTTATCTCTTTTAAATACTCCCTCAATTCACCGCTAAACCGCGGGTCTTTTGAGGTAAAATAAAGAAAAGATTTAAGCCATTTTAATTTATCTCCGCATTCTAACCACTCTCCCTTAAATTCATATCCATAAATTATTTTACCATCGGTAAGCATTTTATCTAAAACTTCGGCTAAAATTATTTCGCCTTTTTTAGAAGGAGAGGCCTTTTTTAAATAATCAAAAACTTCAGGGGTGAGAATATATTTTCCAACAACAACTAAATCCGAAGGGGCTTTAGAGATTTCGGGCTTTTCTACTATTTTTTTAATCTTATAAAGACGATTAGCAATTTTTTCCACAGCAACCACCCCATAAGCGGGAACTTTCTCTCTTGGTAATCTCTTCAAAGCAATAACCGGCGATTTACAGGTTTGAAAAACTTTAATTAATTGTGATAAAGCCGGAGTATCTCCATCAACAACATCATCTCCAAACAAAACGGCTACCGGTTCTTTGTCTATAAGTTTTGCCGCCTGTAAAATGGCATGGCCGTCACCCAAAGGTTTCTTTTGTAAAACCGAGGAAAAAGAAATATCTTTCAAAATCTCCTCAAGGTCTTTAAGTTCTTTTAAAATCTGGCTTTTTTTTCTTTTTTTTAAAACTTTCTCTAATTCTTGAGATTTTCTGAAATAATTTAAAATTGCCTTTTTCCCCGAACTAACAACAAAAATTATCTCAGAAATTCCTGACATTTTTGCCTCTTCAACTATATATTGAATGGTCGGTTTATCAACTAAAGGGAAAAGTTCTTTTGCTAAAACTTTGGAAAGGGGTAAAAACCTTGTCCCCAATCCTCCCATTGGAATAATAGCTTTTTTTACTTCCATATTTTCGCTTCGCGAACATACTGATTACCGCCGATGATAGCTGATGACCGCTGATTATCAGCGTAAATCAGCAATTAATCAGCGTAAATCAGTGCTTTGCGGAGCAAACTTAACCTTTTATTCTCCGCAAAAATGCGGGGATTTCCCATTCTTTTTCTTGAGCTAATTTCTTGCTTTCCTCTATCTCTTCGTCCTTTTTTATCTCTAAGGCATTTCTTCTAATTTTAACTTTTTTTACTATCTTTTCTGACTCTGGTTTCTTTTCTGACTCTGGTTTCTTAAAAATCTTCAATTTTTCTTCCTTCTTGCCCTCCGTAGCTTTCTTGTCCGCCGTAGCTTTAGCGGAGGCGGAAGCGGAGGAGGGTTTCTCCTTTGAAATTTCAGCTTCTTTTTTCTTGCCCTCCCTCCTTCGCTCCTTCAGAGCTTCGGAGGGCAAAGCCGTAGCTTTTTTACCCGCCGTAGCTTTAGCGGAGGCGGAAGCGAAGGAGGGTTCTTTTTTGACTACTTTTGCTGTTTGCTTCGCCTTCGAAGCGGGGCGAGCCCTCTTCGAGCCGCGAGGCGAGTCGGACGGGCGGGGTTGAGCGAAACGAGGAGACCCCGTAATCAGAAGAGTTGCTCTAATTTTATTTTTACATTTTGAACTTTTTGAAATTCCAAAAATAATCTTTGCTTTGGGATTTAGGTTGGCAATACTTTTACTTATTTTTTCCACATCAACCATACCGAGATTGCTCCCACCCGAAATATTAAATAAAATCTTCTCGGCATCCAAATTGTAGTTATATAAAGGGTTATTAAAGATATTCTTTATTATCTCCTCTGCCCCATTTTTCCCTCCGGCTTGATAAGTATTTAAAAAAGCCAACTTCCCTTTTCCTTTTAAAATTGTCCGGATATCGGCAAAATCAATATTAATTAAACCGGGATTATAAATCGTCTCAATTAAACTTTCCAGCGATTCAACTAAATTCTTATTAACAACTGAAAAAGCTTGTGTTATTGAAGTTTTTTCATCAATAATCTTAAAAATTCTTTCGTTAGCAATAGTGATTGAAGCATTTAAAGAATCCTTTAAAGACTGCAGGGAATTATTAGCTATTTTAGATTTTTTTCCTCCTTCAAACTTAAAAGGAAGAGTAAAAATTCCCAGAGTAATACTCCCGGAATTTCGAGCAATATCAGCGAAAACAGGTGTAGCTCCGGAACCCACTCCCCCTCCAAGAGAAGCCACCAGAATAATAATATCTTGGCCTTTAAAGATTTTAGCTATTTTTTCTTTTTCTTTCTCCGCCGCCCCTCTTGCCAGTTCCGGGTTCATTCCAGTTCCTAAACCGTGGGTTAAATCCTGGCCAAAGTGAAAACGCTTGACACCCGAATTTTTTTTAAGAGCCCTGATATCAGTATCAGCTATATCAAAACTTGCTTTTTTTAAGGATTTAGCAATTTCAGAAACAATTGAACCTCCTCCGCCGCCAATTCCAACTACCTTTATTCTGGTCCTAAGAGGAAATTCTGCGGGAAAAGAAAACTTATTGGGCTTTGACAAAACCTTCTTTTTGGATTTTACCTTTTTAGGTTTCACCTTTTTGGCTCTTTTTTTAGCAACCATTGCTTTAGTTTACCCCGTTAAAGTTTTAGGGTCAACCTTTTTATAGAAATAGAAAAGCGTGATTTTTTATTAAAATCACGGCTTTTTTGAAATTAGAACCCGACAACTTCAATTTTGGGATATTGATTCAATTCTTTTCTCTTTTTCTCTTCTCGGTCTTTGAAGGTTAGTACATAGATTTTGTCATAACCCAAATATGCTATCAGGACAAATATGTCACCATTCACATGACAAAGAACAGACCCAATATTTAAAACAGGGATTATGATCGTTGCCACAATACCCTTGGCGGTAAGAAGGTCTTGAACCTTGGCTTGATTCCGCTCCAAAACATCACGGGCAATCTGCCTTTCCTCAAAGGTTTTTATCTCGCGGCCAAGTGGTCCGTGTTCGCCGAGCGTAAGACCTCGCCGAGTAAAAGCTTCATTAATTTGAGTACCTCCACCAACACATATAACTACAAAATATTCTTTTACTAACTGCCCAATCCACTCAAGGACAGCGTTTTTTGAACAAAGATCGCCCGACACTTTGACAAAAGCTGTTTTTCGCAACATTTTCCCTCTCCTTTCTTTTATTGTACTGTTTAACATTTACCAGGAAAGTCTCCTTAAGGCTTCTTTTGTGTAAAATTTGATACTTGGCAAAAGATTAAAACCAGGATTATCTAACTCTACTTTAGTAAACCAGCGTATTTCTTTGTGTTCTTTATCTGCTAACGTAACAGTATCAGTTTTGGCTTTTGCGAAATAAATCAATCCTATGTGTTTATGGGTCTCTGAAATATCGTGGATATCTAAAAATATAGAAGGATATAAAAACTTAGTTCCTTTTGATTTAATTGAGAGTTTTTGTCCAAAAACTTCCACATCTAACCCACTTTCTTCTTTTATTTCTCTAAAGAGTGCTTGCTCGGGATCTTCATTCAATTCAATATGACCCCCGACTGGCAACCATTTATTCAATTTTTTGTGGTGTACTAAAAGAACTTTGTCTTTATAGATAATAAATACTGAAACGACAAAATCTATTAGTTCGTGAATATGTGACATATTAATTTATTACACCATAAAATAAAACCCGAGACAACAACTCTCGGGAAGACGGCTGGGCGGATGGGACGACTTTCGAACTTTTAGATGGGTGGATCTTGTTAAAAATCCTGTAATTATGCTAAGACAAATAAAAAAATTGGCTGGACGACGTTAGAACTATTATACAGCAACAAAATGAATATATTTATATGTCAGATATTGCTTAAGAAACAAGTTTTTGGCTGTAAATCTATAATTTATTCTGTTAAAGAGTATAAATATCTATAAAAATTCCTATAAGCAAGGCTATTAGAGAAAGTAAAAAAATAATCGCTGCGTTCCATCTCGATTTTGAGGTTACCGTGGTTTTGGCCAGATAATGAAGGGCTATCTTTTTTTGCGGGTCAATATCAGAATTATCTATAGTTTCAACCAGCTTATAATTTTGAATCAATTTTGCCTTTTTCCTGGCAACATCAAAACGATGACCAAAATAAAGGATAAAGCCGATGGTTCCAATATACCAAGCAATCTTTACCCATGAAGGGCTGTAAAAATCCAAGACAATAATTATCCTATACGCAATTGTAGCG
>SDBS01000673.1_pt1 | contig 33918 bp, 34 predicted proteins | sample 2277091 | NCBI WGS metagenome assembly SDBS01 (sample SAMN10404972, study PRJNA504765) | marine sediment metagenome | isolation source: marine sediment core GS10_PC15, 163 cmbsf | place: Arctic Ocean: Southern Knipovich Ridge | collected 2010 | reverse complement strand
CTCTTCCTTGGCTCGGAGATTGTTTTAAGGGAGTCCTTTACCCTCTCGAGCGCGATTGTACCCTGCTCCGCCAGTCTCTTGAACCAGAAGGGTGGCAGTCCGGAAGTAACGCTGCTCAGACCGTTGCTGTCGAGAAGGGAGAGAAGCTTCGCGGCTATGACCGTATTCTCGAGGACGATGTCTGCGGCGTCGTCAGGACGCGATCGCAGGAGGAGCGATCCGGTGATGAAAACGTTGTCGTACTCCGTATCCTTGTTGTCCAGGATTCCCTCAAGCACCATGACAGCCCTGTCGGGGTTGTCGCAGGAGAGCACGGCGCCGAACACCTTCTTGATACTGTTCTGTACACCCTGGTCGAGCTCCCTGCCCGCGAGCACTCTTCCTATGAGGAGGAACGCCTTGTAGAAGCTGTCAGTGAGGTCCTTCGAGTCGTCGAGGTCGAGTTTTCTGGCGTAGGCAACGGCAGTATGGATCTGCTCCTCGTTGATCGTGCCGTCCAGGCAATCGAGAAATTTCCTGAGGTTGGAGACCTTGAGGCCACCCCCTGCTATTGTAATGAATTCGATTATCTCCCCGCTTGCCCTGACCGGGTTGCTTACCCGGCCTTTCAGGGAGATCACGTCGACGGCAATCTCCGTTTCGGTGAGAGCATCGAGCCCTCTGCATACCTCCGGCAGACTCTCGAGTACTTTTTTCAGAAGGTCCCTGTCATTTTCCTGGAAGACCGCGCAAGCGGTTGTAATTCGCAGTTCGCTGAGATTCTTCCTGATCCCCCCCCTTGCTTCGAACACACCCAGCATCCCGGAAAGGAGCCTGAGGAAAGGCGTAGGTATCGAGTACCCCCTGAGACGAGTGTACAGGAGCTCTCCTCGCCTGGTTATCGCCCTCCAGAGAGGCATGTCATCTTCCTCGAGGAAACGCCAGCCCATGTCCGACGCGAAGTCGAGCAGGGTATCTCGTGAGTACGAGTCGGTATCTTTAAGGAGGAGGTCGGCTCTCTTCATGGCCAGAATTACGTCCATGCCGATGGATGACGTCCGGTCAAGCCAGTAACAAAGCCTTTCGGGCCAGTTTCTGGCCAGTCTGAAGAGAATGTGGATCGACGGCGCAAAGGTCGAATTCTCTTCCAGCGCCTGCAGAGCCCGGAAGTAGTATGCAAGGGTTCCTTCAAGGCTGGCTCCGAGTGAGCTGCCATGCTGCTCCCACATCCAGACGATCTTGAAGAAGCCCATGACCGACGCTTCGAAAGCCTCTGGATAGAGCGTGGTGACACACGAGAACCAGAGTTTCGACAGGCTCGTGGAGATGGGGGGAGGAGAAGGGATCGCGGCGAGGCTCTCTTCGAGTCTTTCAGCACCATCCTGTTCGAGCATCGAAATAATGAGCGATACTATACTGCAGGACTCTTTCCAGGCCTCGCTGGCAAATACGCGCAGATCACTGAGCCTTGCGGCGATCTTTGGACTTACGCCGGAGAGATCTATATCGATTTTCGGGAGCCTGGTTTCGATTGAAGGTAATGGTGCGGGTGGCTTCACCGGCGTGTTTACCTGCAGCCAGTACTCCATCTTCCTGCGAAGGAGAATATCGGGATTAATTCCGCCCTTTTTATCGGGGCTGCTCAAACGGTACTCTCTTCTGCCTGGGCTTCTTCCTCTTCCTCTCCCGTTAATTTAACCAGGGCCGCATCGACAACCCTGTCTCCGTCGGGCAGGTTCATCAGCTTCACGCCTTGCGTATACCTTCCGATCGTCCTGATATCACTAACGGGAATCCTGATTACAAGCCCCCCTGCTGAAACCAGAATCAGCTCGTCCTCGTCGGAAACTGCTTTCACCAGGACGACTGCGCCGTTTCTATCGCTGCATCTTATGTTTACTACGCCCTTGCCGGCTCTCCTTGTTCTACGGTAATCAGTTACCGGAGTTCGCTTTCCGTACCCGTTCTCGGTCACCGTGAGAATGAAGTCGGTTTCAGAGACTACTACCATTCCCACTACCGCGTCATCCCCCGAGAGCCTTGTGCCAATCACGCCTCTGGTGTCGCGGCCCATCGGTCGGACATCCTTCTCGGAGAACCGTATGGCCAGACCGTTACGCTTGGCGAGAAGAATTTCGCACTCCCCGGTTGTAAGGGATGCACTGATGAGCTCGCTTCCCTCGTCGAGTTTTATGGCCTTGATGCCGTTCCTGCGTGGCCGGCTGTACATCCGGAGCGGGCTCTTCTTGATCATTCCAGAGCTCGATACCATCACGACATGCGCTGCCTGTTCGAAATCCTTGACGCAGATCTGCGCGACAGGACGTTCTCCCGGCTGCAGCATGATGAGGTTCACAACAGCCTTGCCCTTGCTCGTCCTGATGGCTTCCGGAATGTTGTAGACCTTGAGCCAGAGACACCTGCCCAAGTTTGTGAAGAAGAGGATGTAGCTGTGGTTGGATGCAATGATAACCTGTTCTATGAAGTCCTCTTCCTTGGTGCTGGCGCCTGTGATGCCTCTGCCTCCCCTGTGCTGGCTCCTGTAGGTGCCTATCGGCAGCCTCTTGATGTAGCCTTCGTGAGAGACGAGGATGACCATCATGTCATCCGGGATGAGGTCTTCCATCAGAAAGTCGCCCGGCGCGTACGGCTCTATGTCGGTCCTGCGGTCCTCTCCGAATTTCTCTGCCACTTCCCCGAGCTCCTCTGCAACAAGAGCCATCCTCCTGGGACGTTCGTCGAAGAGGAGGGTCAGTTCGGTGATGAGCTCCTGCAGATCCTGCATCTCGTCCTGCAGGGTCTTCATGTCCAGAGCTGTGAGTCGACCGAGGCGCATGTCCAGGATAGCCTGCGCCTGTTTCTCTGAGAAGCTGTACTCCTCCACCAGCCGCGGTCTTGCTTCGTCCTGGTTGCTTGACTCCCTGATTGTCCTGATCACGTCGTCTATTATCTCCTGAGCCCGGAGGAGCCCCTCGACAATGTGCGCCCTGTTCTTCGCTTTCCCAAGCTCGAAGCCAGTACGCCTGTAAACGACTTCGTGTCTATGTTCTATGTAGTGGTTCAGTATCTCTCGCAGAGTCAGCCTTCGAGGCATGTTGTCGACGAGTGCGAGCATGTTGGCGGAGAAAGAGGCCTCCAGATCGGTATGTTTGTAGAGCTGGTTGAGCACGACCTCAGACATCGCATCACGCTTCAGGACTATCAGGATTCTCATCCCATCCCTGTCGGACTCATCGCGCAGATCCGCTATGTCGGGGATCTTTTTCTGTTTGACCAGGTCGGCGATCTTTGCGACGAGATTCGCTTTGTTCACCTGGTAGGGGATCTCGGTTACGACAATGCTCTCTCTTCCGCCGGAGGTCGGTTCGATGAATGACTTGCCCCTGACGAGTATCCGTCCCTTGCCAGTGAGGTATGCGTTCCTGATCCCGTTTGTCCCCATGATCGTAGCCCCTGTTGGGAAATCGGGTCCTTTGACCGTGAGGAGGAGTTCTTCGTCGGATGTCTCAGGGTTTTCAATGAGGAGGCAGCAGGCTTCGATGACTTCCCTCAGGTTGTGGGGGGGGATGTTCGTTGCCATACCGACTCCGATACCTGTTGAGCCGTTGACCAGGAGGTTCGGGAATCCTGCGGGAAGTACGGTGGGCTCCTTCAGTTTCTGATCGAAATTCTGTACCAGGTCTACCGTTTCTCTCTCCAGGTCTGTAAGGAGTACGCCGCCGATTCGGGATATTCTCGACTCGGTATACCTGTATGCCGCTGCAGGGTCGCCGTCCACCGATCCGAAATTGCCCTGCCCGTCTATCAGCATGTGCCTGAGGCTGAAGTCCTGAGCCATCCGCACCAGGGCGTCGTAGACTGCCGAATCCCCATGAGGATGGTATTTGCCCAGGACGTCTCCCACGACCGTTGCACACTTCTTGTAGGGCCGCTGGTGCGTGAGCTTCAGCCCGTGCATGGAGAAGAGAATCCTGCGGTGAACCGGTTTCAGCCCATCCCTGACATCTGGCAGAGCCCGCGACACGTTGACGCTCATGGAGTAGTCGAGGTACGAGCGCTTCATCTCGTCCTCGAGGTCGACCGGGAGCACCCTCCGGTCCTCCGACTCCCTGACCTGTTCTTCCGCTGCGCCTTTTCTGTCAGATGTCAAGGTTACGAACCTCCGAGGCATGTCGTTCTATGAATTTCCTTCTCGGTTCGACCTCATCGCCCATGAGCATCGAGAAGGTGTGGCTGGCTTCCACGGCATCCTCCAGCCTTACTTTCAGCAGAACCCTGTTGGAGGGATCCATCGTCGTGCTCCAGAGCTGGTCGGCGTTCATCTCGCCAAGACCCTTGTAGCGCTGGATCGTTACCTTCTCCCCACCGAACTCCTCCAGGATTTCATCCATCTCCCTGTCCGAGTATGCGTAGCGCGAAGTACTCCCCTTCCTGAGCTGATACAGGGGCGGCTGCGCGATGTAGATATGCCCGTTCATTATCAGCTGGGGCATGTACCTGTAGAAGAACGTCAGGAGAAGCGTGCGTATGTGTGCTCCATCGACGTCTGCATCGGTCATTATCACTATCTTGTGGTACCGTAGCCTGGAGATGTCGAATTCATCCTCGCCGATACCGGTTCCTGTCGCCGTGACAATTGTCCTGATCTCCTTGTTTGCCAGTATCCGATGAAGAGGAGCCTTCTCCACGTTGATGATCTTGCCCCGGAGCGGAAGTATTGCCTGGAAATGCCTGTTTCTGCCCTGTTTCGCAGAGCCGCCCGCCGACTCCCCCTCGACGAGGAAGAGCTCGGACCGGGAGGGATCGGTAGTCGAGCAGTCCGCGAGTTTGCCCGGCAGGGACGCCGTCTCGAGAGCGCTCTTCCGGCGGGTGAGTTCCCTTGCCTTTCTGGCCGCGATCCGTGCAGCACTGGTATCTATACACTTCTGTACTATCCTCTTCGCGGTGGAAGGATGCTCCTCGCAGAACTCGGAGAGGCCCGTATAGACCAGTGATTCTGTTGTTCCCTTGACCTCTCTGTTCCCCAGTCTGGTCTTCGTCTGGCCCTCGAACTGCGGGTTCGTCAGCTTGATGCTTATCACCGCGGTGAGCCCCTCCCGAACGTCGCTTCCTGAGAAGCTCTGATCGGTCTTCCGGAACAGGCTGTTTCCTGAAGCGTAGTCATTCAGACATCTGGTGAGGGCTGCCTTGAATCCGGTCAGGTGCGTGCCCCCGTCAATTGTGTTGATGTTGTTTACGAAGCTGAAGATCTCTTCCTGGTATCCGCTGTTGTACTGTACGGCAACGTCTATCGAGAAGAAGGACCCGTCCTCCAGCTCGGTCTCGCGGGTCAGGTGTATGGGGTCTTCGTGCAGAGTGTGCCTGGTCTCGTTCAGAAACGATACGAAGGATGTAATCCCTCCTCTATAGCGGAACTTGTGGCTTTTCCTGCCACCGTCCTTTCGGTCATCCCGGATCGTTATCGTCAACCCGTTGTTGAGGAACGCGAGTTCCCGGAGTCTCCTCGAGAGGATATCAAAGCTGAAATCCGTCGTCTCGAAAATTTCTGTATCGGGTTTGAACGTTATCAGCGTTCCCCTGAGGTCGGTTTTCCCGTCCTTTCTGAGGGATCCCACCGGTTTCCCCTGCCTGTACGTCTGACGATGGATCGTGCCATTTATCCTTATTTCGACGTCGAGTTGCTCGGAGAGCGCGTTTACCACGCTTACTCCTACTCCGTGCAGGCCTCCCGAAACCCTGTATGACTCGCTGTCGAACTTCCCGCCGGAATGGAGGGTGGTCATCACGACCTCTACAGCCGGACGTTTCATCTTCGGATGAAGGTCTATCGGTATTCCACGACCGTTATCCTCGACGGATATGCTTCCGTTCTCCATCATAATTACGTTTATGCTGTCGCAGTGACCAGCCTGTGCCTCGTCTACGCTGTTGTCGACGACTTCGTACACCAGGTGATGGAGCCCTGTGGAGGAGGTCGACCCGATGTACATGCTGGGTCTCTTCCTGACAGCCTCGAGCCCCTCGAGAACCTTGATTGAGTCAGCATCGTAGCTCTTCTGTTTATCGCACAAGGTGCTCTACCCTTCAGTGGCCTTTCGGCTCATATCCGTGCCGGAGCAGATTACTCTCAGCGAATCGAACAGTACTTTCCCGGCGAATCCGTTGAGTCTGTCCAGTATCTCCCTTTTCCGGAGCCGTATCTCCATTGCAGCTGCCGGGTGGAATACCCTCAGAACAAGAACCGACTTCCTGAACCCGGTCGGGTGTGCGATATGGCTTATTTCCTCTCCTACGAGCCGTTCCCATTCCCCGAGAACCCTCTGTCTATCATGGCCTGTATTCAGTTCCAGCTTTCCTGTAAGCTGGGACAGGAGTTCCCCGAGACGTTTCAAGTTCACCCCTCGCGAAAGGACTACCCTTTTGCGTTCCTTTCTGACTTGGCCTATCCGTAAACAGGGTTTTCAGTCCGCAGCCGGTAGCTTGACCGGCATGAGAAGAGCAAGGTACGAGACTCCCTCCTCGGGTGTTTCGTCCTCGATCACAACCGCCGTAGCGCTGTCTTTCATGTTGAGTATGACTCGTTCGCTTGACATGTTTCTGAGTATCTCGAACAGAAAATCTCCGTTGAAGCCTACCGAGAGAGGGTCCGACGAGTAATCCCCATCCAGTTTCTCTCTAGCCTCCCCTGCATCGGTGTTCTCGGCCTGGATAAGTACATTACCCGGCTCGAGCGTGAACCTGACCTGGTGTGTTGCAGGATTTGCAATTATCCGCATCCTTCGAAGAGCGGAGATGAGGTCCTCACGGGAGATGCCGAGCGGTTTGTCGTTCTCTCCCGGTATGACTTTTTCGTATGGTGGATACGGTCCCTCAATTGTCCTGCTGAATATCTTCGTATCTCCGAATTCAAAAGATATCTGCGTACCCTGGGATCTGATCTGCACTTCTTCTTCATCAGCCAATCGCGCAAGAAGGTTCAGTGCTTTGGGGGCTAAGATTGCATCCAGTACGGTGTCAGATGCGATTTCTGAAAGTTTTATCCTTGCAAGTCTATGACCATCCGTTGCAACAATCTCGAGACCAGATGAATCCAGTTTCCATAAGGCGCCATTAAGAGCTGGTCTGTAATCATCACGTGCCACCGCATAGGCTGTTTTCCTGATAGCATCTCCAAGAACCTTCATTGGTAGAATAGCTTTTTCAGTATCCGAGTGCGATGGTAGAGCCGGAAAGCTGTCACGAGAACTACCACTCAGCGTAAACGAACTCTGACCACACGATATCGTTATCCTATTCCCGGTTCCGGTGAGGTGTACATCTCCTCCAGGTAACTCTCTTACTATCTCGTGCAGCTTCTTGCCGGGCAGCGCTACCGACCCGGCCGTAGTAATTGTAGCAGGTATGGATGTCGTTACTGTGGTATCAAGATCTGTCGCCGCAAGATTCAATCGGTCTCCACTAGATTCCAGAAGGATATTCGTAAGCGACGGAAGACTTGTCCTGGAAGGAAGAGCCGTAGCTACAATGTTGAGACCCTTAAGGAAATCAGTATGTGAAACAAGGAGCTTGATCATGATCGTGCCCTTCAGCTGACATAATGAGAAAGAGAGAAAACAATTGTTGTTATTATAGCTGTTGATATGTGGAAACGTTACCCGTAATGACAGGCCGAAAAGTATATATGAATGATGAAAACATGTTGAAAGTTGATTAGTGAAACAGACGTTTTCCACAAACCAATGAAAACGTAGAGAGAGACAGTGTTTTTCAACATGATATGGTCGAAGAAAAGATGGTTGTCCACAAGGAATAAACGGCTAAACGGTTAACTTTTTCTTGAGCTCGGAGACCTTTCGTTTCAAAGAAACATCATCTTCACAAAGACGGTTTATTCGCTCTATTGAGTTGAGAACGGTGGAGTGATCTCTTCCGTCGAAGAAACTGCCTATATCCGCTAGAGAGAGATCCGTTAGCTCGCGGATCAGATACATTGATATCTGGCGTGGAACAAGGATCTCTCTTTTTCGGAGTTTTCCCTTGAGCTGTGCTGGGGGAATAGAGAAAAGGTCTGCGACAGCAGCGGTTATCGATGCTGGAGAAAGCTTCCTGTACTGTGTTCCAAGGAAGTCGCTGACAACCTTTTTAGTTAGATCCAGGTCAATGTTTCTGCTCTGTACGCGTGAAGTAGCTGCGAGGAGATGCACCATTCCCTCCAGCTGTCTGACGTTGTTCTTTATCGAAGAAGCGATGTATTCGAGAACCTCGTGAGACATTACCTGACCCTCGTCTCTGACCTTCATTTCAAGAATAGCTAGCCGCGTTTCGTACTGTGGAGGCTGGATATCTGCAACAAGACCGCTCTGGAATCTAGAGACCAGACGTTCCTCGAGCGGTTCGATCTCGTGAGGTGGACGATCGGACGTAAGGACAATCTGCTTTCCGTACTGATAGAGCTCGTTGAACCTGTGGAAGAGCTCATCTTGCGTTCCTTCCTTGCCGGCGAGGAACTGGACATCGTCCATCAGCAGGAAATCGATATCCTTGTACTTGCTCTGAAAGTCGGAGATCCTTTTGCTTGTGAGAACTGTCTGTATGTACTGCCTCGTGAATTCCTCGGAGGACAGGTACCGGAACGTCTTCTGCGGCTGGTTTTCCCTGACGTAGTGGGCGATCGCCTGCATGAGATGTGTCTTTCCGAGACCGGCACCACCATAGATGAAGAGGGGATTGTATCGGGAGACGCCGTGCTCTCTTGCTACGGAGAGGGCTCCGGCGTATGCGAGTTCGTTACTCGGACCCTGAACGAAGCGGTCAAATGTGTATCCGGGCTTCAGGTACATGTACGGCTGCCTGGCAGCGGGGGGAAGGCTTTCGCCGGCAGGTTTGCGAGGGCTGCTCTCGCTTGAAGCCATGCAGACCAGGGTGAGACCCGGCAGATCAGCGTATTCCCTGATGAACTCTTCGAGCATAGGACCAAAATGCGCCTTCGCGAACTTGGCAGCGAAATCATTAGGGAAACAGACAAAGAACTGTTCGCCATGGAGCTTTTCGAACACAGAAGGGGCCAGCCAGGTGTGAAAAGAGGAAGGCGGGATCCTTTCCTTCGCTGAAGCGAGACATCGGCTCCAGAGAGCCCTGCATTCGGGCTCGTTCAAGGCAGTTTCCGGGGGAAGCATAAGTCGCTATACCGTAGAGGGAAAGGATGGTTTTCAACATGGATTTCCACAACGAAAAACCTCTCTAAAACATTGTACGAGAACACGTTAACATGAAGCGACATTTTCTCTGGCGATGCGTTGTTGATTACTTGCAAGCATGACCCTTTCCAGACAGGCAAGATACTTGACAGGAGCATTATGCTTCGCTAGCTTCATGCTTCGTTCAGAGAATCTCACCGGATTATCGAACAAGTCGGTTTCTACATTGCCGGTTAAAGGCAGGCTGCGTCAAGGTGCCTGCGGGGAGAGACAGGATGAAGAGAACATTCCAGCCAAGCCGTATCTCCAAAGCCAGGCGACATGGATTCAGGGCAAGGATGGCCAGCAAGTCGGGGCGGAAGGTCCTAAATGCCAGAAGGCGCAAGGGGCGAAAGAAGCTCATACCCTAGAAAAGCGCCGAAATCGCTGAAAAGAAGCTCGCTGTACAGAGAGATCTACAGAACAGGGAGAAGATACAGGGGCAAGGCGATAAAGGCGGTGTACAGAAGCAATACCCTGGGCGCAATACGCTTGGGGTTTTCTGTGTCACGAAGGACGGGAAATGCAGTGAAGAGAAACCGCTTCAGGAGAAGGATAAAGACTCTGGCCAGGGAAGAGGGAGTCGGGTTGAGTGTCGACATTATACTCTCGCCCGTGGACAGGCTCGAGAATGCGACATGGAAGAATCTGAGGAATGATTTCCTCAGCTTTCTGAAACTCATTGGGAGAAACTGACATAAGAGCTATTCTTCTTCTGCTGATAAGAGGTTACAGGAAGATCGTATCGCCTATACTGCCACAGAGCTGTAGATTCGACCCATCCTGCAGCGTTTACGCGGAAACGGCGGTATCGAAGTTCGGAGCGCTGAAGGGGGGGTGGCTGTCCGTCTGCCGGATAGCCAGATGTCATCCGTTCAGCAGAGGTGGAAACGATCCCGTGCCCGGGACATGGGAAGACAGGAAGAGGAAATGGGCGATCAGAAAAGGCTGATACTCGCCGCTCTACTCATGGGAGTTGTTCTTCTCGTGAGCTGGATGCTTACCAATCGCGGAACAGCGAATGAAACCGTGAACACGGTAGACACAGTGCAGCCAGTACAGGCGGAGTTAGAACCGGAGCCAGAACCCGACACGGTGTATGCTGTGTCGGACACCCTGCAGGTGATTGAACCTGATACGTCACTTGTCGAGTTTCCATTGCGTACGATAACGGTAATCGTGAAGGATTCAACGGGCAAAGAGATAATAGAAGCCAGCATCTCTACAGCAGGGGGCGAGATAACACGCTGGAAACTAATGGAATACGAGGACATGCCCGGCGCAGGACAGACAGGACAGGTAAACCTGGCCATGAAGCCGTGGCTGGGGGACCGGATCGACGGTACCCTGGTCCGGTTCGATTACGACGGGCCGGATACGGTAATCGTTTCGAGCAGAACAGAGGTCGTCCTGACCGGAAACGACGACGTGGCAAAGAGTTTTCTGTTCGATACCGGTTTCTACGGGTTCAGGCTCGAACGTACGGGCCTGGGGGTGACCACAACGATCGCAGGAGGGGTTCTCCCGGTAAGTGAGCGGGGAGTGGACACGGGCAGGTACTACCAGGCCGTATGGTATGCTGAGAAGTTGAAAAAGAAGTATAGCAATAAGATAGATGCAGAGATGCCAGTCGGTAACGTGAGATGGATAGGTTCGACCAGCAAGTACTTCTCCATACTTCTCCTCCCGATGTCATACGACAGAGTCGAGGGCTACATCGCTCCAAACGGCGACGAGTCCCCTTACATCGCCTTGGACGACAACAGGATCACCGTATACGCGGGTCCGCTGAGTTATGCAGGATTGTCGGATCTCGGGAGAGATACAAACCAGCTTGTAGATTTTGGGTGGCCGATAATACGCTGGATAGGCAGGCTGATATTCTGGTTCTCGAACTCGATCCTCGCATTCGTCGGGAACTGGGGAGTAAGGATCATTCTCGTGTCCATCGCTCTGAAGGTAATCCTCCTCCCCCTTACCACGAAGAGCTTTACTTCCATGCAGAAGATGCAGACGATCCAGCCCAGGATGAAGGAACTCCAGGAGAAGTACAAAGGAGACTCGAAAAAGCAGCAGGAAGCCCTGCAGAAGCTCTACAGGGAAGAGGGGGTCAATCCGCTGGGCGGCTGTCTCCCGCTGCTTCTCCAGATGCCCGTTTTCTTTGCACTGTACAGGGTTCTCTCAAGTGCTGTGGAGCTGAGAGGGGCACACTTCGTGCTCTGGATAAACGATCTCTCCAGACCCGAGATACTTATACCTTTCAGTACGAAGATCCTGGGCCTCTCGGGAATCGGACTACTGGCGGTACTCATGGGAGCCGCTTTCTTCGTACAGCAGAAAATGACTACCGTCAGCAGCCAGCAGAAGGGCATGATGTACTTCATGCCGATCCTGATGACATGGCTCTTCATGAGGTTTCCAGCAGGGCTGACCCTTTACTGGTTCATGAACAACATTCTCACCATAGGGCAGCAGGAATACATCAAGATAAAGCTCCGCCGGAAAGAGAACTGAAGAACCGGAAGGGCAACCGCAGGAAATGAATGATGTCATAGCGGCCCTGGCCACGCCGGCGGGAAGGTCTGCCCTTGCGATAGTGCGGATGAGCGGCCAGGGATCGATCAAACTCGTAGAGGCTCTCATGAAGCTGAATTCAGGCAGATTGTGCGGAATTCGCAGATCCGTAGGCAGCTTGTACAGAGGACAGCAAGAGGTCGACAGCATCGTCGCCATTTCCTGGCCGGAGGGGAAGAGCTATACCGGCGAGGAGATGGTAGAGCTCATCTGCCATGGCGTGCCAGCGATAGCCCGGGAAATCCTCTCGCTCCTGATGGAGCAGGGGGTAAGGGAAGCAAGGCCAGGGGAATTCACAAGGAGAGCCTTCCTGTCCGGGACACTTGACGGGGTCGACGTAATAGCCCTGTCGAATCTCTGGGATGGCGGCGGAGCGGGGATCGCCGGAGCATTCAGGGAGATGGCGAATAGAATCCTCGATGTCATCGAACGGGCAAGGGAAGAACTCGAGGGCAGGATAGAGTTTGGCGAAAGTCATGGTGTCGGGATGTCGATGGCGGAGGTGGAACAGCTCATCGGCAGCATCAGAGATGACTTAACTGTCCTCAGGAGCAAGGCCGGAGTCCTTGACGGAAGGTCCCGTCTCTTCATCATGGGTCCCACCAACACGGGGAAGTCAACACTCTTCAACCTTCTCGCGGGCGGAGAATATGCCGTTGTCTCCGACAGATCGGGTACGACAAGAGACGGAAGATCAGTCGAGGTGGAGATAGAGGGACGCAGCATCCTCCTGCACGATACAGCCGGTGTGGGAGGAAGAGACCTGGATGGAGAGGCAGGCAGGATAGTCGAGGCTTCTCTGACCAATGCAGACAGGATTGTCTGGCTCACTGACGAAAACGGGAAAGGACCGGGGGCTGAGCTGACTTCAAGCGTCGGAGACCTGCTGGCGGTTCAGCCAATGTCCGACCTCCACGAAAGGACCGGATTCAGGATATCGTCTCTGACCGGAGAAGGGGTGCAGGAACTCAGGTCATGGCTGGTCTCGTCGCCCGGAGAGATTTCTCTTACGGGGCTTGCTCTTGCGGTGTCGAGGGATATAGACGAATCGAGCGAGCATCTCGAAGCGGCAGAAGAAGCAATAGCAGCTAGCCTGATGGAGGGCGCAGCCGAGCGGCTGCGGTCGATATTGCGGGAAGAGGAGCTCGAGATCTGCGTCGAGAGGGCTCTCTCGAAACTATGCGTGGGAAAATGATCCGGGATGTTGCCATTGCGGGAGCAGGACATGCGGGAATAGAGGCGGCGCTGGCCGCATCCAGGAAGGGGTGCTCCGTAGTACTGATCACGACATCGCTCCGGCGAATAGGAGAGATGTCCTGCAATCCGGCAATAGGAGGAGTAGCCAAGGGGACCCTTGTTCGCGAAATAGACGTACTCGGGGGAGCCATGGCGGAGTCCGCAGACGCGACAGCGCTCCAGTACAGAATGCTGAACAGGAGAAAGGGCCCGGCTGTCTGGGGGCCCCGAGTCCAGTCGGATTTGATGCTCTACGCGAAGCGACAGCGCTATCTGCTCTCCACCGCGGGTATAGACCTCATTGAGGATGAGGTAGTTGCCCTGTCCGGACAGACCGAACACCCGGATGGATTCGTCTGCAGGAAGAGAGGAGAAGTCAGGGCGCGCGCGATGGTGATCGCGACCGGCACCTTCCTGGCCGGACGTCTCTTCAGGGGTGAAGAGCGCTGGAAAGGGGGCCGGATAGGAGACATCGCCGCCGACTCTCTGGAGAGCGACCTCAGGAAGCGTATGTTTCACGTGAAACGTTTCAAGACCGGGACGCCCCCCAGGATAGTCAGGAACACGGTAGACCTGGATAACCTCGATGTACAGGAGGAAGATCCCGTACGGTTCAGATTCAGTTTCCGCGAAGGAGAGGTTTCCGCCAGGAGAGAGAAGTGCTTCACTGTCAGGACATGCAGCAGGACCCGGAATGCAGCAGTGAAGTACATGGCGAAATCACCCCTTTTCAGCGGTTCCATAGCGGGACTCGGTCCACGTTATTGCCCGAGCTTCGAGGACAAGGTCGTAAAGTTCCCCGACAGAACAGATCATCTGATTAACGTGGAACCGACGGGTTTCAGATCAAGGCTTCTATATCTCAACGGGCTCTCGACCAGTCTGCCGAGAGAGGCGCAGGAAGAAATGGTGAGAAGTCTTCCGGGATTCTCCGGTGCTCTGATCGCCTTGTACGGCTATGCCGTTGAATACAGCAGTCTGGAAAACTCCGAAATTGACATGTCGCTGCGTCTGCGCCGTACGGAAAACGTATTTGCAGCTGGCCAGATACTCGGAACGTCCGGCTATGAGGAAGCGGCAGCGCTCGGTCTGCTTGCGGGCGCAAACGCAGCGAAAAGAGCAGCGGGAGAAGAACCTCTTGTTGCTCCAGGGAGAGCTGAAAGCTACCTTGGAGTGATGGTCGATGATCTGGTGAACGTCAAACAGGAGGAACCGTACAGACTCTTCTCGTCAAGAGCGGAAAACAGGCTCCAGATCCGCCAGGACAATGCCATAACAAGACTGATGCCCTTCGCAATCCGACTGGGCACCGCACGCAGAGATGATATCAGGAGATGGAAGAGGAGGGAGAGAGAATCTGGGGATATCACCGGGACGCTCGGGACAATACGTCTGGAGGGAAAGAAGGCGATAGAGATCTGCAGGAGGCCGGAAACGGACGTAGACCGCATGATAGAGGCAGTTCCTATCCTGAGGAAATACGACAGGGATACAATTTCATCGGTGATTCTCGACGAGAAGTACAGAGGCTATATCGAGCGGAGCAGGAGAAAGCTCCGAGCGAGGGACAGGTTGAAATCCGTTCCCCTCTCGGCAATAGACTCATACATGGACATAAGTGAGATATGCTGGGAAGCAAGGGAAGCTCTGGAGCGGGAAAGACCTGCCAGTCTTGGAGAAGCCGCCAGGCTGGCAGGAGTACGCTCCGCGGATATTGAAGGACTCATAATCTATCTCAGCCGGGGTCGAAGTGCCCGCAGGATTCTGCGTTCCACGTGAAACACATCCCCGATTACGGCAAGGCCCTGGAAGACTGCCGGGTCATGGGTATCGAGCATACTCCTGATGCCCACGGAAGGCTGGAGCGGTACGCGTCGATGCTCGAGAGCGAAAGCAGGAGGACAAACCTGATCGGACCTTCCGAGATGTTGAGGCTCTGGCGAAGACACATACTCGAATCGATGGCCTACTCTCTCATGCTGACATGGGATAGTAGAGTCGTCGATGTGGGAAGCGGTGCCGGATTCCCCGGCCTTGTTCTGGCGATAATGGGTTTCGAGCTCCTTCTCGTAGAACCGAGGAGGAAGAGGAGCTCCTTCCTGGCAAGGACGGTTGCCGGTCTCGGCCTGGAAAAAGTTGAAATAGTCCGTTCCAGACTGCAAAGGTGCCAGGCGTTCCCCCCGGGAACGCAGTTCGTAACCAGGTCAGTGCTGAAACCAGGGAAACTGCTCGATTACATGAAGATTGTGTGCGAAGGATCGTTTAGCTGCACACGCCGATACGGAGAGAAGAGTGGCATACCGGAAGGAGCCGGACGGCTTGAACTTCCGTCTCCTCCGCTTGACCGTCCGGGGATATTGGTGCAGTATCGCCATCCGGACTGAAATACATTCCCGTCGCGAGAGGCTCCCGATGAAAACCCCACGGATCCTGTCCATCGCAAATCAGAAGGGTGGAGTCGGCAAGACTACTTCGGTCATCAACCTCGCCGCAAGCATCTCTGTTCACGACATCGATGTTCTGGTAATCGATATGGACCCGCAGGCAAATGCAACCAGCGGGCTCGGTCTTGGAGAGGAAAGCGAGTACGGCGTAAACGGCCTTATGTCAGGGACATGCACCCTTGGTGAAGCCATAGTACCCACGGAGATGGACGGGTTTTTCGCCGTACGCGGTTCCCGTGACCTGGCTGGCCTGGAAATAGAACTCGCCGCACAGCACGATAGGGAATTCTTTCTCAGGAACGCACTGGAATCAGATGCCCTCAGAGACTTCTCCTGGGTGCTCATCGATTGCCCACCGTCCCTCGGGCTTCTCACGCTCAATGCACTCGTCGCGTCCAGCGCAGTGCTGCTTCCTCTCCAGAGCGAATACTACGCTCTGGAAGGACTTTCTCACCTCTTCGAGACGATACGCAGCGTACGGAGACTGTGGAATCCGGGACTGGCCATACACGGTGTTTTTCTTACAATGTACGACAGGAGGCTGCGTCTGAGCCGCGAGATCGAGCAGGATGCCAGGGCAAACCTCGGTGAAACCCTCTTCAGAACCAGGATACCGAGAAACGTAAGACTAAGTGAGGCACCTAGTTATGGAAAACCAGCGCTCCTGTACGACGCACTTTCAACGGGAGCGAGGAGCTACATGAACCTCGCGAGAGAAGTTATGGCGAGATGACAGGCAGGAAGAAGGCGCTGGGAAGAGGACTGGAAGCCCTGCTTCCCGTAATGGAAAGGGAGCCCGAGGGTACAGAGACCGTATCCGTAGATATTGATCGTATAGACCCAAATCCGTTTCAGCCCAGGGTTGACTGGAATGCCGAGGAGCTCGAGACGCTGGCCGCTTCGATACGATCCAATGGAATCCTGCAGCCTCTGGTTCTCCGCCGCAGGGGAAAGAGGTATCAGCTCATCGCCGGAGAAAGGCGCCTGCGGGCGGCAAAGACCGCAGGACTCGAAAGAGTTCCTGCCGTCGTCAGAGAGGCTGATGACAGGCAGATGCTGGCTCTGGCCCTGGTCGAGAACATCCACAGGCGAGATCTCGGTCCCCTCGAGAAAGGAGAAGCCTTCCGGAGGCTTTCAGAAGAATTCAATCTGACCCAGGAGGAAATGGGCTCACAGGTTGGTCTGAGCAGGTCGGCTGTTGCGAATTTCATCAGACTGCTCGATCTGCCTGGCAGCGTGAAGGACCTTATGAGAAGCGGAAGGCTCTCGATGGGTCACGGAAGGGCTCTTCTCGGACTGGAAGACACGGAAGCAATCGAAAGGCTGGCCCGGAAAGCAGCAAAGAGAGGATTGAACGTCCGGCAAGTAGAGGAGATCGTAGGCACGTCGGGGAGGACGTCAGGAAAGCGCAGGAAGAAGACCAGAGGCGCTACTCCGGACGAGGAGAAACTCGTCAGCCGGCTCCAGCGAAGGTTCAAGACCAGAGTACGTATCCGGGACCGGGGAGGTTCCGGACGTATCGAGATAGAGTATCATACTCTGGAGGAGCTGGACAGGCTCCTGGAAGAGCTCCTCAGGGAATAAACCACAGGCAAAGAGGGGGGATCCGTGCACGATATCAGGCTCGAAGCCATCGGGGGGGACGGGCCCGAAGACCTCTTCATCCGAGGCTGGGAAGAGCTCTTCAAGCGACTCGAGCTGATCCGTCAGGATCTGTCTGTAGCGGAAAGGCGCCCTATTACGGACAGTACAAGGCAGAATCTGGAAAAACAACTCAAGGACCTTGCGCAGATCTCAACCACCTACGAGAACAGGTGGATGGATTTCGAACGGAGAAAGCGCGAACTGGAGAGGCTTCTCGACTGACAGGATCTAACAGGGAAAGATCAGACCGGAGTCAGGCCAGGTTGAACTCCCTCTTTACCGCTTCGATCCTGGAATTGAAATGAACAAGCTGAATTGCAAAGGTCCCGGAAAGTCTGCTGAGATAATCCATCTCACTCGATATTCCGTCGAAAGTGATATCACCGACACCTTTCGCGGATACGAGAGTGCTCACATCGTTACCGAGCTTTCGCAGCCTGCGTTCCAGCGTCATCCAGCCGGTATCGAGACAGGACCTTGCAGACCCGGTATTCATAGACACCTCCTGAATATCGACACACTATAACCGATCAAGGCAGAGACGCAAGCCTGCAGGAGCGTTGACGGATATGCCTGCGTCTACTGTGTTGTGTACGCACATCCGTCCTCGACGTACGGCACTCTTGGACCTTGCACAGACCGTACCGGCAAACCATGTATCCACGGCCCTCTATGCCACCATGCTTCTGAAGCCGACGGGAAACACCGGCTGCACCCCAGTATTGACAGCCTGACTGGCGATGCTATTGTACTCGCTGAAAGTCAGAAACAGGAGGATACTGATGGCATACAAGATAACCGAAGAATGCATCGCCTGTGGTGCATGCCTGCCCGAGTGCCCGGTTGAAGCGATCAAAGAGGGAGACAAGTACACCATCGATGCTGCTGCATGCATAGACTGCGGCGCTTGTGCAGCGGTATGTCCTGTAGAGGCTATCCAGGTACCCTGAGCCTGTGAAAAGTACGGACTAGATTCCGGGTTGTCCGGGAAAAAAGGACCGGGGGCCGTCGCCTCCGGCTCATTCACTTACTGGAGTTTCTTCCACCAGTCTTGTATAGAGGTCGAAGAGCTGGTCGATCATGATACTGGCGGAGAAAGGCTCGAGATCCTGGTCGACTTTTTCCAGAAGGGATTCCTGCAGGGAAGGGTCACCCAGTATCTTCATCACTCCCCGAGCAAGACCTTCCTGATCTCCCTCGCCGCAAAGAATGCCGTTCCTGGTTCCATCGATGAGTTCCGATATTCCCCCGACATCCGTTGCTACAACGGGAATGCGTGCTGCGAGAGCTTCCAGCATCGCTCTCGGGAAGCCTTCGCTTCTCGAAGTGATAAGGAATACGTCGAAACCGGGAAGGAGATCAGGCACATCACTACGATTTCCGAGCAGATGAAAATTGTCCTGAAGTCTCAATTTCCTGATATAGCCTTCCGTGAGCTCCCTCTGGGGGCCGTCACCTACAATGATGAAGTGAGTGTCGGGCATCGACTTTACGACACGTGCAGCGACGTTGACGAAGAAGAGCGGAGCTTTCTGGGCGGCGATCCTCATGACCGACCCGACGACGGGGACATCTTCGGGGATTCCCATACGGGCGCGTGCCTCAGACCGTTTGCCTCTGGCAGCCTTGAAAGCATCGAATTCGACGCCGCTCCTGATGACTACGTAACCATCCGGCATGCCGATTCCCTTGTCTGTACCTTTACGGATATCGTGAGGACTGACCACGATGGAGGAGTCGGCGATGTTGTGGCCGACTTTCTCGAGCATGACATAGGTGTACTTCTTCAGCAAAGGCATGCTCTCGAAAAAGGACCATCCATGAACGGTCTGGACGACCTTGACTCCACCACACGAGGCGGCAGCGAGACGCCCGAGGAACTTGGCCTTCGACCCATGCGTGTGGATTATGCTGAAGCCGCCGTTTTTGATGATTCTTCGAATCTCGAAGAGGGCACACAGATCGCTCCACGGAGAAATCCTCCGCTTGAGATGACAGGCAAAGTAGACGGGGATGGAATAGCGGTTAGCCAGGTTCAGGAAGCTTCCCTCAGGCGATATCTCGGGACCTGCAAGAATAGAAGAGGGGTAACCACGGGCAGTTATGTCCCGGCAGCTTAGCAGAGTGTTCATCTGGGCGCCGCCGACGGCGAGTTTCGTTATTATATGTAGAATTGATATCGCGGGTCTAACCGGCATCAACCCTTGACCTTACCGCTGTTCTTTTTCATACGACAGAGCCCCGTGGCGTACAGGTAGAAGAGCGTCAGGAGAATGGAGAGGCCGGAGTAGAAGAGCGGGCTGAGGAAGACGGAACCTGTTGCCCAGAAGGCCAGAAGCGGCAGGGCAAGGTGCTTCATATGATCCCTGACTGTCCATCGCCCTCTTTCAGGGTCATCAGGGAGATCCCGGAAGATCCTGAAAAGGTCCTCCGAGATGCTGAAGACGACAACGGACAACGCTACGAGAAAGAGGTGAAGTACCATTCCCCCAGGAAGGAAGTCACTGCTGACGAAGGAAATGAGAGCCGTTACAAAGGGCAGGAAGAGAAGCCCCGCAAGCAGAAACATCATTCCGGCGAAGAGAGCACCGTCCCCCGATAGTATCCGGTTTCGAGCGGATATCTTCGCGAGAGTGTGCTCCAGAAGCATTCTGGACAGCCGGAAGAGACCCATAATGGCAAGAACGACAAGCAGAACCAGCCCGTAGTCTGTGAGTCTGTCCAAGCTAACCCCCTGTGGAATCGATAGTTCACGTAAAGGCAAATATTGGAGGTCCAGGGACCTCATGACAACCGTACTCTGCCGGAGCCTACTTCTCCTTGCCTGTTTTCATCTGAACCGAGAATCCTGCGGCTGCGAGCACTGCCAGAATAAGCCAGTAGACCAGGGTACTGACGGAAACAGATACGTGAGCGAGTATCGCGACAGAAGCGAGCGCAGTCATCGATCCGCCCAGAAGAGCTGTCAGCATGGACAGGAGAGGCTTCCGGAACGCCAGCAGGAGTCCACCCGCGGCCAGGGAGCCGAACACCCTGAGGGCAATGTGAACTTCTGGAACATGTGAAGAGAGGAGGAACCAGGTTATCAGTGCACCCGCCGCGAAAAGCGAGAGCTTGTAGAGTAATATGCCGAGCACGGAAGCCGTTACTCCGCAGATCCAGGGTCCCCAGTCGAGCAGGAATCGGCTTCCGGTAAGTGACGCGAGGATCTCCGAGCCGTACAGCCAGCCCATCATGAAACATGCAACCGCAAGCGCGAAAATTATCAGCTTCCTGCCGAGGAAACAGAGGCATAGCCCGATTACGAGCATGAGAATCGCCGCGGCGAGGGGATCCAGCATTAGGAGAATATCCATATCCGTCTATTCATCTCCTTTCAAGTCGTCGAGCACGCGCAGCAGATGCGAGATACCGTTTATACTGCAGAGCCCTTCATGGCTCAGGTTCCTGTTCTGTGAGTTCTCGACGAATACCGCGGGGAAACCGCCGCACCTCGCTGCAGCCACGCCCTTGTGAGCATCTTCGAATACCAGACATCTGGATGGTCTTGCTCCCATGACCGAAGCGGCCTTCAGGAAGATGTCCGGGAAAGGTTTCTTACGGAGACCCTCCCCGCCGACGACAGGCGGGACCGGAGTCCGGTTACCCTCGAGGATGATCCGGATCCGGTCAGAGGTGGTGTTCGATGCTATTGTGAATGGTTTTCGTCCGGGCTCGTCAGCCGAAAGCAGCCTTGTGAAGAGCTCGGATACTCCTTCGAAAAGAGGGATCAGCCCCTGGCGGCAGATGTTTTCGTAGAATTCACTCTGGCGGTTCCGGGCAAGTTCCTTGTCGACGTGGTCGAGAGAATGACGTTTGATCTCGCCATCAAGACCCTCGCCGAGGGAGGTCCAGTACAGCCAGTAGTCTTCCTCGGGGATGGAGTGACCCCAGGGCTCGAGAGCCATGTTCCACGATTCTCTGTAGAGCGGCTCGCTGTCGGCGATAACGCCGTCAAAGTCGAAGATGAGCGCTGTGCTGCTCATCCAGAGTTCGAGTAGCTGGTCGATCTCTGTGGACAGATGAACCCTCCGTTGCAGGGTGGTGTGCCGTTACCGATGGTTACATAATAGCAATCCTGTGTGCAATCCGCACATTTCTACAACATACGAATGCGCAGGAAAGCACAGGCCAGAGACTCGGCAAGGCCATGCAAGGGCATGTCGCGCCACTTATCCGAGAGTGGAGGATTGAATTGTTTACAGACTTCGAGGGGATAAGGGAAGCCGCAAGGGGAATATCCCACTCGCGCGTGGCAGTTCCCATGGGAATCGACAGGGCTTCCCTTGAAGCCCTTGTGACGGCATGCGAGGAGGAGCTTGCTACCTCGGTGATAATAGGTCCCTCGGCAGCAGTAAGGGAATCGATGGAAGAGATCGGGAGAGCCCTTCCAGAAGGAATCGACATAATCGATTGCGACGATGCGCTAGAGGCAGCAGAAAAAGCTGTGAAAATGGTCCGTTCTGGAGAAGCCTCGATGCTCATGAAGGGGCTCATGAAGACCTCTCTCTTCCAGAAAGCGATACTGGACAAGGAGTTCGGCCTCAGAACCGACAGGATACTGAGTCATGTAGCAGTAATAAGTGTTCCAGGCTACGGCAGGCTCATCGCCATTACCGATGGCGGGATGAACATCAGGCCCGATGAAGAGGCGGTTATCCAGATCGTAAAGAACGCGGCCGGTGTTATGAAGAGCCTGGGTATCGGTAAACCAAGGGTTGCACTCCTTGCTGCCATAGAGGTTCCGAACGAAAAGATGCCGGAGACGATCCTGTTCTCAGGGATAGCAGAAAAGGGTATCCCCGGTGTTCATGTGGAAGGACCCATTGCGGTCGACGGCGCGATGGATTCCGTGGCCGCCGGGATCAAGGGAATGGACGGCCCGGTCGCCGGCAGGGCAGACATCCTGGTGTGCCCGGACATTGCGTGTGGGAACATCTTCGCCAAGGGCCTGATGTACATAGCAAACGCAGAGATAGGAGGACTGATCGCAGGAGCTGCAGCCCCCGTAGTCATGCTGTCCAGGGCTGACAGACCAATTACGAAACTGAACTCACTCGCCCTTGGTGTTGTCGTATCGGGCGGAGCTGGAAATGACTGACAGACGCATACTCGCGGTAAACCCGGGCGGCACATCGACGAAGTTCGGCGTCTACCTGGAAACGGAGAGTCTGTTCGAAGAGAATATTCGTCATCTCCCAGAGAAGCTCGAGCAGTTCGACACAACGATATCTCAGCTCCGATTCAGGAGGGATGTGGTACTCGACGCCCTGTCCAGGAAGGGATTCGACATAGGAGACCTCACCGCCGTCGTTGGAAGAGGAGGAGCGTTCAAGCCTCTCGAGAGCGGAACGTACCGGGTCTCGAGCAGGCTCCTTGACGATATTACCGAAGGGGTCTCCCTGCAGGCCGACCATCCGTCCAATCTCGGAGCACCACTGGCTCATTCCATAGCAGAGGAAGCGGGCCTGCCAAGTTTCTTCGTGGACCCGGTATGCGTTGACGAGATGGTCGATGAGGCAAGGTTCTCCGGGCATCCCCTGCTCCCCAGGATCAGCCTCAGTCATGCACTCAACATCAGGATGGTGTCGTACAAGGCGGCGCAGGAGATGGGCAAGGCTTTCGACGAGATGAACCTCGTAGTTTTGCACCTGGGGAGCGGTATATCCGTCAATGCGATACGTCGGGGAAGAATGATCGACACGAGCAACGCAAACGATGGCGGCCCATTCAGTCCACAAAGGGTCGGATCCCTTCCGACTACGGGACTTTTAAGGCTCTGCTTCAGCGGGAAGTATGAAGCTGGTGAGATGAAGAAAATGCTACTCAAGCAGGGGGGGCTGTTCAGCTACCTGGGTACCTATCATGTCGGTGAAGCTGTCAGAAGAGCAGAAGAAGGAGATGAGCAGGCCGACCTGGTGCTTCGCGCGATGGTGTATCAGATCGTGAAGGAAGCCGGTGCAATGGCGGCCATTCTTGGAGGAGAGCTGGATGCGGTTGTCGTGACAGGTGGCATCGCACACAACGCGTGGCTGGTCGAGAAGATCGGATCACTCCTGGAGTTCCTCGGCCCTATGCTCGTATATCCTGGCGAGAGTGAACTCGAAGCTCTCGTAAGGGGCGTGCTGAGGGTCCTCGACTCTGTCGAGGTCGAAAAGACATACAGCTGAACCTGCTACCGCCAATTCCGTGCAAGGGCGGAGCATTATCTCGGAAAGGAACCAGATGGGAAAGAGACTCAATGAAGTCGAATCCGGTGTGCTTTTCCTGTCGGGAAACGAAGCGATAGCAAGGGGCGCATGGGAAAGCGGAGTGCACTTCGCAGCAGCCTACCCCGGGACGCCTTCCACCGAAATCCTCGAGGCTATCGGGGAAGAGTATCCGGAGATAGACGCCCAGTGGGCACCTAACGAGAAAGTCGGCATGGAAGTAATTGCCGGAGCATCGTTTGCAGGCGCCAGAGTTCTCTCGGCCATGAAGCATGTCGGACTCAACGTGGCAGCAGACCCGCTCTTCACGCTCAGCTACATAGGTGCGACGGGCGGCATGGTGATAGTGTCCGCGGATGATCCCGGGATGCACTCTTCGCAGAACGAGCAGGACAACAGGCTCATGGGAAGAGCGGCTAAGGTGGTCATTCTCGAACCGTCCGACAGCCAGGAAGCGAAAGACATGGTAGGAGAGGGTCTGGAGATCTCCGAGAGATTCGATACACCCGTGCTCCTCCGTGTCTCCACCCGGATATGCCATTCCAAGAGCCTGGTCGAGGTCGGCCCCAGAAATGAAGTTCCCGTAAAGGGGTACGTACCGGACATCGCGAAGCGGGTACCCATCCCGGGGCATGCCAGAAAGATGCACGCGAGGGTGGAGAAAAGGCTGCTGGAGCTGTCTGGATTCGGATCCGGGAGCGCCCTGAACAGGATTGAAACAGGAGATCCTTCTCTGGGCATCGTCACCAGCGGTATATCGTACCAGTACGTGAAGGAAATCTGTCCAGAAGCGAGTGTTCTGAAGCTCGGTCTCACCAATCCTCTTCCCTGGGATCTGATAAAAGAATTCCTGGAGTCTGTAGACCGCTTGATCATCGTCGAAGAGGGAGAGCCCTTTCTGGAGGAACAGATAAGGTCACGGTTCCTCGTAGCAGTCGAAGGCAAGAAACTGATACCTATCGAAGGGGAGCTCAATCCTGCAATTGTAAGACACGGGGTTAAACCCGATACGGCCGTGGAACCGAAGTTTACCGACGTTCCCCTTCCCGCCAGGCCGCCATCGCTCTGTCCCGGATGTCCCCACAGGGGAGCGTTCCACATCCTCTCCCAGATGAAGCGAAGCTCCACCGGAGACATAGGGTGTTATACCCTTGGCCTGATGCCCCCCTACAATGCCCTGGAGACGACGGTCTGCATGGGTGCTTCCATAGGAGTTCTCAGCGGTATCGAGAAGGCCATTGGCAGAAAGGAGATGGGCAGGCTCGTCGCGGCGATCGGGGAATCGACATTCATCCATTCGGGCATCACCGGGCTCATAGACATGGTCTACAACGGCAACACCGGAACCGTGATGATCATGGACAACGCGCTGACAGCCATGACGGGCGGACAGCAGAACCCCACTACTGGAAAGAACCTCAGAGGGGAACCAGCCCCCTCGATCGATCTTTCCGAGCTATGCAGAGCATGCGGAGTGAAACATGTACGTGTTGTCGACCCGCACGACCTGCCGGAGATGAAGAAAGCTCTCGAAGAAGAGATGGCCAGGGACGAACTGTCGGTGATAATTACGCAACGTCCCTGCATAATGTGCTACAAGCCCGAGTCCAGAGCCGTTGCGGAGCTGGATCCCGAAAAGTGTGTGAGCTGCAGGGCCTGTCTCAGGCTCGGCTGCCCTGCGATCAGCTTCACGGAGGACGAACATCCCAACATAAGCAGAATGATGTGCTGGCCGGACTGCAACCTCTGCGTCCAGGTCTGTCCGACGGAAGCGCTTTCCAAGGACATGGGAGGCAACTGATGCAGAAGATTGTAAACGTGATCCTGTGTGGTACCGGAGGACAGGGAATCCTCCTGGCCAGTGAAGTGCTCAGCGCGGCTGCGATGAATGCCGGCATGGATGTGAAGAAGAGCGAGGTCCACGGAATGGCGCAGAGAGGCGGCAGCGTTTCCAGCCACGTGCGGTTCGGGGAAAAGGTCTACAGCCCTCTTGTAGAGAAGGGCACAGCAGACCTCATACTGGCGATGGAGAAGATGGAGGGCCTTCGCTGGGCTCCATACCTTTCCGAGGAGGGCAGGCTGATCGTCTCCGACCTCGAAATCAACCCCATGACCGTCAACACCGGGCAGGCCGAGTATCCCGATGTCCTCGCTCTGATGGAAGAGCAGGGCCTCCCGTTCTACATGATTCCGGCGTTCGAGATAGCAGGGGAACTCGGTAACCTCAGGGTGGTCAACGTAGTGCTCATCGGTGCAGTATCCTCGATGCTCGGAGGGATCGCAGAAGAGTACTGGCGTCAGGCACTGGAAGAAAGGGTCCCGGCAATAGCACTGGAGGTGAACCTCCAGGCCTTCACCCGGGGAAGAGAGCTGATTCTTTAGTAGGATCAGCCCTGCCTGTACGACTCCAGGGGGTTCGTCGGGAGGCTGTTGTTCTCTCTCCAGGCCCTGACTACCGGTCTCACGTCTGTCACGAAAGCGTCACGAAGGAGTCTGTTGGCAATCCACGGGTCAGGTTTGCTCTGTAGATTCCTCAGTTCGTCAAGATTGACCAAAGCAGCTCTGGCAAGAGCATGTTCGATATTCTCGATTGCTTGTATGAGACCCTCCACTGGACTTGCAACCCTTGTTGAAACACAGACTTCAAAAGTCATATCTGCGAGCGAGCAGAGACCTGATTTCTCAGCCTCGAGCAGATTGAGGAAGAACCTGAAGAGCGCGCCGGCATTGAGCGATCCTGCCGGGAGTCTTCCCTGGGAGAGCCTGTTGTCGGAGAGCGACACGGTACCGAGGATCTTCTGGTGCAGCATGCTGATGATTACACTCTCGACACTCTCTCCCGGGAGAAGCGAGCCCGTGTCCAGCAGAACCCTGCACGAGGGATCGGTTTCCCGGCACAGCCATGCCGCGGTTCCCCAGTCGGGAACGGCGGCCGCGCAGAAGGAGGGATCGAATGGCCGGAAGCAGATCTGCATTGATTCGCTCTTGCGAATCTTCAGGCCGACCTGCCTGAGACCGCTGAGAATATGCTCGAGCATATCCGTGATGCTCTTCTCACCAGGGGAGTCGATACCATCGAGGAGCGGGAAAGTGAACTGCCTGCATTTGAGAATCCTCATCAGCTCGAGATAGGAGAGCAGCTGGTTGATAACTGCCACCCTGACCTCTGGATAGGGTGAAGTCAGCGTGCCGTACATGAGGCGATGGTCGAGCACTCCCCCTTTATGCTGATGGTAAGTCTCCGCATAGATGGTTGCAGGTTTCAACTTGTACTCATCGAGCATGTCTTTTACCTTGGCGGCATCCTCGATGCTGCTAATGTCTCTGGGCGCATGAAGGGCGATGCGGCTGCACCGTCCGGTAAGACTGCTGACCTTGCCTGCCAGTGAAACACGCTGCTTGACCGAACGCGCATCATCCTTGCGGGAATACGTCTGGAAGGAGCTCCCCGCCCGGGCAAGGGCGAACGTAGATACCTGGAGAACAAGATCTCCAAGTCTTTCCATGACGGTTTTCATAACACTCACCTACCCCTTCAGAACAGCACCCGACAAAGCAGCATAGATATTAGATTCAGAGACCTATATTTTCAGCAATTTCCTTCATGGAGTCCAGTGCCAGCTCGATGAATTCCTCCAGTTCGATGCCGGCATGCGAACATTCCCTTATCGACTCGCGGTTCACCGCACGGGCAAAACCCGATTTCGTCATTCTCTTCACTACTGATTTCACCTTCACCGGTGAAAGCTTTCGCTCCGGGTAGATTAGAGCTGTTGCGCTGATCAGACCGGTAACGGATTCGGCAGCGGAGAGTAGATGGTCGAAATCACTCAGCCTTTCGGTACCGTTGTTCTCCGCATTGTGTGATCTGATGGCCTGCAGCGCTTCGTCGGGAAGAATGCCTTCGAGGCGGTCTGCAGCGTACAGGCCGTGCTTCTCCGGCGTGTCTCCTGTCTCCTCGAAGTCCAGGTCATGGAGCAGACCGGCCAGCCCCCAGATCTCTTCATCAGCCCCCTTCACTCGAGCCAGGGCTCTCATTATCGCTTCGGTGGCAAGGCAGTGGTATCGAAGGTTCTGTGCTTCGATACCCTCCTCTAATAGCTTAAGAGCTTCATCACGTGTCAGCAATTCCAGAGCCGTCCCTTCCAGTCGCCCTCGATGTGGATGATGTCATCGTCGATGCATTTCTCGATCATGTTGAACGCCGATCCCAGATTGAGCGTGACATCTGTGGGAAGGAGCGAGCGTGAGGAGGATTCCGAAACAATGAGGTCGGCCGAGAGTCCGTGAAGGTACGAACCCAGCACAGCTGCCTTCACGGTATCGAGACCCTGGGCAAGGAAAGAGCCGATCATTCCGGTCAGGACATCGCCACTGCCTCCGGTGGCGAGACCGCTGTTCCCGGCGGGAATAAGGAACCTGCTGCCATCCGCGCTGAAGACGACCGATGGCTTGCCCTTCAGAAGTACAGTAGTCTTCGTCGAGGCCGCAAGCTTCTCGGCCGCCGCGAACCGTTCCGTGACCTGTTTGCCGCAGCCGGTCAGGCGTCGCAGCTCTCCGGGGTGTGGAGTCAGGATGATCTTCCCCCGGTAAGCCTTGAGGATTTTCAGAGACCCTTCAAGCACGTTGAGGGCATCGGCGTCCAGCACGATCGGTACGGACCAGGTTTCCAGTATGTACCGGACGAGCCTGGCAGTCTCTTCCCCGGAACCCATCCCGGGTCCCAGGGCTACCGCGTCGTACCTCTCCGGGTCGGGAAGGCTGGTAACGTCACCGGGAAGGAAATAGAAACAGAGGGCTTCCGGAATACGTCCTGCCACCAGGGATGCGGTGGGATAGGGCACCAGCAGAGTTGCCAGCCCTACCCCTGACCTGAGAGCACCCAGCGTCATGAGCAGCGGAGCTCCCGGCATTCCTTCCGAACCGCCTATGAGCAGGAGCTGGCCGAAAGTGCCCTTGTGCGCATCAACAGGTCTCTCCGGCAGCATCTTCCTTGCGGTGGGGATGTCGACAACCGCTCTCAGAGGGTTTTCGGGAACGTCAATCCCAATTGGAGCCACAATCAGAGTGCCCGTGTAACCACAGCCCGGAGGGAGGAGGAGTCCGAGCTTTGGCGCCTGGAATGTGACCGTGACGGCTGCTCTGGGAGTGCATCGGTCGACGTCTCCGGTCAGCCCGTTCAGCCCCGTCGGCGAATCAAGAGCCAGGATCGGGCAGCTGTCGCCGGAGATCAATTCTGAGCAGTCTCGGATGATGCCCTTGAGTTTGCTCTTGAAACCGGTGCCGAGCAGAGCGTCGACGGAAAGACAGGGCTTTGCCTTCAGGTCGCCGTACTTGGCGAACGGAACGATCAGGCCGTCGTCTTCCTGGTACCTGGTGAGATTCCGTAAGCAGTCGGGAGATAGCTTTCTGGCATCCTGCACGGCCAGGATGACCCTCGTGTCGAACCCCTTCTTCCGCATGTGCCTGGCGACCACGAAACCGTCACCGCCGTTGTTGCCGGGTCCGACCCAGATGTCGACGGGTCCCGATCCGGGAGAAACCATACGCATGGCGATTACCGCAGCCTTCGCACCGGCCCTCTCCATCAGCTCCTGGCTCGAAATACCGGAAGAAATAGTCTCTCTGTCGAACTGGCTCATCTCATCTGGAGTTACCCAGTATGTCATTCTCCATCCCCCCGATGTATACCTGCCAGGGCAACGGCGTCATCGCTGGTTCCACACAGGGACACTGATACTTCTGAATCCCCTGCGAGGGCAAGCGCTGCGCCGCTGAGTACGACCTCCGGACAGGAACCCGGAATGCCGAGTATTTCAATATCGTGCCAGCTCACACCGGCTGAAAGCCCCGTTCCGAGACTTTTCATCACCGCTTCCTTTGCTGCGAAGAGCCTGGCGAGTTCCTGACAGCTGGCGCTTGCCAGCCTCTCTCTTTCTGTGAAGATCCTGTCGAGGAAGTCCGGTCCCCTTCTCCTCAGAATCTCTTCGAAACGTCCGGTATCGACAACGTCAATGCCTGCACTCAGACGGCGACAGGTAATACTCATAATCGATCCGCTGGACTGACAAGTGCAGTCAGCCAGTCCCCTTCCCAGCGGGAAAATGCATTACACGACAGAGAGGATGCTGCAGCGGGATCCCTGTCGAGAACCGCCCGGGCGGCCATTCCCACCATCACGGCGTTATCTGTGGCGTACCGTATTTCGGGCAGGCGAAGAGTGACCTCGTGTCTGGAGCATTCAGTTTCAAGCCTTCTCCTGAGCTCTGTGTTGGCGCACACTCCTCCAGCTACAAGAGCCGTTCTGGCATCTGAAGAAAGGACCTGATGCATGAGCTTTGCGGTCAGTATATCGACGATAACCCTCTGAAAGGAAGCCGCGAGGTCACGCGAATCGACACCGCTCTCCCAGACCAGTCTTGCTGCCGTCTTGAGGCCCGAGAAGCTGAACTCGGGCAGGGAGGGATCGGCGAGCGGAGAGGGCAGGTCAACGGAAAAGGGGTCCCCCTCACGGGCAAGCTCATCGATAGCCGCTCCTCCCGGGTATCCGAGCCCCATCAGCTTGGCAGTCTTGTCGAATGCTTCTCCGACAGCATCGTCACGAGTGGCACCGAGGAGCCTGCATTCATCCCACGAATCCAGACGGAAAAGGCTTGTATGACCACCTGAGATGAGGAGAGCTATGGCGGGGAATGCTACACGGGGTTCATCCCCGTAATGGATGTGCAGATGAGCCGCAAGATGATTGATGCCAAGGAAGGGCTTCCCGGCCGCCCAGGCCGCAGCCTTTGCCCAGGAGAGGCCCACGAGAAGAGATCCTGTGAGCCCGGGCCCGACTGTCGCGGCAAAAACGTCGACGTCACCGATGACCGCTCCGGCGCTATCCATTACGGAGGCGATGAGCCGCGGTAGCGTACTCATGTGGAGACGGGAGGCTATCTCCGGGACAACGCCTCCGTAGATGCCGTGCTCTATCTGGGTCGCTACCGCCTCGGCAGCCACCTTCCCGTTCTCCAGTAGGGCAACCGCGGAATCGTCACATGACGTCTCCAGAGCCAGTATGAGCAAGCCCTACTCCCCTTGCTCCACCTTGAGGGTGATGTTCGCGTGCAGGTTGCCGTGGACCTTCAGCGAGATGGTGTACTCGCCTGTGTTCTTGATATGCTCCTCGAGCTCTATATGTTTCCGGTCGATATCGAAGCCGGCCTTCACCAGCTCTTCTGAAATCTCTCTCTCCGAGATTCCTCCGTAGAGATGACCATGCTCGTCTGCCGAGGCGGTGATCGTGAAGACATGCTCCCTCAGGCGGGATGCGAGTTCCTCTGCTTCCTGCATTTCCCTGGCTTTCTTCTCCATGGCGTTCTTCCTGTAGCTATCGGCCATCTTTGTGACGCCGGGGGTATATCGAATGGCGAGCTTCCTCGGGAAGAGGTAATTCCTGGCATAACCGTCGGCTACGCTCATCGTATCGCCGGCAGAGCCGAGGCTCTCTACGGTTTTAACGAGAAGGACCTTCATTCTTCATCCTTTCGATTCTTGCTTCAATTCGTCTGCGGAAGTCGAACCAGACATCCAGTATCCCCAGAATGACCAGCCCGAAAGTGAACAACGGTGGCGCGAAGACCAGCACGAGCGCACCGGGGATCAGCATCTGGGTTGCCATTCTGAGATAGTTCCTCGTGATCAGTCCTCCCAGAAGCACGTAAGGCAGAACCATGAATACGAGAACATTCCTCGCCATTCGCAGGATGTCCGGGTGAATGCTGCCGAGTCTACCGCCCAGCAGGTTCATCATGAGGCATCCGATGACCAGCCAGACGACCGGGAAACCGAGGTCGAAACGCTTCTCATCACCTGCTTTCCTCCCTCTGTAGATTGACAGAAGGGACGAGGTGAAGAAAGCCGCGACAACGGTTCCCGAGGCAAGCTGGAGGGCACCGATTCCCGGAGAGAGGTAATCGATCAGGGAGAACACCCCTGCTATTTCCTGCTGATTGAAACCCGCTGCAGTGTAAACAGGGGTCAGCGGTTCCAGATCGGCTGAGGAGAGCGACATGAAACCCGGCTCGTATCCGGTGCCTATGAGCGCTGCCAGCACGGCTGCAGCTGCGGCGACGGCGGCAGCAGTGCCGATCCCGTGCCCTAGCCTGTACGCAACCGCAAGCGCGGCTGCCGCAGCAGCGGCTACCAGTGCTCCCTGGAAGCCGGAGAAAACGTATACCCCTCCAAGGATCCCGATAGAAACCGGGATGCCTGTTGCGAGACTGCCCGAGAGCAGAAACGCCATGATCGAAGAGCCCAGGAAGGGGATCCCCAGGAAGAGAAGCAGAAGCCCCGTCAGAACGAGACGAGTTGTCCTGCCCCTGGACCGGGATGCGGGTTCCATGATACTGCGACCTCTACCGGAAGTGCTCTCTTACGTACGGAGCGAGTGCCAGGAAACGGGCAATCTTTATCTCCCTGGCCACACGCCTCTGGTGCCTGGCGCAGTTACCCGAGACCCGTCTGGCCACGATCTTCCCTCTGTCGGAGACGTAGCGAGACATGACCTTCTCGTTCTTGTAGGAGATGTCAGTATCCGGATTGAGGCAGAAACGGCATTTCTTCTTCTTGGTTATCTTCGTGCTCTTGCGCTTCTTTCTGATCGGCAACTCATTCCTCCTGTCTCATATCAGCCCGGTGCATCCAGAAGCTGGATGTTCCGTGCTTTTATCACCATCCTGTGATGAACTGCTTTTGTCCTGTCTTCATAGTCTTTGCTGACGACTTCCCCCTCGACGAGAACCATGGAACCCATATCGAGCAGGTCATTCATCTCCTTTGCCAGGGATCCCCATGCCTCGACCTTGAGGACCGAGACGTTCTCCCTCCGATCGTAACCGTTTCCTGCCGGTCGCTCGATCCTGTTCCTCACGCTGAAGATCAGGACCCAGCCGCCGAAGCTCGTTCTGGAGATCGGACTGATCCTCTCGATTGTTCCAGAGAATACCGTGTAGTTGACGAGGGGTTCCTCGTGAGAGTGGAATGTCATGTCAGAAGGGTATGTCGTCGTATTCCGGGGGCGGCTCCTGCTCGTCACTTCCGCTGGCAGGTTTCTGGGCGGGTTTTGCCTCGGATACGTTACTCTGGCCCTGGCGCTCCAGGAACTGGACCCTCCTGGCCACGATTTCGAGCTTGCTCCTCTGAGTGCCGTCCTGAGCCTGCCAGGAACTCGATTCGAGTTCACCCTCGACGAGAACAGGACTCCCCTTCCTGAGGTATTCGGAAACCAGTTCAGCGGTCCGGCGCCAGGCTACTATATCCACGAAGCAGGTCTTCTGATGCCATTCACCGTCGCGGCCCTTGTAGGATTGGTTACTCGCAATCCTCATCCGCGCTACGTGAACACCACTCTCGAGGATACTTACCCTGGGGTCGTCGACCAGGTTGCCGGTTATCAGGATCTTGTTGAGGTTCGGCATGCGGATGTTCATCATTACTCACCGCTCTCCGCCGTCTTGTTCTCTTTGGCTTCGGGAGCCGTCTCGGGCTCCTCTGTCAGGGTCACTGCAGCTTCTGCTGAAGTGCTTTTCTCCTCCTCGAGCGGGGGCTCGGCGGCAGTTTCGGCTGCCTGGGTCTTTTCCTCTTCAGGAGACGGTTCCGCAGCCGGCTCCACGGGAGCATCGGCAGGTTCTTCAACTGCTGGAACCGGCTCCTCGACTGCCGAAACGGGGGCGGCAGCACGTTTACTGGCAACAGGAGCGGAGGGAGCTTTTGAATCGTCTGAGCGGTCTCTGCGAAGTGTCAGATAGCGCAGACAGGCTTCGTTGATACGCAGGTGCTTGTCGATCCCCGCAGTGACCCTGTCATCGCCGTCCCAGATCAGGAAAACGTAGAAACCCTCTGTCTGCTTCCTAATGGGATAGGCGAGCTGGCGCCTTCCCCAGGAGTCGGTGTTCCTGAAGGTGCCATCTTCGGCAACGATGATCTTCTGAACCCTGGCGAGTTCCTTTTCGAGTTCGGAATCAGAGAGGCTAGTGCTCCAGATAGTAGCGGTTTCGTATGCTCGCAAACTGAAGCCTCCTTCCAGTGGATTTGCATCACCTGCCGGAAGAAGGCTCGCTGGACCATGATTTCCAGTGTCGCTTCCGGACAGGTAATCGTTGACGATCACTCAGGCTCCGGTGAATTTCCGGAGCAAACGACAGCGCAATTATTCCTCAGTTATAGCTGTGCGGTCAACCCCTATTCCGTAAAGAGGTTCGACGAGGGGAAGCTCGGATCGCACGTCAGGTTCACGCCAAGGCTCCGAAGCCCCGTTTCGTCCCCCGTCGAAGGGATGTGGGTGAGATGGACCTCACAGCCTCGGAAAGACGTAAGCGAGTTCATCGCCCTTCGTGCATCAGAGCTCCCGGTGGCGCTGATACTGAGTGCAATAAGAACTTCCTCGAGATCGAGATCGAGGCGCGATGAGCCGAGAGACTTCTTCAGATCTTTGACGGAATTGATAGTCTCCGGCGAAAGGAGGTGAATCTTCCGCGGGAGACCAGTAATCTTCTTGACTGCACTGCGTACGAG
>SDBS01000672.1_pt1 | contig 33928 bp, 65 predicted proteins | sample 2277091 | NCBI WGS metagenome assembly SDBS01 (sample SAMN10404972, study PRJNA504765) | marine sediment metagenome | isolation source: marine sediment core GS10_PC15, 163 cmbsf | place: Arctic Ocean: Southern Knipovich Ridge | collected 2010 | reverse complement strand
AACCCGAATTCGTATGAATTCTTAGAATTTGTTGCTCAGTTACTTAAAGGGGATGACGGTTCCGCTCCTGATGTTATTCCGACAGAAGATGATAGAATTAAAAAGGTCGAAGAAAAAGGGTTTTTGAATGCCGAGTAAAGAAGCATTAGATTTAATTGATCTTCTGGATGAAAATCCTCGAATTGCCCTGCGGGTTAATTGGGATGTGTTGGGTGAGAAAGAACCTGATCTGAACATATCCAAGATACGATCTACATATTTGGAAAATCTCTCACGTCAATCGGCGGTTGGCTCGCAATCTATAACAAAAGAAGAATATGACAGACTAAACGCCCCGAAGGAAAAACTTTTCGCCAGACCCGCCGATGCCGATCTTGAAGCAGAGAAGATAAGGACTATTGCTATTCGGTCAGCTATAGCGGAGCCAGCGACACTGGGATTCCCTCATCGTATAGAACAACCTTTGGATCTTGCACCCGTAAAACTCGAAACAGAAATTCCGACACCAACGGTCGAGCCGGTTTCAACAGCTACGGGTATTCCTGTTAGTCCCGTTGAAAAAGCTCGAATGAAAACTATGCTTGCCCCGGCTCGAATCGGCAGGCCGACAGATACGATTGATTTGACGAAAGCGGAAATTACCGAAATCCAGAAACGGCGCGAGTCCGAATTTAAAACAGGAGATCAGTTATTGGCCAGTGTTCTCGGTTATTTGCCGGAGAAGTTTATTAAATTCGGAACTGAACAATATGATTCAATGAAACTATTGGCGCAACTTGCGATGGAACCGGAGATAGAAATAGATGGACAAAAAATACCGACATATGAGGTTATCTTACAATTACCTAAAGCGGTCGGTGAACATTACCTTGGCTATTTGAAAGATCCTGTAGGAAAGATTACGGATGATCCTTTTGGCGCTTTGTTGGACGCTGTGATTATAAAGGGTGTGGCACGATCATTGGCCAGAGGTGCGACGAAATTAGCGGCACGTCCCATTAAGGCGCCTCCTGCGATGTTCAAAGGAGAAATTCCCCTCGGCAGACGTGTAGCAGATGCTGAAAGTATTAGACGGGGGCTAACCGTAGATGAATATTATAATTTAAAATCAAAGGTCGGTGCTAAGAAATTAAAAGAGCAACTTACATCTACGGAAGAATTGTCCAATACGGTTGTCGAGGCAATCGATAAATTGCAGGATTATACGTCGATTCCTATTGCCCAGAGAAAAGGATTAACTAAAGCCACATGGGCAAATATGTCGCCATCGGCCAGACTTGAATTTCATGGTTTACCCAAAGAGATTAAAACTTTGTCATTAGACGCCATAGTGAAGAAGCCCGAAATCATTACGAATCCTCGTATTGAAAATCAAATAATGGAAAGCGCGGCGAAGAAGGTTGTGGAATTAACAAAACGCGGTGAACGTGGTCGGGGTATTATTCCGACATCTGAGGAATTAACACAAGCCGGATTACAACTTGAAAAACTTAATTTATATACAAATTATGTTGGGACACCACTTTGGGAAAATATAAAACGTCTTGGAAGAAAGATTATACCGGAAAGAATACAACGATTCTTTGGGGAAAATTATGGTTATCCCGCAGAGTATGTTTTAGCCGCTCAAAAGAATATGACCGATATGGGTTTGAGTGTTAAAAAATCAACTGATTGGGCGAAACAAGTTCAAAAAACCGTTAGTTCCGAAGATAAAATGAAGATCCTGAAAAGTGTGACCGATCCAGAGCGTATGGGTATTCAAAAGGCCGCAGGAACTACTTATGAACCGGTTGTCAGGCAAATGCAATCGGATATGGTAAGGTTGGGGAGTCAAGCAAAAGACCTCGGATTGATAGGTGAGGAAAGTTTTGAATTTTTTACTGGTCGTTATTTGCCCAAGATTCACCCCGAAAAGAGTGTGGTTACCGTTCTTCCCGGCAAGAAAATGAAATTCAGCGGTCGGCTCAAGCAACGAGGACAGATTAAAGAAATACCGATTGAGGAGTTGGGTAAATGGGAAGCCGATGGTTGGGAATTATTTACAGATTTAGGAAATGGTCAGGCAAAAATACGACAGTTCGTTCCCTATGGCACCGAGCAAGATCCCTTTGTCCTTTGGGCTAAAGGAATTAGTGATCTTGAACATGATATAGCCATAGCCAAGACGATTAAGTTTGTAGCGGATAATAAGAATTGGGTAAGCGATATTCCCAAAGAGGGATTTACTAAATTAGTTAAAAAAGGTAAAGCTCTTGATGATAGATTTATGAGGGTATCGGGTATAGGAAATAAATATATTCACAAAGAAATTGCCGTTGATTTACGGGAATTAATTGCGACTAAGAGTGACTGGCGTCAATTTTTCGACCAAATGACATCTATGTGGAAGATAGGTAAAACGGCCTATAACCCCGCTACGCACAGTCGAAATATTGTAAGCAATGCTATATTGGCAGATATGGGTGGACTATCTCCCATCAGAAGAGTTGATATTTATATTGAATCCACGAAACAATTTGTGAATAAGGGTAAATATTTCAGCGAAGCCCAAGAGGGCGGACTTTTCGGTAAAGAATTTCAACACGAAATAAATCAGATGTTTAGGGAAGCGAGTAATGCTCGAAATCCAATCACCTTTTGGTCGAAAATCAATAAGGCTTATCGTCAGGGTGCTCCCGCAAGGTGGTATCAGGGCGAAGAACAGTTTTTCAAAATGGCGAAATTTATTCATAATCGCCAAAAGGGAATGTCCGTAACGGATGCTGTAGTGGACGCCCATAAATGGTTATTTGACTATTCGACCGTATCGCCTTTTGTGAATTTGGGAAGGCGAACCTTTTTCCCATTTATAACCTTTCAGGCTAAGGCATTGCCACGTATCATGGAAACGGCGATTAAACATCCCTTGCGTATAGCCAAATATTGGGCGGCCTATGAAGCCTATAATAGATATTCCAAAACTCGATTAGGATTGACCGATGAGCAATATCAAGAAATTAGGGAGAATGCCCCGGATTATATTCGTAAGGGTGGAATGTGGTTATTGGCGGCAGAACGAGACGATAACGGCAATTATCAATTTAGAAATTTGACATATTTCATGCCATGGGGAGATATGCTTAGTGGGGGTGCAAGTGGCGAAGGATTATTCAGTGGATTGCCAGAACCATTACGGAATATCTTAGTTCCAAGCCATCCGATTGTTAGGTTGCCATTTGAGCTTGCCCTCAATAAGAGTATATTTTATGAAAGGGATATTTGGCGAGCCGACGAGAATCCGTGGATTAAAAGTGCCGAGTATGCCGCCGAAACTCTTGGGCCGTCTATTGCCACTCAACATGCCCCGCGACTTTATAAAAAACTTATCAAGGGACGTCCTAATTATTTTGGGGAACGTGAATCGACAAGTGCCACCTTACAAGGGTTGATCGGGGCAAGGCCGGTATCGGTAAATGTTGAGAGAACGGCGTTTTTTAATATTCTCGATGTTGAAAAGAAAATAGAGAAATTGGAATCTCGGTATTTTTCAACTAAGAGGAATCAAGCACTTACCGAAACTGAACGGGATGAAAAACTAAAGGGGATAAAAGCACAAATTGATGAATTGGAAATTGAGTGGAAACGATTATCAAAGGGGCCTGCCCGTAAATATAGGCCGAAAAAGATAGAGTAGGAGCGACTATGGCATTGAAGAACGGCAATATGGAATGGGCTATCAGGGTTTTACTTACCATTACTGCATTAGCGGTTGGTTTCGGCGTAAGTCAAATAGCTTTGGCTGGACAAGTGCGCGAGAATACCACAAAAATTCAAGGGATCGAAAAGACCCTTAATCGCATAGAATATAAATTAGATAAGGTTTTGGGGTTAGAATGAAAATTAACGGCAAAGCGATTCTCGTCGGGATAATCGGATGTTTGACCCCCTATTTGCTGGCGTTCGTTTTCGGGTTTTGGAGAGGCTAAGGAGGATTTATGCGTTGGTTAATTACAATTTTGGTAGTGGCGATAGCGGTTCCGGTATTCGCTGATAGCATATGGGTTCGCATTCCCCCACCGGTCGTAAAACCACCAGAGATTATAGAGGTTCGGAAAACTTGTCTCCATTGCGGCAGTTGCAATCCGAAATCAGCCGAATACTTTTCAATCACAGCAATGTGGGGAGAATGCGTTAATACTATAACGCAAAGTTTTCAATGTCGCAATACTAAGGATTGGTTTTCGGTAAGTTATGGGGAATGTTCTACTTTGCTATGGGGCAAATGGATTGATGATAAATCTAATTAAAATCACGTTCTTGATCTTAGCAATTGACCTAATCCTGCTCTTAGCGGCCTGCTCGGTCGTAACCGCTCAAACGCCAACGGGTATGATGCGCTGGCAAATTGACGATACCACGCATACGTTCAGGGTCGGCGGGGCATATCAGAATTACGAGGATTCTACCGGCTGGCACGCTATTGAGAACGATTTCCATGTCAACGGTGACAGGATAATGGTCTCGTGGAATAGACTATTAAAAACATCGGTCGATTCGCTCGGCGATGTAATCGTAACCTTTACTTATAATGAAACAGACTATACGGTTATTCAACAGCCTCACAGCCTCAAATGGTTTCGCAAATCCGACTCGGTATGGATTAATATAGATAACAGTCCCAATTTTAATAATCTATCGCTCGACTCGAATATAATAAGCTGGCGGAATATGTATCCCGGCGTGGACTACAGCGTGGTCTTGAATAAGAGCAGGGTCGAAAACCGCTATGAGTTCAAGCCTGTATTCCTTGACTCGATGGTTATCCTCTTGGATCAGCGTTCCGATTCGGCGGATATATATTTAGCCAACGTGATGAAATTCACCCTAACTACAACCATAGATGATGACACTGTTTCGCTCGGCGCAGTCCGCAAACGGGTATTGAAGCGATTCGGGGGCATGGTATTTCAAGTAGGTAAAACCCGATTGCAGGGATTCCCCGGAGCCGATACTTTGGAAATCCCCGTCTGGCAAAGATATAAGTTTGTTGGCAGTCAATTATATGTATTGGAGTTCATCAAAGCATCAGACCTGAAACGTATCCATGAACTTTACCCGACCGCTACGCTCTGGCATAATACCGATTTTACGCTCGATAACTCGGATGACATCGATGATGCTTATATTGCGCCTGGCGGCGCTAACGACAATTTTGGAACCGCTGCCAATCTTCGTTTAGCGGACGGGGTTTGGGATTTTGTCATAAGAGCTTCAAACGTAAATGACAGTATCGGCCCTGGGGCGACAATCTCGGCGGCAATTTGCAGTCTTTATCTTTATACCGTAGAACCGATAGCCCGAACCATAAGTCATTATGGAATGTTTAAAGTCAATTGGGTGGAAGTCGATACCGGATCGAGCGAGGGTGGCGTTACCTATAACGATTTCGAATCCCCCGATTTGGAATGGGCAACCGAGGGCGTATTGTGCGATAACGATCTGGGATCTTTTAATGATGAGGATAACGATGCTTGCACGGCGGCGAGGGCTGACAGGAGGGCGACCGCTGAAGGCTCACAAGAGTCAGTCACCGATCCGGGATGGATGGGTTTTGACTTTACTTCTTGGGCAAAGACTGCTTATGATGCCGACAAAGCGATGAGCCTGTTTTTAACGACTATAGGTGAAGGCTTCTCCGATGGTTTATGGTTTAGATCACGAGAATCGTTACCTGACAGACCATTTTTCACATTCGTATATACGACGGCGGGCACGGAAACATTCGGGGAAACGGGCGAGACCGAAACAAATTCATTGATTATAGCCACAGATCATACGGTTCTTTCCAAGCAGACAATGGGGGCTACCGGAGGGACGCTTGATAGCATCTACGTCTATATTCACGATCAAGGGGGGGCTCCCAGTATCAAACTTTGCATATATAGCGCTGCCGATTCAAGCCTGCTTGCACAAGCGGCGGGAACAGTAAATGTCGAGTTTGATACCCCAACCTATGGATGGCAGGGTGATGCCGTTAGCGTGGCGCTATCGGCCAACACGGATTACTGGTTAGGGTTTAATGCCGTAGGCGACGCCGTGAACTTTAATGTCGTGGCAACCACCGGAGGAGTCGCAGACGATTGCGCAGATCCTCTGCCCTTTTTAGATCCATTTGTCGGGGGGACTCCTTATGGGGGTCAACACAGCATATACGGTGTTTACACGCCTGACGGGGCGGACGATATTTCATACGTTAGAAGAATTAAAGAAGGAGAAGGCAAATAATGAAATACTTTATGGTGATAATGGTTCTTCTGGCGTTATGCGTTCCGGCGTTGGCCGAAGATTTTGAAGTTACGGCATCTCAATATGTCGTAGTGGGTGGTAGTATTACTGATACTCTCGGGAGAGTAAATTTAACGCCGGATTCCATAAGAATTACCGTTGCGGATTCAGCTGGGACGGAATTATTTGACGCCTGGTTTAACAATGCCGATGGTCAATGCACACTTAACGGGGACGTGATTACATTCCACGATCAATGGAATGATATTAATGGAGCCTCTGCCGCCAGCGATATTGGCATATTCCATATAGTAGCAGTTGTTGCTTCCGTCCATAATACCACAAAGGTATATTCTAATTATAATTATACGTTACGGGGACTAACCACCGCAACAGAGGCCACGCAAGACGTGAATGTCGCTTCTGTCAGTTCAAATGCTATAAATATCGATCTTGATTTTACGGGCGATTGGGAACCCGCTCAATTTAATGGGCCGTCAGCTTTCTGGCCTGACTCAACGGCCATCTACGGAGCGGTTGAACAGCTAATAGCCGATTCACTCGCTATGATGGTTGATGCTGTCTGGGATGAGGTTCTTACGGGAGGCACACATAATGTCCAGAACTCAGCGGGTAAACGCTTACGGGCTGTTGACTCTGATGTCATATCGAATGGAACTGGTCGTGGTGCGCCTGATGGTATAACATTCCTTTTGGCCTCTGCCGAATCGAAAGCTGATGATTTTTATAATGGACACATTCTAAAGATTATCACCGGCACAGGCATTAGTCAGGAACGCACCATTGAGGATTATACGGGTGCAACTGATAGTGTAACCCTACATACGGGCGACGACTGGACAACCGATCCAATCAATAACGATGAATATGAAATTATCGGTGGACATGCCGTTGAGGTAAATCATATCCATGAAATGGCTATTAATTCTATCGCCGCTTATCCGCCTTATCTATGGAAAATGGTAGTCAACGGTTCGCCGACTACAATAGCATTCACCGTTGCGTCTATCGTCGATCCCAAGGGCAATTCACCAAGAACCGGTGCTAACGATTTCTGTCTCGGCCAATTAATCAGGGGAATAGATGATGACGGCACTTACGGCAACTCTAATTCTAAGGTGGTTTCGATAGCCGATTTTGTGCTTGCCGATTCGACGTTTACGATACGCCCCGGCCTTGCGTCTGCCTTTACGGTTGGCGATACCGTATTTATTCTCCCTGATCGTGGAGCGGTCGAGCCGAGCGTCTGGACACAGTTTGAGATAGCATTAACAGGTGGGGGGCACGCGGGAGTTGACTTTAGTAATATCAATGGCACACTCGATGCTTCCGAGATAGGAACAGACGCTATAACGGCAGCCAAAATAGCTATCAACGCTATTGGTAGCGACGAGATGGCGGCAAGTGCGTGGGCTGAAATGAAAAACTTCGTTTGGGCGAATATAGATACATCTACATTCCCAACCGATAGCTCGGACTTTGTGCAGTATCTGGCTCGATTCTTTACTGATGCTCTATGGGGTGCCGATACGTCAGATCATAACGTGGCGGCTTCTTATGGAGTCTTAGTTAAAGACACCTCGGCTTATCAGGGATCAGCGTCAGGATTGACAGTTGAAGAGATTGCTCATGGCGTGTGGGGACATGAAGCAGATTCTGCATGGGCGGCAAGCAGTTTCGGCGATTCTGCTAAGGGTTGGGGTGGTGGCGGTGGTGGTGGGTTGAGTGTCGAAGAGGGCGCACAACTCGATTCGCTGATAACTTTTATTGTAGATTCGGTCTATGCTTCTGTCGGTTTTCAGGCTCTAACTGATAGCCCACCTACTCGATATGGAACCGTGCATGAAAAATTCGGCAAATTCTTTGGGACTGGAACACATGACCTTGAACAAGTAATTGGTGATTACTCTGGCGCAGCGGGTGACAACATCGAGGACGATTTCGATACTCTTTTTGCACGACCTTCAGGGAATGACGTTAACCTCTGCTCGCTTTACGTGTTTAATGTTTCGGGTGCCTTGACGCTTGGCTCTGTCAGTATGACTCAGGGAGCTACTCGGCGCACGGCCAGTATAGATGGAGCCGGTTGGGCTTCATTCGGTTTGAATAACGGAACGTGGACTGGTTTAGCAGCTGTGACTGGCAATAGGCAGGATACGATACCTCAAACATTCAGTCTTAGCGGGGATCTTACGGATTCGATCTCGATGACGGCGTTCACAATTAATACACCGACCGATACCGGCAAGGTCAATCTCTATCTATATACCGACCGAATTATGGGCGATACCCTTGAAGGCGCCATTATGACCGTATCGCCGATAAAAAGAGGTAAAAACTGGAAAACCGATGGTGGACGAGTATTACTTTTGGGTGATATTACCGCTACGGCAAACAGCGACGGACTGGTTCAGATCGAGGTTTATCAAAGCTCATTCGTTCATCCGTATAAATGGTCGAGGGCATTAGGCGCATATACAACCCAAGCCGATTCATTAGAATATAAGATTACGGTTTCGTATGGTGAACTTGCCCCGTTTGTCGTTAATTTCTTTGTAGCTCCAGACAGTGGCGATACTTACCAGATTGGCGGTGAATAAATGAAATTCAGCGCATTAACGTTAAGATGGTATCGGGCTGGTTGGGCGCGGCTCTGGCGATTTAAGGAGAAGCGATTCAAGGCGATCTTCTGGCATTGTAATTTCGATCCGAGGTTGCGAGCGTTTCTGATAGCGTCCACAATCCAGTTCCCCAAATACAAATGGGAAATTACATCGACTAAGCGACATGATGGTTCAAGTCACGATACTTGGATCCTCGCAGTTGTGGATATTCATTGTCGAACGTGGACGTTGGAGCAGATTAAGGTGTATAAGGCGTGGACGATGCACTGGTGGGAAAGCTCGCCATTCCTGATCGATGTCGTGGTTGAGGATGGGCGATATGATCCCCGGTATCTGCCGGGTGGCGAAAAAAATAAAGATGGGGCAATAGCCCCACATATTCACGTAGAGGTTGATCGCCCGTGGTGGCGGAAATTCATTGTTTAGGAGGTAATATGAACGGAAAACTAATCGGGATGCGGTCGCTGATCGCTTTCCTCTCGGCCTTAACGACGTTAGTATTGGCGGCTAAATTTATTCCCGGCGAATTGACGGCGATCACCGCGACTATCGTAGCATTATTCGGTATGTTGCTCGGGCGTAGAAAAGAAGCAAAGGAGTAGGTTATGGCAATACCTATAGATCGTTGGGCGGATTGGTGGGCTGGAGCCTATAGCCGGGTTATAAAAGCCTATAAGCGGAAACGCAAAACGCTTTATGATATGGGGCAGAATTTCAATCTATTGATTGAACTAAAGCTGAAGCGAAAAGACATCAACTGGCTCGAAATCCCCGGCGGCGAAAACTGTTCCAGTTTCGGAGCGTCAATAGATGCTTGCGGATTCGAGGCTATCGACTGGCCGCCGCTTTTTCCGTTTCTGGAAATAGATCACGTTTACGAGACTGCCGATGTCGTGCCGGGGCATTACGGAATGACCCCGCATTACCGGCGGTTGGAGGCGAATGAGCCGATCAGGGCAGGTTGCAAGATCCTGTCAATGCACTGGCACGATCCAAATACTAACGTCAACAAGCTATTACTGGAAGCGTTGACTTGGTTTGCCCTACTCCGATCTCCGTTTCAATTCATTACAAAGATATGGAAACGGTCGCCGAACTGGTTTCGAGACGGAATTATGGTTACTCAACGGGATGAGATAAAAATTCCCGATCCCTATTGGCGGGCGACACATCTGAAAACCGTCTGGCGTAATGATAATGGAATATTGTCAATTGTGGAGCAATCGACGTTTTTTAAGCAGACCTCGATTCATCAGGACGCGCTTTACGCCGACATGGCGGGCGAACACCCACGATATATCGTCTTAACACCGGTATTTCTGTATGGATAATGGGATGTCCATAGCTTTGTCAAGTAAACCCGACTACTTTTTGCCCGTCAGCGCATTTGTTTTTGCCGATACCCAGATTATCACGGGGATTCTTTGAATTGGACACCGTTAAGATTTGACCGCACAGCGACAGGATTAAGATGGTAGTCAAGACGGCTACCTTAACCGGGATCAAAACGATCCCATAGGAGGACAAAATGTCCGAACGATTTAATTACATCGTGGAAACGCCGTATATTAAGAAAGACGGGAATTCCATTACTTTCACGATTCAAAACGGCCCGATCAAGGAAAACGGATTAAACGGCTGTCAGGTTGACGATATGATAATTGTCGCTACCTCGATAATTCGTAAGCTGAACGGTGAATTCCCCTGCCGAGAAAATTCCCTCGCCATTACCAAATTGGAAGAGGCTACGATGTGGCTAGAAAAAAGGACGACGGACAGGGAATCTCGCGGGGTCGAAGGCAAGAATGAAGCCTGATTAAGTTTCCGCCGCGCAGGCGGATTTCGTGACTCCTTTCTAATCCCCCGTCGGTTTTCGCTTCCGGCGGGGTTTATTATTTCAGTAGTTTCCCGGGTTAATCCCATGATATTCCCCATATTCACGGAAAAACTGTTCTTCTTTTGGATTCCACTTATAGTTGCAATGAGGACATTTAACTCGTTGAGATAGCCCCCACCATAAGGGTTTCCAGTCGTTTGATTCTACAGATTTACATTTAGGGCAAAAAGGGATTCGTGCGAATATAATATCACCAGGTAATTCCGGCATCACTTACTCCTTACCTTTTTATTTAAGTCCCATATTTTCTTTTCTCGAATATATGCTTTAGGAATAGATAAGGGCGTTCGCCTGATAGTTTTACCCGTTTGTTCTCCCCGCCAGGTATCTTGGGTAATTACTATGCTTTCTTCATCGTCTCGAACGAGAATACCAGCCGATTCAATCATTAAAGATCGTCCAAATTTTCCGTCAAAGTCATCATCATTGTAAGAATCTGAACTACCCGTTGCATCTTCCCATTTAACCCAGATTATTTTTGTCATTTCTCCTCGCTATGCTCACAAATGGCCTCGCAGATGGCGGTCGGGAGGGTGTCTATTGAAGATTGTTCAGATACATTATTACCCATATACACCCTATACTTTCCACTCAGGTGATAACGTATTATCTCACAACGCAAATCGCCATTCCCTTTACAATACTCCTCAAGTGCCCCCATCGCCAGCGTGAGGTCGGTGTCGTAGGGGGAAATGAGTTTCCATTTTGCTAATCCATGAGCATGATCGAACCAGTAATACCATCCCGTTGGCGCACCCTCAATATATTTTATGTCCAATTCCAGCGCCTGCGCCACCCGCACGTTCAGCGGGGGAACGGGATCAGATGATAACCCTTTTAATGCCTCTTTGGCTACCGACAATCTGTATGGATCGTGATTGACACAGGAAACGAATGATTGACCATCATCAAAACGAATATGAGTTATTGGCGGTTTTTCACACAGATAGCATTTCTTACGCTCCGGCTTGTCGGGCTGTTCCAATTTTACCAACCGATCCTCGAAGCTCTGCATACGTTCAGCAAATTTCTTCGCCCCTTTGATTACTTCTGCCTTGTCGGGCTTGTTTATATGAAATTCCGGGTCTTTAAGGTAATTTTTAAGCTTCTTCATTCTTCCTCCCACTTGAACCAGACTATCGCCGTGCCAGGGGTTGAAACATAATTTATAATTCGATATCTTCCCCCCTTATCCTCGTAATCATAATTGATCGAGTCTCTAACCATTAAATTATAAGTCCTTACACTGTCGGCTTGAACCATCACCGTCACCCCCACGAGCGTGCGGTGGTAAATCTTTTCTGGAACATAAACATTATGACTGTCTTTAGGGGCAACATACCAGTGGGGCTTCGTTTTACGAAATTCTTCACCGCTAACTTTTTCCCAATATCCTCCTACCGTATCGCACACGGCGATCACGCTGTCCTTGCGTGCGATCAAGTCCTCGGCAGACGTGAACTCGATTATGACGTGCTCGGCGGAATGGGCTACAATGGCAAAGCAAGTATTTAATAAAAGAAACCCGAACGCCATAACCAACATCGTGATGACAACTGCGATAACTACAATAAAGAAATCTTTCATCGTTCTACTCCTCCTTTATTCTTTCCCCGTAGAAAATACGAGCCTTGCCATTGGTTGGCATTTGAGTCCAGATCCCCGGTCTTGGTTCTTCTGGCATCCACCATATTTCACGAGATATAAAATACCGACAAACTTGATGATAATTCCACCAAGGTTTACCTAAACCATTCACGAGATAGTATGAGCTATCCGTATAACATATATTCAATATGCTATCTGTGCAAACATCGAGCTTCTCAATGGATATAAATTCTACGTCGATATAGAACGGAACAGTGGACTCCCCGAAAGCCATGTCGCGCAATGCGGTTACGATTACAAATGAAGCTATCGTGCTATCATACCAGGCCGAATCGGGAAATCCGAAATTGGGATCGGTTATAGCTTCAGCCCAATCGTCCCATATAGCTTTGCGAAGGCTATCTGCAATATCGTCGTATGAAACTCTTATCGTATCGATCACGGCGGATTGAGGTTCGGCGGCCTTTACAATTACTGCCGCCCATAATAAGCCAGCCACAAATCCAAAGAAAAATCCTATCGCTATCTTGGTTGAAATATTCATCGTTCTACTCCTCCTTCTCAAGGGCTTGGCGGGCAATAGCTCTTTGCACTTCAAGATTCCAATCTGCCCCCTCTTCCCAATTTGTTAAGCAACTTTCTATACTTCTTAACGCTCCCTCCATGCGCTCAAGCCGGGACTGGAGGGTAGAATTAGCACCTTCCATCGGAGCCAATAAATATCGCAGTTTGGCAATCTCTAAATCGGATATAGCTTTGTTGTCTTCCAAGTAGTCCGTTGTAGCTTCGACAGAGGCCTCCAGTTCCTCTATCTCCCTCCTCGCGTCAAGCAAGCGACCCTGGAATAGTAGTTCCAATGCGGACAGGCTTTCCGCCTGCTCATCGTCTCGTAGCTGGCTCATTTATGCCTCCAAAATTTAACAACTATTATGGCCGTCAATACCAATACGCCGGCCACGTATCCCCTAATAGCCATTTCCTCGATCATTTCGACCTCGCTTTCCGGGCGATGGCGACCATTTCTTGAACGTCACTACAACTGCACCCTTCGCCTTTTTGGATTATTTTCCCCAGCGCGTGCCAGCACTTAGCGAGAAGGCGGAGGGAACAATACGCCCATGTTGTAGTATCGTTTTCTTCAATTAAATAATCCCAGAGACAAACACATTTATCATCTATCTCCGCCAGCACTTTCCGGGTCTGCTCGTCATTCATGGGGTCTCCTTGTTACTCTCTGTCTTGGTCATAAAATCGTTCTCCTGATTCTGGCACTACACCCATCGAACAGTTGATAGCGTCATGAAATGCGTCAGTCAAAGATAGCAAATCCTCGGCCTGCCTGACCGCTAAATCTCTTAACCGCTGGTTCTCCGCATCGAGCGCGAGGAGACGGCGGGCTTCTTTTTCAATGTTATCTTTGTGAAGATATAGTTTTCCGTCCAATTCGTAAACCATATCCGGAAATCTATCCCGTAACCGCTCTCGTTCCTGCTTAGTCAATGGCTCGGTCATTTGCGCCTCCCCAGCAGGCGGGACAGGCGACAGTTATCACTGTGACCATAACATTCTTCTCTCCCGCATATAGGACAATACTTTAGTCCGTTGTGATGTTTTATCCACTCAACTTCCCCCAGCACCTCCTGCACCTCGACAGCGTGTGCAACGAGGGTGTCAAATCTTTTGCCAGACGGGATAAGTAAACTATAAACCTTTTCCCCGTTGGGACAATCTACTGTTACCATCAACTCCGGCCACGTTTTAGCCAGAGCCGCAAGGTCAATGTCATTCGCCATGGTCGACCTCGCTATTATTTCTTTGGCTTTTGCTAAACCTTCTTCAGTGAGTGAAATACCCTTAACAGTGACCACATCATTCTCGATATAGTCTTTCAACTCTTTATTCTCCCGATACAGCTTCACGATGCAGGCGGCGATGGCTGGCATATTCTTCTTTGCCATACTAAAAAATTTACCCAAAGGCGGAACATGATATTTTGCTTCATCAAACTCTTTGAATATTGCCATTACATTCGCCAGCTCCGGGCAGATCGTCGCCAGGTCGGGCTGGTCGTTAGCTTTGGTCATCCTTCCTCCTCTCCTGCCGACTCGGTGATCTCCATACCATTTATATTCTCAAATCGTCGAACATCATCTTCTGTGAATTTATGAATATAGCGACAGACGGGACATTGTATTTCCCCGTTTCTAACAGGTGGACTGATTCTTTTTTCGACGTTAATTTGTCCCCCGCAATTTCGACAACTTAAATTAAGCAGTTTTTCACTCATCATTTCTCCTCTCCCGCCGACTCGGTCTCGATGCGACGATTAGGAAGCGTTTTATAATTACCAGCTTCCACTCGGCTTATCCCATGCCAATTGTCGCGAGCCATGACCGTGCTCGTATAATTATCTAAGGCACGGTTAATAAATTTTGCCAATAGAAAGTCTGGCGTATGGTTGAATTTTTCCTTGCTGTATTTGTTAATCAAATCCGCAAGTTCTCTTTCAAAATTGGCTTCGGGGTCTCTTCCGTTTAATGCTGTCATCTTTTCCTCCATTCGTATCTGATTTCACTCATCCTGCGCTCCTTACCATGTAAAAATTCCCGTAATAATTATCGCTGTTTCGGCCACCCACTTCGGATCTGGTTTCGATCCCTCACCAACGAAAACCTTTTCCGCATAGTTAAGCGATTTTATTAATTCGGGTGTGAGTTCTTTGCCTTTAAGTAACTTTTTTGCTTCTTCAGTGTAGATATTCATTTTTATTCCTCCTCTGCGCCGTCAGGGACGGACTGATTGTTTTCCTATGTCTAATACGGTTAAAATGCGTCCAGTGGTATAAGTTGATTGTCTTTCGCACCACGGACAACAACTCATACTTTCTTCTTTATCTATTGGGACATACATTATGCTTAAGCACTTCTTACATTTAATTTCTGTTAATATCATCCTCACCTCCCGGTTTTACGTTCTCGTTATCAACCATCAAAACATTCCTGCCAATCTTCAGCTCGGCCATGCCCGTCGGCTCCGACTTCTCGCGTGGCTTCTTCGGCAATTTTACAACCTTAGCTTTCAGGTTGTCGGTATATATCGTCGCGCCCTTAATGCGCATCAGGCGAGCGATCACGGCCTTGTCGTGCTTCGAGGTCATGGGGCTTTAACGCAATAACAAGGCTCAACCTTGCGGATATTCTCGATAATCCGCGTGATGTGCCCTCGACCGTAACAGTCTTTACATTTTGGATTAGGTAATTTATCGATTGGAATTTCATCATCTTTTGGTATTTCACCCGGTTTTAATTTTCTGATATTTCCTGATGTGTCCATTACTCTTCTCCTCCTTCTACCCGCCAACGCGAGCCTAACGTTCTTAGAAAGTCCCGGTTGAATTATCCGCAAATTATCAGATAAGTTGCCCATGTAAAAAAGACTACAACCACAACAATTAAAATACACACTATGATCATAGTAACCCAATCTGGTAGTAAATCAATAACCCAAACCACCCCTACCACAACGCCCACATAAGTTGCAAGGACTATTAAAGCTATTCCCATGCAGATTATTACGGTTAGTATCGTCGGTAATTCGCAAATCCATTCCATCGTTCTCCTCCTAATTCGGTTTTTAGACGTTATGTTTATCCTCAAGCTGTTTCTGCTCTTTCGCTTCCAGATACTTCTGCTCCTCTGGCGATCCGATCATAACGAAACCCTCCCGATCCGGCAATGCAATTACCTGCCCTTTCTCGTCAGTCAAAAACCCCTTTGCGGTATTATCATCTTCGAATATCCCGACTACTCGGAGATTCAATATTTCCCTCGGATGCTTCAAGAAGGCCATGTAAGTTTTCTTTAAATCCTTCATCCAGAATATAGCGTCCTTCTCATTGTCGCGGGGATACTGCTTCAATACGCTATGCCAACCGCCGTAATGAGCGACAGTCATGGCCAGAACTGGATCTTTCCATTCAAACGATTCATAACCGCTGTTAGCGAATCGAGCATAGAATTCCTCGGTCATCAATTCGGCCTTCGTTTCGGCCTCTTGTGGGGGGTCGATGAACTCGATAAATTCGGCAGGTTTAGGGAATGTCGCGTATTTATGAGTTCGGACGATATTGGTGGTCGCCCGCTTGATGTCATCCAGGGGATAGGCTTTTAGGGCATCCCAATACATTGCGATAGCCGTCTTAGAAAACGTCTTATCGTAGATTTCGCCGAGGCCGGCCATGATTTCGGCAAATTGAGTTCTATCGCTGTCATTCACCTATTTGCTCCTTTTTTTCCTCAAGCCATTCAGTTAAGACTTGAATATTATGCTTAGTGGTATCCGAGAATCGATTATCGTCCGGTATTTGATTGAGATATCCCTCGAATTTCGGGCTATAAAGCGTAATAGGCCTCAGATATTTAGCCATATCAGTATTTAGCCATTCCCCTGCTTTTTTAATATGGACTATCTTGAAATCTTCTAATCTAAATCCTTCGTTCCATCGGGCTTTTATAATATCCTGTGTTTTTTGAGGAGTTGATTTATAATTAGATCCGATAGTTATATTCAAATGATCAATAATTTCCGAAAAGGGTATAGATATAGTCTGATCTGATCTGCTTTGTTCTGATCTAATCTGGTCTGGTCTAAGAGAGGGTATTTTTGTAGCATTTTTGCGCCTTTTTTGTCGCACCCCATCAACATCTATCTCTTGCCATTCCTTATAGTTAGGCAATTGTATAGTAATTACTCCACTACCGTTTTCGGTGTATGACAGTAAACATTTTTGTTGCAAAATTGTCAACACCTTGCTCGCAGTGCGTCGATCCAAGCCCCAATCTGACCCCGCCGCGGCGACACTCCGGTAACACACTGTGCCGTCATCACGCTGATCTTTGGCCGCTACTATGAGCTGTAAATACGTTCCCCGTGCCGAGCCTGACAGTGATAGAAAATCCTCATTTGATCTTATGCTTGTCCATATTTTAACGTAACTGGCCATCGTAGCCCCTAAAATATCCCTTCCCGGCGCGGGCGTGTATAGCATAAACCTCGGAGGTCAACTAACCGCGCCAGGTTGGGTTTTCTTTCAACGGGATTTAGATTCATACTATACACATCCCCATTATACCTCGGCCAACGGAGTTTTGTCAAGGAAAATCATAACGTCCGACCTTTAATATCAGCCCTGAATCCTGAAAATTCAGGCAGGGAATCCGCGTCGAGGCAATGGAATAAATGCAGACAATAAGGGTGAATATTTACATGCTTATCTATTTCAGGTAGAACCATGATTACCTTACGGTTCCCGAGAAAATCATGTCGGATATTTACAAGATCGTTATAATCAGGCATACGATCAGGCCGGGCTAAAGACAAATGTATCCATTTCTTGTAATCATCCTCGATATTAATCGATACTATTACCGATAGCTTTTCAGTTTTGTGGGTAAATTTATAACCATCCTCCGCAAGATGGGTTTTTAGTTCCCAATCATCATTAGTGCCTATGCCAGCTGATTGCAAAACCTCGGTTAATTCTCTTTTCATTTTTTCTCCTTATCGAGCGAAATCGGAAACTCGTGCTTTGGATAATCCATACATTGAAAAATAGCCTCCCGCTTTTCCAGATCGAACGAGATCCGGCGGGCAAAAGACGTGCGGCCTTCACTTTTACAGACGGGACAAACAACAGGCTGGTTCATATCAATATCTCCTGCGCTAATCGTTGAACGGCAATATCGCAATATTTCTTGCTGATCTCGATGCCGATGTATTGTCGGCTGAGTTGCTTGGCGGCGACGGCAGTTGTGCCGGAGCCGAGGAAGGGATCGAGGATAAGGTCGTCCTTATCTTTGCTTCCCTTGTTCAATAACCAACGTATAAAAGTATAGGGTTTTGGGCAAGGATGTCCACTGTTTCTTATATGGGTAACCTTATCGTGGTGTCCCCAACATGATGATGCCGTGCTTCCTCTGCCAGCACGCGGATCTTTACCATAATAAAGAATTGGTTGTGATAATTGGAACCCCCATTTACCTCGGCTTGTTCCTGCGGGATTATACCATACTCCACAATCATTTGGTTGTGGATATAACCACATATTGCGATTACCCGGTGTCAATATTACTCGTTTTGAAATTGAAATACAGTTTTTGATAATGGGAACGCAAATTTCTTTTACATATTTCGGCGTATCATCGAAGTCGGTATATGGTTGTTGATTTTTATCCCTGGATTGTCCGTTGTCAACCATGCCCAAGTAAACCCCATACGGCGGATCTGTCAGCACAAGATCGATACTTTTCTCCGGGATCTTCGGCAGAATGTCGAGGCAGTCGGCGTTGTAAATAACGCCCATAGGCTCCTCGTAATACGGCTTCACGCCGATAGCGTCTTTTATCTCGTCGAGCGTCATTTCACCTCGCTCCGCTTCTTCTGTGCCGTCTCATACCTGCCCTTACACAGCCCGTTATTGTAGCAAAATTCGCGCGTTTTTAGCTTCCCCAGCCCGGCCTTCTTGCAATATTTACAATTAAACGGATGCTTAGGCTCTAATCTGTGCCCAGAAACCCTATAATTACCTTTTCCTGCCCCGCTACTGGCTTTCCGCCTCGGCGGGGCTACACCGGCATCGGATATCCGGCTGGTGGCTTTATAGCTATCCCTGGGGCGATCAATGGCGCACACGAACGACTTGCGGACAGGTAAGCCTTTGAGTAGTCGCTGGAGTATGGCGACTTGCGACTCGGCGGTCAGCTGGACTACAATTCGCTCGCTCATAAATCCTCCGTTAAAAGTTTCCAAACTGTTGCCACCACTGCTGGAACTTGGGCATTTCCAATTCCTCTAAGTCTGTCCACCCGCTTGGGAATCCCATGAGCCAATCTACCCATTCTGGATTCAGTTGACCCGTCAGCGGGGTCATTTGTCCACCAGTTTCTATGTAATCCACCACTCCGTCCAAATGTGATTTTTCCATTCGTTTCTGAAAGTTGATGTTTTTCCCTGTATTCTTTGCCGTGTTCGCCGTTGGCGTTGGATACATTTTCAAGGGTCTGGTTTTCCGGTTCACGCACTCCTTGAGTCCCTGAGTTTGCGGTGTCGGCCACATAGATTTCTTTACTTCCTCTGCCAGTATTTTCCCGCCTTTCTGATTCGGGCGACTGCCCGGATTGCCTGCTCGTGGTGTCGGCCACATCTTGGCGAATTCCGTCGTTGATGGTGTTTTTGTCTTGAAGCGTTCCGATCTGCCAATCGTCCCTATTGCATCGCATTGAGTTGGAGTCCCTACCAATAATCCAGAGCCTATTTCTCTTATGGTTCGCTCCCACCTCGGCCGCCGATAAGCACCGCCATCTAATATCATACCCGCTTTCGGCCAAGTCTCGAAGGATAGTTCCGAAATATCCAGAGCTAAGGAGGCCTGGGACGTTCTCCAACAATGCGTATCTCGGTCTAATCGTGCGTATGCACTCGATGGTGGCGGGCCACATATTGCGTTTATCATCGGCTCCGGCTCGTTTCCCGGCGACGGAGAAGGGCTGGCAGGGAAATCCGGCTGTAACAATATCAACCAATCCTCGATACTTTTCAGCATATCGCTCGTTAAATTCTCTGATGTCAATATTCCAAATCGGGGCATCATCTAATATCCCTTCCTTGATTCGTTGTTCCAAGACTCTACAACAATATTTATTCCATTCGACATAGCCGATATGATTCCAACCGAGCAGTTTAGTGCCGAGCAATCCACCACCGATGCCAGTAAATAATGACAGTTCATTCACTTATCCTCGCCGGTGTTGTATTTCATGCCATACACTCGCACGGATATTCAAACAGTAAATCCTGTAACTCGCCCGCCTGACGTTTCCGTTCTTGATTATCCGCTATGCGAATACATTCGCCTTTCGCTTCTGATAAAGTTTGGCCATCGGTCAATACTGTATGACCGTGTTCTTTTTCCGCCAATACCGCTCTGTCCCAGGCTTCACGTTCATATTTATAAACGATCCCCCAATAGCCGAGCTTGCCCTTTATACAGGGCATACAATTAGCATGATTAAAATGCTCATACATCGCTGGCGGTCTTATGCCCCAACAATTTTCAACCCGATGGCGGCACTCCTCTTTATTTATTCTTTGTTCTATAAGTGGGAACCCAACCTCGATATTATAGGGAGCATAGCGCGATTGAGTTTTTTGTGCCCGCCTATATTCATCAACCGTAAAACCAAAATAGATTTTACAGGGACTGTGTTTTTGGCAATATTTTATACTTAATTCCTGTTTTAATATTCGTGAACACATCGTATTGCGGGCATTACCAAGGTATCCCTCGTCCTTGAACAGTTCCCAAATATCCCGACCGTCTGAGACGGTTGTAATGTCTTTGTTCAAATAGTTGCCCACAGCCGCCCTGAAACGATAGTTGTCCTTTGGCTCTGTCTTTGTATCGTGGAAAAGCAGAATAGCGCCAGGATTGTTATCACAAATAATTTTAGCGACAACCGCCGACGCTAAACCGCCGGAAAATGCTACAATTCTATTCATTCACTTATCCTCGCCGGTATGTCCGAACTCGTCAAGGCAGGGCTGGCAACGGACAGCTTGAAACCCATCATCATGTGTGGTTTTGAGAGTTGTATGACAATAATCACCATACGTATCTATTTTGTTAAATAAATTACAGAACCTACTTAATCCGCTACCCGTCCTAAACTGACAGTATGGCTCTTTTGAGCAATACTTGCCGTTCACCTCGATTGCGACCTTAATCTCTTTTTCAATTTTCATTGCTTCTCCTTTTTATCATAAAGTCAACCTATTTTTTTCTTCTATTTCTCTTGAGCAATACGGGCAGAACTTGAAGTCCGATTTAAGGCGTTCCTTGTGATATACCAACCACCCACAATCGGTGCCATATTGTCGGTAATCATCATTATTCCACGTCCACACGCATTTATCTGGCATCATTCCTCCTCGGCGAGCAGGGTGTCGAGGGCGCAGTTAGAATGGTGTCTAAAATGCTCAAGTGTAGTAACCGTGCATTCAGGACAGCCACCTTCGGGCTTACAAAATTCATGCTTTTTCAGCATCTTCCGCCGTGCCTCGCTCTTGATAAGCACGTCGGCGAGGGAGATGAGAGATCGAACGGAAATACAGCTTTGCCCGTCTTTGTCGCACTTTTTGTGATGATCGTAATGTTTTTGTTGCTCTTCCGTCAGCACGGCTTTCTGCGCGTCGCTTAGCTCTGGCATTATAGCCTCCCTATTTTAGTGAAATGTGTTACATAGAAACTAACCACTATCCCATCTTCATATTCCACCGTAATCCACCGGGGATCTTTTTTGTCTGTCCTTACGTAAATCCCAAGCCCCAACGCACCCGACGCCCAAACCCAGGTTACTACGTCTCCTTTTCTCAATCGCTCTGGCATATTATCTCCTATTTTCCCCGGCTCGACCGATTAGCCAAGCCGGGGTGCCTAATGTAATTGGAAGGTTTCACCGAGCCATCCCCGATAAATAGATTACCGTGAATTCTCGTGGTTAGGTTGGTTCGCCTCCTATTCTACCCGTTGGCGTTGCGGGGTTAATTTAAGGTCGGGACAAACAGGGACGTTCCCTCGTGTTAAGAGGGCATTTCTCCCATAGACGTTTACACCCGTCATGTTACCATAACGGCTACCCTGTCTCGACCTATGCACCAGCGTTTCCGCCATCCCGACCCATCTTAGATTGTTAAAGAACTTTCACCGGGGGCGGTGAGAGGGACACTCCAACCTACCCCCGGCCTACCCATAGGGGGGAATGTAGCCCTACGGGTTACGCTTTATCCTTCCCACGGCAAGGCATCATCAGCCGATTGTGCCGATCCACCACCAACGGGACGATACTCATCTACTTTGTTCGATGTTCTCGTCTTGCCATCATCGGCTTGATATTCTTCGTTGGTGATGTAGATTTCAAGATGTTTGCCGATATAGCTACTTATTATGGTATCGGCATCAGATCCACCACAAGCGAGCTTGAACTGTTTAAGCCTGAACAAGGCGGCCTCTACGTAGGACAATCTTGCCCACGCATGGCGACCGTCCTCCAGTATAAGCTCAACCTCGGCGTAGGTATTGCCCTTCTTGGATTCTTTTTCTTCGGTCGCTTCTACCTTTGCCGGATACCAACCGGGTTTTATCGGTGAGAAATCTTGCACGTCTGATGTATTTGGCATCATTATTCGTTTCCTCCTTTAGCGGTCGTGTATTTTTGACCGAGATGTTGTAAGTATGCTTGTAAGTCCTCGATAGTCGCTTTCATAATATCTTCTGTATTCAAATGTTTTTTCCGACTATTGATTTTCCGGGTTTCGGTCTCGAATTTATCGATTTTCTCTTTAGCTAGTATCCCCTCGGCTTGTAATACCTTGTTTACAATCGTTTCTTTGGCCTTATCGGCATTACCATTGCGACCGTAAAAAGCCGATACGATATTGTGGTATCCTTCTTTTGGACTTTGACCGAGTTCGATTTTTGCAGGCAAGGTAATACGACAGCCAGCATGAACCTCGGCTTGTGGTTGGGTATAGATAATCCGTTTGTTCCCTTCCATTGTGAAAAAGAAAATCAAGCTCACAAGGCCATTGATGAATTTGGCACAACGCTTATCCATTGTGGTATGAGAAAGAGTATAGGAATCACCGCTCGGCTTTAATATTTCCTTGTAATCGAGATGTGATATGAAGATAATACCGAGACCGAGTTTAGTAAATCCATTGATGACAGTCTGGAATTTAGTGTCCACTAAATCGTAGCCTTTACCCCATCCTGCATCACTCAGGTGTTCGATTTTCTTTTCGCTTTCGACCTCTTTTTTGCATAGTTTAAAAGCGTTATCGACGGTATCAATTACTATGGTTTTGAACCCATGATTACCATCTTGGAGTTTAGCTAATATCTTATCAAAATCGCTCCATTCGTTAATGTCGATCTTGAAAATCTCCAAAGCGTCATGTCCTGGCTCCGTCGCTAAAAACAAAGCATCCGGGAACTCCGCCGCAATAGATGATTTCCCGATTTTAACCAACCCGAAATATAGTTGTAAATATTGTTCGAGTTGATCTTTCGGTTTCGTTTTTTCTTTGGGTAATTCAATCATGCAACTCATTTTTACCTTCCTTTCCTTTATTTTGTTATCGCTTCTGCCATCATCAAGTCATGCGCCGGCAGACCTGCTTTGATATTTTTAGGCATCCTTAATCTCCTTGAATAATTTGTTCTTCTCCATAGCGATCTTGCGAGCACTATGCAATAAGACTATAGCGTTATCCCACCGCCGTTCGGCTTCTTCGTGCATCTTGAATCTGGTAGCCATCTCCGCCTGTTTGATGGCGTTAGCCATCTGGGACAGTGCGCCCTTGCCAGTAATGTGGATGGTCATGCGTCCCCCCGATACTTGTCGAGTACGGATTGAAGGTCTATCCCGAATTCGTCATAAGGATAGAAATGCAAATCGTTAGTAATCCTTTTTGCCCTCCCAAAAGATCTCATTTTCTTAATTGCCTTCTCCACCGCGTCGGCGAGTGCGCTCTCGTCACGCTGGCAGGTGTGGGCGAGGGCTTCAGTAAATTGTTCATGATGTTCCGCACAAAAGCTACAAACACATCCCTTTTCCATTTTTGTTTTACGTGCCAAATCGCTCATTCTAAGAGCGTCTTTCACAACGTCGGCGAGTGCGCTCTCGTCACGCTGGCAGGTGGCGGCGGAGAGAGCGGATATTAGATCATCCCTTGTCCCCTTAGCATAATCTGTTTCAAACTCGTCTTTGCTTGGTGAATCTACCCAAACTCCCAATCGAGCAATAGTGTCCCTAACCGCCGTCCTCAGCCCGTCGCAACAGGCGGGAGTGGGGAGAGCTTCTCCATACTTCTCTGGATATTTCAATCTGTCAACCGCTTCAAATAGAACCTTTAATCCTACCTCAAGTTTTGATAAGCGTTCAGATCCCTCCTGTTCCGCAATCCGCTTCAACTGCGCCACGCACTCGGTGAACTGGTAGTTAATAGAAGCCATAGTCCCCAGTAAACACTCAAAGGCTATGGGCGAATTGCCGAGTCCCTTAATGGTTTCAAGTTGTTTTTTAAGATCTTCTTTATTCACTTTGAACCTCCGTTTTAATCTCTCTGATATGGTATTTGACCGATTTCAAGAACTTATCGTATTTCTCTGTCTCAAAGTCGCAAGCTAAAGGATTTAGGCCAAAGCCAACTATAACCTGGGCGTTACAGTCCAAACATTTCCAGAGATCTGCGTGCCATATCCTATAGGGATCATCGTAACCAATATGTTCTTCAATGTAGATTCCGTTCTTTTCGGGACGCATTTCCTTTTCGCATTTTACGCAGACATAGTTACTTATTGATGGCATTTTGTGCCTCCTCTTTAATCTCCTTTTCAATCTCCTTGACAGTCTCTTTGACGGCACCACAATCGGTGCCTAAATTCCAACCACAACCCCTACCCTTGCAATCAGGGCAAACGTCATCAATAGCCCACGAAAGTATATCCTCATCTGTCGGCGGATCGGGCGACTTGGTCTCAAGTGTCTGCCCCATGCGCTCGGCGTGTTCGGCGGAGTCACACATGATTGAATCCATGCAGATAGACCATGATGGCGAGAAGGCCAGAAAGAGCTTCAACGGGAGAATCAGAAAAAATTAGATGATCGATTTCTCTAAAATCATTCATGAGGCATCCCCGGAAACCTTCAGTGATGTAAACGGGACATTTTTTGCACCAAGAACCAGGATATCCGCTTTCGTTGTCTGGTTTATATTTTTTACATAATGCGCAATCGTTGGAACTACCAATAAACGTTTTGGGATCATCACTTTTTAGGCTTAAAATTACTTGTTCAATCTTTAGAGCCGTTTCTTCTTCGGGCGTTAATTTACTCATCATTTCCCTCCGATCTGGCGGAGCAGGGTCTCGGCTTTTGGGACAAAACAATCAGGGTCGCAACTGTCAGTATATTCGTGGCACTTTTGACAAAACAATCTCTTTCCGGCTACGCCAGCCTTACGAGCATGTTTGCCTAAATATTCTTCCAGAAACGCCACGACCGCAGGCAGGGCGTTCAGGAACTTTTCTTCGCTTATTAATCTTATTTTGTATTGTGGATTACAGATAAAAGAGCTTATCGCTTTTATCGCTTCTTGGTGTTTTATGGCAATCTCCATCGGCAATCCGTCAACAAGTTCAATAAACGACGGACATTTATTAAGTATCGTTTGCTTATCCACGGCCCCCCCCTTCGGGTTTGGTCTCTCTTACGATCTTCACCGCCGCGTCGAATCCTGCTTCACGCCCCGTCTGGAAAGCTACCTTTATCGCTTTTTTCAACCGCTTATTCTCGATGCGGCATTCGGCAAGGGATTCGAGGGAATTAATTAATCTTTGTCCGGCCATATTCATTGTTGGATCTAACGTGGCACACCAGTTTTGGGCTCGATTCCATGATTCCCATTCCTCTTTCGAAAGCGCATCCTCGATCTGCTTAGGCGTGAGCGTCATTGTCCCTCCTTCGCCACAATAGCGATGGCCTTATCTATCGCCTTGCGACCCGTAATGCACGGCTCCTCTTGGCAAGTTACAAACGGCGTTATCTGACTATGGATATGGAAATGAAACGTCTCGGCGTATGCCTTTAGTGAACTGGTTACGTTGACCAGAGCGATTTTGTATTGTTCGGCCAGGATGACGAATGGGCTATCCTCGATCAACCGATCCCCGCCGAGGTCATGGTTGAGCTTGTCGTCGTCCGATTCGCCGCTGTTTTCCCTAAACGGCACCAAACACTCCACTTTTTTCATCTTCTCGTGTGTGATTTTATTCATTTTTATGCCTCCTCGATTAACGATTTCATGTCGCCCGCCTCGGTGATGGCGGCCATCATACAGCAGAAGAACGCACGTCGTTTATTTGATGTTCTCCAAAATATATTCCTAAATTTACCATATACTATCATGTCTGGTATTTTGTATTCGGGAGAAATACGACAATCATGATGGTTATTTAGGATAACATCAACTGCATAACAGAGGCCAGACATGGCAATATGTTTTTGCTGTTCTGTCCTTGATCTAAACGGCGTATCGAACGCTTCCCCGATCTCGTCCCATTGCGCTTTCGTCGGTAGTTTCATTTGAACCCCTTTCTATCAACGTCTATATTTCTGATATGCTTCGTCATCACACGGAACGAGTTTACGGATATGTTCTTCGCCGCCGACCTTATCGCCGAAACGCTTAACCCATGCTGTATCTTTGTCGGAAAAATGACAATAGACAGCCCAATCAAACGCTCCATGTCCCCGAATAGCGACCCACCTTAACGCCTTGCCGGTATTTGCCATGAATAGCTCGTTCTCTTTATCCATTGCTACCCCGGTGGCGAACATGGTTCCCGGAGGCATGGTCTTTAGCATTTGTAAATCTAACATGATTCCGGCTCCGGTAATTCGGCCATAGCCTTCCGGCATTGCAGGATTGCAATCGTCTCTATCTGTCTTGCGATTGAAAATATCGGCTCGATCATTTCCGGCGGCACGTCGAATTTTGTATTGGAATATGAACGATTTGAAATCACAAAACTCGTTATGCGTTTCTGTCCGGCGTATAATCCAATAGTGGCCGCAATTTCGAGTTTGTCCTCGTTTAACTCGACAGAAAACGATTCCAGTTTTCCGCTGTTGATGTTAATGTCGATTGTGTTCATCTTTCATTCCCCTTTCTTTAAGGCCAGGGTAGCGACCGAATGCTACAGGTCGCGCCCTATTACTTTCGATCCGGGTTGACCATACAACGGTCGCTCCACCGGCTATTAAGTTTTCAAAGGATCGACGGCAGGGATTTGCACCCTGCATGACATTCCAGCATATTTTCTTCCCATTTTCAATCATGTTGGAAACCGGTTTTATGATTACGGGCGAACTTATCTATCCCACCAACCCACAATTGAAACATCTGCCATCCATCCACTTTGCGTCTACCTATTCCGCCACGCCGATCCTATTCTATTGTCAATTTCGGGAAGCACCCGAATGTCAATTAGAGCTTACTAATGCGTCAAGCCGATGGAGAAAATCATCACGCTCCGTCCGTCGCGCCAAACGATATTTCAATATCAATCTATGCAATTTATGACGCTTAGGGATTAACGAGGTAATGCCCTCGGCGTTTTCATAAACGGATTTAACGCCCTCCCCAATACGGTCATTGTCATTGCGGATAATTTCAGCAATCCTGCGATCAATACCCTCCGGGGAAAAGCTACGGTTTCTGGATAGGACTGCCCTAATTATCAGTAATCGAAATTCGGAGTGCGTCATTTTCGTTTTCATTTCGCGGCGTCTGTCGGTTTTCATTATGCTCCTCCTTCGTTTTTAATTCCGGGACTCCCAAGCCCGCTTCGCACGAGGCCGAGGAGTCCCGCTCCGTATTATTTTTTCTTCTTATTCCATTTCCGACTTTTGCAGTCAGGGCAAGCCTTTGGTTTCGGCTTACGTGCCATCCAAGAGTAACCGCATCGTTTACATTTTTTTACTCGGTTCATTTAGTCCTCCACCGTTTTTATACTAATAATAGTAGTATGACGGCAAAAGTCAAGAGAAATCTTGAGGGTTGGAAAAGATTTTCAAGCCGACTTGACATTATTTCTTCTTCTCCTTACCATCCAACGGCTTATCGGCGATCACTTCGCCTGTCGCTTTAACCAAGTCCGCAATCCAATTATCGTTGACTTCCCTGATTGCCGATGTGGCGTATTCATGCCACTTTTCGAGTATTCCCAAGAGCTGTTGTTCTCTATTTGTCATGCGTCCCCCTCGGCCAGTTTTTCGTCATGCTCAATTTCAAGCATTTTGTGGTCTGTTTCTAAACCACCATCCGCTTCGTGGGCTTCTTTGGCGTTAGCTTCCGCAGATGACCCCTCGCCTGCGAGACGCAGGGCGGATTGTGCTTCTTTCAAGCCCTTAGTGAAGATTATCATTCGAAGATGATAGTCCGATTCGTGGTCGTGGTCGATATTCCTAACGAGAACTTGATCGTCTATCGCCCCCATAAGGAACTTTAACGCCCCCACAAGCGTATCCTTAACCGATTCCAATTCGCAGTTTTCTGCGTATGTTTTCTTGTGGGGATCATCCAATTCTTTTAATGTTTTCTCGATGGCTCTATTTTCAGCCACCAGCGCGTCGTGGCTGTTCACAGCCTTAACAATATTGGGCTTATCATGTTCACAATTAGCACAAAATAGCCCACCATTAATCGCCCGTCCGCATATTGCGCATTCAATCTCGTCCATATCGATAATGATATTTTCAGGGTGATTGCCTTTCATTGCCGTGTGGCTCGGCTTGGCGGTCATTTGGAACCTCTCTTTTTTAAAACCTCTTTTATCTTGGCTTCTTCTTCGCTCTTGAATGAAACAAACTCAAGGCTGTAATATTCCTCGTCCTCGTGTCCACAGTTCCCGCAAGTAAACGGATAACCTATTGATTCGTCATACGCTTCGCTTGCTCCGTAATCGAGGCTTTGAGAATTGCATTTCGGGCAGTAGCCCGGTTCTTTAGCGTTCATCGTGCGCTCCCTTCGGGGTTGCCTTTTGGGTTTTCATTTTAACGCATTCCTATTGAATCTACAAACATACAGTTCCAACAACCAAATATTGCCAATCCCCCAATAATTGCCGCCATTGCATAACATTGAATACGTTGTCCAATACTTCTATAATCACCTCGAAGCCAGTCTTTAAATGATGTTCTTGTCATCTTAAACGCTCCTTTCAGCCCTTGCCCGCCAGCCCCCGAAGGGGCAAGCGGTAACAAGGGGAATATTAGCCCATACTATCTTTTTCATACCATCTTTCAACGTCTGGCGTTATTATTTTCGATCTATCGGCTCCCCGTGGAACCCAATTGGGGCAATTTCTGGCCTGTTCTTGGTTCCCGCCCATGTCTTTGGGATCGATGTTTTTTGAAAATACTTGGCAGAAAACGGGTTTGTGTAGGCCATTCATTTCGTGTATACAACTATAATTACAAGCGCAATGAAGGCAACTCAAATAATCAACGTGGAAAATCATTTCCCGTTTAACCTGTATAATTAGCTTTCGTCTTGAGTCCATTAGTGCCCCCCATATTATTATCCTTTTCCTGACATTCCCAAATAGTTGAACCGCCGAATTCGGGATATTTAGCATGGGGCGGGCATTTAGGGCAGGTGTTGAAATGCCCCCACGAATAAGTTTGCCCGTAATGGTTGGTTTTCTGCTCAGTTTCGTGTCCACATTTTGAACATTTGTATTTTTTAAATGATTGCTTTAAGATTGTTTCGTTCATCATTCTCCGCTTGTTTAAATTTTCCTATCGAGTCCGCCCTAAAGGGCAGGACTTTCGGCTACTCAAGCCTCGTCAGGATAGGTTGGCTCCACAAGCTTGACGGAATTTATCATCGTCGAATAGCTCGTTTTCGGTCTTAAAATAGTTACAAAGTTCATTAACGAATAGCTCCGTGTATAGTTTAGGGTCATCGTTAGGATCGGCCAATTTAGCCGCAATCGTTTGTTTGCGGATTATCTCCGCAATCGCCCTAAAATGTTTTTTTGTCATTGTTTCCCCTTGTTTAAGTTTTCAAATCCTACCTTGTATATAGGCAATATCCATGCCAAGATTAGAGACCAATATTACAAAACACAAAACCCCAGACGACAACGAGTTAGTCGATCATAGATAATATGGGTCTAAACACCATACGTTTCATAGTCGCAAAAGATTGCTAAATCTTTGGGTAAATAGTTGCAAAAAAGTGTTGCAATATATTTCATCATCTTGTATGCCAGCCAGATTAAAACACTATATCTTGTGGTCGAAAGATTTTACTTGACAAATCACGCCGATCTTAACATTATCTAAATATGCCTGAAACAGCTGTAAAACCGTCTTATCAGATGGATAAAGGCAAAATTACCGACTTGAATCTGGTCATAGCTAATATGAAAATGTCCGGAATGACCGGCCGAGAAATCGCTAAAGATCTTAATATCTCCGATGCCGCCGTATCACAACACCTTAAACGATTTAAAGCCTTAGTTGAAGTCGATGCAGACGGCGCAATCAACGATAGTCGAGTGCGCTTAACACAACGTTTAAATAAGTTCGAAAAGGTTATAGACTATGCAGTTAGACCAAAACAGTATAAGAAATCACCGACCTATCTCGGCATCGCTAAAGACGTATCTCTAAACCTGCTCAAAGGTCTTGGTGTCCTTGTAGAGCGCACCGAGCAGGTAACTACTATCGATTTACTGGCGCAACAGCGCGAGGACGTGCAGGCACGTATTCAGGCCGCTAAGCAGTTTGGTCTTGATGTTTCCAAGGAGTTGCCGACAGTCCAGGTCAAGATAGTCGAGAATAGCGGTGAAACAGGCGTTAAAGGAGTAGATAATGACAAATTGCAAGTGCGGGAACCCGGCAAGGCTGAATCAGAGAAATTGTCATCAGTGCCATCGGCTGAACATGAGGAAATGGCGCAAGACACATCCATTGACCCCGATTCAGAGAATAAAGGATAATTGCCGAAGTTACGCGAATACTTACCTTAATCGCGGCCTAATCACGTGCCAGGTTTGTGTTGAATGCGGTTCCAATGACAGCCAGATGCATCATGAGGACTACTCAAAGCCTTTGATAGTGATATGGTTATGCCGACCCCACCACGTGAAACGTCATAGAACGTCAGGTCAACCCGACATTCCACCTACTACTGATAATACATAGTCATTAATAACGCTCATAGCCTGCCATCACGCCACTCTAAGCGCATAAGCCATACTATGTTATCGCCTGTAATGTAGGGTATGCTATACTTTTAGCGATATGGTGCATCGGCGTTTGACCGCTGTTTGCACCCCGTTTGAAGCACGATAGATGCACCGGAGTTGTGCAAAAAGGTAAAGTACAGTCCACGATAGACACCACCGGGGGAGGGGTCACAGATCGAAGCCGACCATATAGTATATACCTCCACGGGCTACAGTTTATGATTTTTAGATCATGTTAAGTGTAGTGGACATCTTATATTGGTGACGCTTTATATTATTTTTTTAGGATTTGCGGAAAAATTGCGATTTTACTAATTTATTGAATTTTTCTTTGGAGCTTATGCCTGATCCATTTTTAAAGTTACGCGATTTAATCCATATTATAAGTTTACCGAACGGTAATCTGTCTATTTTGGGTCGTTTTTTCATATTTTAATTTCACCGATTAATATTTTTGTAAGTTCTACGGCACAATTTTCGCAGATATTATTTTTGATTATCTCCATATATTCATCGGGCGGGTTTATTTGTATGTTATATAGTTTTTGTGCATCGGTTTGTTTTTTACACATTTTGCAAGGTAATGTCATCTTGATCTCCTTTTTTTGGTTCATATCAGGTTAGCTTGACATTAATCGTGGGTGGATTTATCTTTATAGAGTTAACCATCCATGCCCACGGATATGTTGCGGTATTTCTAATGCTAATTTTCAGTCCACATATTTCATTTACATTTTCGAGGCCATATACTTTACGGGTTTTATCGCTCATAATTATGGCATCTGGTTCTTCCCCGTTATTTATTGTGTATTCTTGTTTTGCTTTTGTAAGCATTGAAATTATTTCATATGGGATTTTGGGTGTTTTCATGCTTTTCACTCCTTTTTAGATATATTAATATTGCCCCTGTCCCCGAGTTTCGTTCGTTCTACGCTGTCTGACGTTGGTTTCAGGCAGAATTATAGGCTACCTGATCGAAGCCTGTTAAACTTGGGCAACGTTTGGAACTCTGGGCGCCCTGGGAACCCTATCGACGATAGTTGTATTACATGGCTGGTCTCATTTTCAGGCTGTTAAGGACTTGGCGGATATTTTTACGGGCGGAGGTGGCTATTGAGCTATTTTTGGGGGGTCGTGATGTTGAACGGGGTTTGGGTATTTTGATACCGAGGCGGTCGAGCCGACGTTGTTCGGCGTCGGAGATCCCGCAAGGTTTGGGGATGTAAGGCCAGTCGCGTGCAATGCCTCGTTTGCTCATGTTCCCGAATATGTGGGCGCCGGTCGGGCTTGTCAAGGATTATTTTAGCGGGATGTCTGGTGGAGGTTACTTTTTTTACATAATTCTTCAAATTGATTAATAATTTGAGCCGGTTTACTACTTTCCGGCATGTCTATATCAATAAATCGCGGTATTTTTTTATTATCCCAGTTGATCCAACGCTTGATCCACCGTCCTTTACCTCTGTTTCGGCCACAACATAGAGCGGCGGGTCCGCCTGGCCAGTAAACGACAAATACTTTTTGATTCTGTCGATATGTTTTATTGTCGAATGGCATTTTAAAGGCTCGTAAAGTTTTCATCGTAAATCTTTCAATAAGTGAAAAGGGACGTTAATCCCACCATTTATCAATATTTGGTTTTATGCGTTGGCCTATGCCAATAAGAGGCGTTTTTAGATCGTAATCACGATTCAGGAATTTATCCATATATTCCAACGGCGTATTTATCTGAGGAGCAATTATTTTATTGCCATCCGTTTCGTAACATATAGGCCATAAAATGCCACAATCAGCATGTTTGACCATCTTGTCCGGTTTCCATCTGGATTTAAACCAGATTTCACACTCGGGACAGAAAAATTTAGTTTTGCGGAACAGCCAGAATCGTAGTTTATTAATCAATTTTCACTCCTTTTTGCTTCAGGATTTCTTCGAGGACATCAAGATGCTTCTCGATTTCTTCCCACTTGGCTTTTCTTTTAATGTGGAAATCATCAATTAATTTCTTCATGCTGTCGAGTTTTTCTGTAACTTTCCGGCCAACCCACAGCCTACCGAGGCTGAAGCCGATCAGCAAGATCGCCCCGCATCGTATCAGTTCGAATATGCTATCTTGCATCTACGTTCTCCCAGTATTTTTTCATTTCGGCTCCTTATTTTGCTTTTTGAGTTCATTAAGAATATTCTCTAATAAATATGTAATGACTAATCCTATAATTAGAAACCACACAATACCTGTCGTCAAAAAGAAAACGATCCAATTCATTTTGACTCCTTCATTGGTCTATAATTTACAGTCGGCTCGGGCAACGGGCACCAGACGGGAATGCAACCCCCATAAGTCATTATGTGCAACACTTTTTTTGCGAGAGTGCAGGTTCTTTCTGGTTTCATTGCCGTGCCCGTTTCTCTTGTAAAAGGGCATTGGTCGCACATATCCACGGCATGTAAAAACCCCTCTTTTTCCGCAACTCGTAACGGCATTATTCTCTCCCTATTCTGTGTCTTCCTATTATAATATACTGGCTTTTTAAAAACTTTTTCTGTTTCTGTTCTCGGAAAATCTTCTTAATGGTAACCCATAAATTAATTAACCGTCCAATATGTATTCTTTCACAGGTTGCTACCCAATTT
>SDBS01000671.1_pt1 | contig 33931 bp, 53 predicted proteins | sample 2277091 | NCBI WGS metagenome assembly SDBS01 (sample SAMN10404972, study PRJNA504765) | marine sediment metagenome | isolation source: marine sediment core GS10_PC15, 163 cmbsf | place: Arctic Ocean: Southern Knipovich Ridge | collected 2010 | reverse complement strand
CCTCCCGCGCCGCCAGGATGTCACCCTCAACCTGCGCAAGGAGATAACCGCCAAAATAAAGGTTACCGTTACCGGAAAGGCGGTAGAGTAAGTTGGCCGAGGGAAAACTGCCGCCCCACGACATTGATGCCGAAGAAGCCGTCAACGGTTCGCTGTTAATAGATGGTAGTTTAATTAACAACCTACCCCTGGAGCCAAGCGATTTTTACTCCGAGCAGAACCGCTGGATATATACAGCGTGCCAAGAGTTATACAAAGATGGTGTCCCTATTAACCAAATAACAGTAGCCAATCAGCTTGGCAGCAAACTGGAACGCTCTGGCGGTGACGCTTACTTGGGCCGTTTAATCTCGTTAGTACCTACCTCGCTGGACTGCTGGGCTTATGCGATGATAGTTAAGAAGCTATCTCAAGAAAGGCGAGTGTTTGAACTTGCTGACAAGGGTGATTTTGACGGCATAGCCAAAGTTTTAAGGGAAGCCAACAAACCCGTGAGTATCATTAACCCCAAAGAGCTAGCGGATGGAATTATGGATATGGTCAACTCCGAGACACCGCCGCCGTTGGGCTGGGGCTGGACTGATTTAGATAAGGCGACAACGGGGATATACCCAGGCGAGCTTATCGTAATAGGGGCCAGACCTTCGGTCGGCAAGAGCCAGATACTAATTGAACTAGCGATACACCTTGCCAGAAACAACAACAGGGTATTGCTTGCCTCTATTGAGATGCCACAGCGGGCTTCATTAGAGCGGATTATCTCTATAGAGATGGGTATTGATATAGGGGCTTTAAGAAGAAGGGAGATTGACGACTGGGGTAAAGTTGCCTCGGTTGCTGGTAGAGTAGCTGAGTGGCCGCTCCACCTTTTGCCCAGCAATATCAGTTTGGCAGAGCTTTCAACAAACGCCGAAAGGCTTGATGGGCTTAAGGTTCTGATGGTAGACTATATCCAGCTTATGAGGGACTGCGGTGACAAAACAAAGGGCGACAACCTAGTACAGAGGGTTGGCTATATAACAAGGTCGCTCAAGTTACTTGCCGAAGACTTAAACATATCGGTAATAGCCGCCTCGCAATTATCAAGGGCAGTTGAACAAAGGCCGAACAAAAGGCCGATGCTTTCTGACTTGAGGGAAAGCGGCAACATTGAGCAAGACGCTGATGTTGTCCTCTTACTATACAGGGACGAACTTTACAACCCTTCCACAGAAGATGTCGGGGTAATGGAAGTTAAGCACGCCAAGAACAGGCAGATACCCTGCGGCCAAGAGATTAAACTTGTTTGGGCTAATCATAAGTATGGGAATTATCAAGGGGGTAGATGATGAGTAATAACATAGATGAGAAGGCTATTTGGGAATGGATGGGTTATCAAAGGCGTGGCGGTCAATGGGTAAAGAAACTATCGCCTCGCCTTTATGAAAGCATTGGGAACCCCGACCTTAAAAGTCTTGATGTGCAGGCCAAGTACCTGTGGCCGAAGCTGAGAGAGCACTTAAATAAGATAACTGAGGATAGACGCAATGAGTTCCTAACTTGGCAGTTAGTGGGAGATGAAGACGCTAAAGGCGAAGTTGTTTATAGTGTTGAAATTGACATTGAATATAGCCGGGATGGTTGTAATAGGGCAATCTACAAAACTCACAAAGACCCCGCCACCGCCGTTTTGCTGGCAGTAACGGAGTTGATAGGGGGTAAGTGATGGCTTGTATGATTGAATACTACGCACCTCAAAGTACAACAGCTTGGCCTAGTTGCAGAGAGGTTGGGCATTGTTGGCATCAAACTACCGCCCCTTTTAATATGAAGTGTTGCAACTGTCCTGCTACAACAAAAACGGATGTGAACTGGAAATGATTAGCAAGGCTATAGGGAGATATTTAGGGAACTTGGAGAATTATGTCTCCACCTAACACGGGCTACAGACCCTAGCAACACCAACAAAAGAGATTGTGTTGAATGTATAGTAGAACTCAAGGCCGAGTACCTTTTGGGGGGCGAGGATGAGCGATAGCGACGAAGCAAGATTTTGGGCGAATGTAGAAATGCCCACCGAAGATGGCTGTTGGGTTTGGTTGGGCCACCGAATTACTGGCTATGGTGGGTTCTGGGCAGGCGGTAAGAATGTTATGGCCCACCGCTACGCCTATGGGTTATTCGGGGGAGTAATACCAAGGGGTTTAGAGATAGACCACCTTTGCAGAGATAGGAGCTGTGTGAACCCCAAACATATGGAGCCAGTAACTCATATTGAGAATTGTCGTCGTGGTAATAGTGCACAAGTATCTAGGGTGAAACAATTGGCTAAAATCCATTGCCCCAGGGGGCACCCATACGACAAGCAAAATACACATATAGCCCCAAATGGGCAAAGAAAATGTAAGATTTGTGCCAACATAACAGCATTGAAGTCAAAGAGAAAGAAAAGGCTTGAACTTAAAGACAGCAAGAAGGGGAAGGAATGAAGTTACCAGAGAAGTTAGCTGAAGAACACTGGGCTTGGCTAGTAAGATTATTAGAGCTTGTCTATAAGGATGCTTTTATACACGGATACAAACACGGCTTAGGCAGTAAGGTTAGCAACGGTGAGTAGCAGAAAGCTAGGAGAAGGGGTGAAATGTGGGCAACAGAATAGTTTGCGAGTTTCTATACAGAGGTGAAATAGTACCCGCCACAATCAGGCACGGGAGGGGTACGGCTCTATACAGAACGCCTAAGTATAAGGCCTACAAAAAGAAATTGGAGGATTTATTCAGGGCTAACTACTGTGGTGAGTGTAGGGCTGACCGTTTGTTTGGTCTCCGAATAGTAATAAAACAACAGAATTTGCGTAAGCGAGGGCGGCAAAGCGGCGACATAGATAACCTCCTCAAGCCAGTGATGGATGCTGGAACGGGCGTTGTTTGGAAAGACGATGATTTAATAACGCAACTAGATGTAGATTTGACTAAAGAATGGAATGAATCAACAATATGGGTTTCGGTTGAGGACATAGGACATTGGCACAGATATAGGGTAAAACTAAAGTGTCGTAATTGCGGTGAGATGTTTGAGATTAACAAGTATCAAGCCGAGAGGGGGAATCGGAAGTTTTGTTCTAACGCTTGCAGGTATGCCTTTGGTAGGCTCAAGCCGAAATGCCTTAACTGTGGCAAGGAGATGAGCCATTTTAGAAGTGCTAGACTAGGGACTAAATTCTGTTCCTCAGCTTGCTACGGGGAACATATGTCGGCCAATCCCCATCTATACCCTAACATAATGAAGAATCTCAAGAAGGCGGCTGCGAATAATCCCAGACTAACACATTTGCGCAAGGATAAGTTGTGAAGTACTGTGAGAAGGAGAGCAAGATGGTTACGGATGCGGTGGCTCAGGCAGTGCATAATTGCCCAGACGGCCTCATACCAATAGCCATCACTGGGAAGAAGTACCCTATAGTTCATATGAGATTAAGAGATTGGCAAGATTTACACGGATAAATATAGAGGAGGGTAAAAATGGAGTGTCCCAAGTGCTGTTCTGAAATGTTAAATAACCCACGCTATGAGCCAGAAAAGGGAATAGACCCAGCGCAGCGAGAATACATTTGCCCCAATGTAAGGTGTAATTTACGATGTTACAAAGTTCTTAATCTTAAACAGAATGGGGGTGAGCAACCAGAATTACTATGAAGAAAACACAGCGGAGTAGTTTATATAGGAATAAGCAATGGCTTTACAATCAGTATGTTGAGGGGCACTTAACCTGCGAAGTTATGGCTAGTTTGTGTAATTGCCATCCCAGAACAATCCACCAATGGTTAATAAATCATAATATCCCAAGGAGGCGCAGGGGTTACGAGGTTTTGTCCGAAGGAGTGCGGTTGCGAAAGAGCTTTCTTGCAAAAACCGACCCACGGATTATTGCAGGTTTAAAGAAAGCACAGATTGCATCTAAAACTCCAGAGGCATTGCGAAAGTTATCGTTTTATCGTGGTGCTAACAATCGTAATTGGAAGGGGGGAGCAAGCTTGCTTAGGGCGCTTATGTTTAGTCGGATTGAATATAAGTTGTGGCGGACAAGTATCTTTGAAAGAGACAGTTACACTTGCCAAGTTTGCGGGCAACACGGAAGGGATTTACAGGCACACCACATAGTGCCTGTTTGCGTGAACAAAGGGCTAGTACTTAATAAAGATAATGGTGTAACACTGTGTGTTGCTTGCCACCGGAAGATGCCGAAGAAAAAAGCAACGGAGGGATTGTTAGGTGCGAAAAGTTCAGCAATCATTTAACAGCACCCTACGCTCACAATCAAAAAAGGGCAAGACAAGACAGGCCAAGTGGAAAGTGCTTGAGGGAGAACTGCGCATTCAATGTCTGAACCGCTCTGAGCTAGACGGTAGTAGACCGTGCTGGCCGTGTCCTTCTGTAGAGGGGCATCATATAAAAGGTAGGAGCGGCGGCTTGATGTTAAATCCGTTTAATGCTATAATGTTGACGAGAACCCAGCACGACCTGATTGTGTATAGAGACAAAGACGAACTCTTGGGACTTGTCAGGGGGATAAGGATTAAGCAGGGGTATGTAGAATGACGGCGGAAGAATACAGGGAAGAAATCCGTTTAAGGGAAGCAAAACTTGCTTGCCAGAAGAAGCGCATTAAGAGTTTGGAATGGCATTGCGGTGATTATAAGAGGCAAATCGCAGAACTTGGGAGGCTTAAATGGTTAGCGATAGTCTTGATTTGAGCAGACACGCAGGGGTCGTAAACAGGGCTGGTGTGATTGCGCATTTAGAGGCGAAGATAGAGAGGAAACAGCACGAAATTAAGAACAAGCAGATAGAACTAAAGTATTTGAGGGAGCGGGTCAAGAAACTCAAGGAGGCTTAAATGAAATTACAGGATTTGAAACTAACCAAGAATGAAATGGAAGCGGCATTAAGGGGCTACGGGTTTACTAATAATGAGTTGTACCTCTATTTAAGCTATGGTGAACTTTGCGCTCAAGCCCAGTTAGATAAAGTAGTGAAGCATATAGGAGAAGAAGATTGAATAGAGATTATAACCAACAGATAGTGATGAAAGATTTAACCCAGTTCTCAAAGGTTTATCTTGTACCACTCGCCGATTTTCATATCGGGTGCAGAGAGAGCAACCTCAGCAAGATTAACGGGTACATAAACTGGATTAAAGAAAGGGATAACGCCTTCACAATTCTGAACGGAGACCTGATGAACGCCGCCACAAAGGATAGCACGCCCGAACTTTACGAAGATTTAGTCACACCTGATGATGCCTATAATCAATTAAGGGCGATACTAGAACCAATCAAGGATAAGATACTGGCGATAAGCAGGGGCGGGCACGAGGGTATGATATTTAGGAAAGTCGGGGCCGATTATATGGCTCGCCTTGCTTATGACCTGGGGGACATACCCTACAAGCCAGAGGGCGGGATGGTCGGCCTGAAGCTGTCAAAGAACGGGCACACGGCGGTATTCTTTACTTACTTTACTCACGGCTGGGGTGGAGCTAGGACAATCGGGGCAAAGGTTAAGAAGGTTGATGAGCTAGTGTTTGCCGCCGAAGCGGACTGTCACCACCCTTATACAAAGGTTCTACGAGGGAATATGGTCTGGGATGAGTTGGGTAATATAGATGTTGGGGATGAAGTTATAGGTATATCTGAATACCCTGAATTTAACAAAGCCAGGCAAGTCCTTCACACTACTGTTACCGATAAGTGGAGTAAAAAATCACGCAGACTTAGGATGGTATTGGAAGACGGCACGAGCCTTATTACTACCCCAGGGCATCTTTGGCTAGCCAAAAGGAGACACGGTGGCAGTAAATTGGGTGGTCGTTACAATTGGTTTAGAACTGACAAACTTTCTGTTAGAGATGAATTGTTGCGGGTGTATCCAGTTTGGGAAACAAAAGATAATTGGGAGACAGGATACATCGCCGGTCTTTTAGATGGCGAGGGGTCTATAACTGTTAGCGAAAGGCATAGAAGCAGGCAGTTAGCTTTCTCACAGAAGGAGGGCCTGGTTCTTTCCATAATGGAAAATTACTTAAATGAATATGGAGTTGGCTATAGGAAGAATGTAAGAGATAATGATGTTGCCAATTTGCTTGTTAGGGTAGACGCCCCTAAACTTTTGGGAATGACGCAACCCAAAAGGTTGGCGGGCAAGGGTCGCATTCTAGTAGAAAAGAGACTTCACAAACCAGTGGTTCTTAAAATAGTGGCGATTGAACCTTGGGGGGAGGGCGAAGTAATCGCCCTAGAAACCGATGCTCGGACTTTTCTAACAGAAGGCGTAGCTACCCATAATTGCTACGTATTGTCCCACGACCACACCCAGAATGCACGCCGCCTCAACAGATTATGCCCCCCAAGAAGTAGGCTCGGCTTAAAGAATGTTTATCTTCAGACACACAGACAACTGTTAATCAACACAGGGGGCTTCATAAACTATTCGGGCTACATTCAAAGGAAGGGCTACAGCCCGCAAGACATAGGGACGCCGAGGATACGGATGGAGTTAAAGAAAAATAACAGAGGCTACGAGAAGGATTTGCATTGCAGCCTTTGATATATACTCTCACCTGTGTTACAATATAGGCAGGGGGACGAAATGAAGAAATTAACAAAAGAACAAGGGGCGTACATAGCTGGGATAATTGATGGGGAGGGCACGATTTCTATAACTATACATCCGCAGAAAACTAAGTCGGGGGTTGGCGAGCAGATATTGCATAAGGTGGCAGTCTCTAATACAGACAAGCGTTTATTGCATTGGTTGGTAGATGCAACAGGGTTGGGGCAAGTTAAGTCTGTGAGTATGCCCAGGCAAACCACACTAGAAAGGTTTGATGCTGCAAAAATTAAGCCGCTCTTTATTTGGGGCTTATGGGCGAATGGTATCAGAGAACTTCTCCCCGAAATTATACCCTATTTAGTTATCAAGCACAGGCACGCCGAGCTTATGTTGGATAGCCTAGAGCAGACAAAGTTGCGTGTGGGGCGAGAGTTCGCTGGCAAGGGCAAGGGCTGGCCGTTGAGCGATACGGCGAAGGCAAAGCGGCGTGTAATAGTCACAGAGATGAAAGCTCTTAATAAAAGGGGGCTACACGCAAGTCTATAGGAGAATGTATGGCTAGTTGGAGACCGAAGAAGGGTTGGAAGAACCCGTGGCAGAGCGGTTTTGGGATCGAGGCTGAAAGGGTAAGGCACGATTCTTTTGAAGCGGGGGCTGATGCGATGCTGGAAGCGCTAAAGGCAAGGGGGCTTTACGGCGAGTACGGCGAGGATTTCATAGTTTCTGCTAGGGTTAAGTCCAAAGATAAGGACTGGGCGGAGGCCTTCTTCGCTACTATAAGCGGTATGGGCTGGTTTATCTATATCCCAGAGGATATGGGTAAATTAGTTTGCGGGCTACACGCTAGGGCATATACCGCAAGTTCTCTCTACCCTTTTCGTATGTATGATTACAACCAGCATCCAGCAATTAGGGAGACGGAGAATGATATTTGATTTAATAGGCTGGGTAGGTGTTTTGGTGGGCTTAACAGTCCCGCTTCCCCAGTTGGCACATATAATTAAAACAGGGCGGGTAAAGAATGTATCGGTTGGGACTTATATATTACTGGAGATTGCTATGGCTTGCTATCTGATACACGCTATCTATATTTCAGCACCAGTTTTTATAGTAGCTCAGGGGGTAAATCTTGTTAACAACGGGGTAATACTATTTCTTTTAGTTAGGGGTAAGGCGCATAATGTATAGTGTCGGCGAAATAAGAAGGGGCAGAGAACTCGGTTTTGTGAGAAAAAGGCAAGCTTTCATTTACCACCCCTGTATCGATTGCGGCAAATTACGTTGGGTGAGACGTGTGCATAAAAAGCCCCAAGTATTGCGTTGTGGTTCCTGTGCGGGAAAGGCACTTAATCTGGCGGGGCGTTTAGTTGATGCGGCCACTAGTAGAAAACACATAGAAGTAGGAGATTGGGTTGATAACTGAAGAACAATTAAAGAAAGCTATGGTCATATACCACGAGACCTACAGCCCCCTATTGTGTCCCGCTTGTGGCGAGAGGTATGGCTTTGCCAGAAATAAGGTCGGGGTGTGCGACGGGTGCTATGTTGAGGACATTGTCCAGCGTGCTGTATATTCGCACCACGAGAAGAATGAGACGATGGAGACATTCTTTAACTGGTTGATGAGAACATATATTCCAGAGGAGGAGGTAGACCCCACGCTACCGCCAGAGAAGAGATGAGTGATTATAAGGATTTCCAAAAGCAGTTTAAGAAATATCAGAAGAGGTTCGGGCTAGATGGGTGGCAGGTTTATTTCAAGCACGAACCGATGGACGACGCTTTCGCTGGCATAACAACAAAACTTGGTGATATGGTGGCTACGGCTAGGCTTAATAGTAAGTTGCCAGATAACAACAAGCCACATAAGAAAATTAAGAAAAGCGCCAAGCACGAAGCCCTGCATCTATTGCTGGCTCGGCTTGAAGATAACGGACGCTTTCGCTTTGTAAGTGAAAGTGAGATATACGAAGCCAGCGAGGAACTGGTGAATAAACTTGACGGGCTTATAGATGATTGAACTTACGGAACTCATCGAATACATAGACCTGAAGATTGAGAAGGCGGGCGGGTTGTCTCAGAGTAGGCACATATTCTGGGGCGAGCTTGAGCTACACTTCCACAATGGGTTTCGCAAAGAGCAATACGAAGTTAGGAACACAATAAAACAGAGCAAGGGGGGCAAAGATGAAAGTAACAGTTGATATAGCGGCAAAAACTATTGAAGTTAGGGATTGCCAGTACTGTCCTCATCACTTTTGCTTTTTTGATGGAGGCTGGCTTGATTGCTCTTGCGATTTAGGCGGTACTACACAAACAAGCGGCGTACCAAATACTTGTCCGTTGCTCAAGCACCCCGACTGTCCTAGGAAAATAAAGAGCAAAGAGAAGAACTCAAGGCTCGGCGGAGATGCTGATGCCTTGGGTAAGAGATAGATACGAATATACAGAAGCCATAGTAAGAAGGATAGCCCCGAGAATAAACGGCTTGAGAAGGGCGGCTTATGACGGGTGCGGGGGGTGGGAAGACTTGATAGAATATGCAGTAGATATAGAGAGGGCAAAGAAGGAACTGGGGATTAAAAGAAGGATTAGATTGACAGATGTTGATTGTGCTGCAATCTGTAGGTTCTTGAATGGGGAGGGAGATGGAAGATTTAATAAAACTAATACCATTTGAAGTTGAGGTGCAGCTTCCCGATATTGCAGTTGTAAACCCTAGTTTTGAGCATACTTTTCTTGGTAAAACTTGGACTGTTGTTGGTTGCCGCTTGGTATCATACAGGAACGAATACCTTTTAATCCGCAAGGGTGAATTACCACACTGGCTTCCAATGAGTTGCCTAGTTGTAAGTTCTTAAATGGGGGTAAGCGATGGCAGAATTGACCAAGGAAGACATAAAACAAGCATACATAGAAGCTATGGAACACCACGACAGAGAGGTAGAGTATGCAGAAGCTCGTGAAAGCAGCGAAGACACCAAAGCCGAAAATAGATGGCTTGAAGAAGACAAGAAAAAGAAAAGGACTTGGTGGGAACGTCTGTTGTGGCGATGGGGTTTAAACTAAGGAGGAAGGTTAATGGCTAGAATAAAAGTAGAGCAAGAAATAGATGTTTATGAGGTGGACGGCGAAGATGGCGAGATAGGCGAGGGCAGCATAATAAAAGTGAATTCGCACTGGAGCAGAGATGATTTCGTTGTCCTAGAAGTTGGGGGCAAGAGTTATACTGTTGCCGGCGATGACCTAGAAACAGCTATAACTAATGCGCAGAATAGCGGGGGGCCTTGATGGCACACCGATAAAGAACTGAAGGAATTGGGCTACACGAAGAAAGATAATGTCTGGCGGGGGCAAGCAAACCCCCTTTTTAAGGTCGCACAGCGAGAAAATTAGGGGAGTAATGGGGTGGATGGGTACGGTGGTATTAAAGGGGGCTAAAGTTGCCCCAGGCCATCTAATAAGCGGGGACTTCAAGGATGTCAACTGATTTAATGCAAGCCTTCGGTATAGAGAGCACTCCATTAACAGCATTATCGGCTATGCACATCGCAAGGGTTAGTTTGTCCTTGCCGTTATCCAAAACATACCCAACGGTAAGACAATCAGCGACATCAAATTCCCTAGCAGTATCGGGCTTCTCCCAACTCTTCTCGCTCGCCCTACTGTCCACCCAAGTTACTAAAGCGATGTCAAGTTCCCAGATATTCATAGCAACCCACCTCTGAGGTGTATTAAGGGGCTAGATTTGGCTCTGGGGGCGTCTTGCGGCTATTTAAGCATAGTGTCCGAGGTGTAATAATAACCAGACAACAATAGCCGTAACCAGCCCACCGCCAACCAACCATAGAATACTATCCGTTAAGGCAAACAGCGTTATCCCCCCTGCTATTGCAAACCCAAGTATCCACCAACCAGCATTGTCTTTAACGTGGCGCCGCATTTTGTAAGTGTAGTACTCCCTGTCAGGTAACCAGTCGTGCGCCCTAATAAAGTCGTAGACTCTCATTATGAGGGATTTCATTAGAGAACCGCCGCTAGCACGGCAAGCCCGCCAGTCATAATAGCAGCGAGCAATGTTATCCCCCACTTAAGCCATCTAATATCAGCCTTAGTGGCCTTATCATCCAGCTCTAACCGCACTTCTCCAACATCCTTTTGGAGCGCCTCTAGTTGTGTTCTTTCGGCCTTTGTCATATCTCACCCCTATACTGTGGCTAACTCTTTAACTTCTCCTCTCAACCCACTCTGTATAAGTGGGGGCAAAGGTTTCTACGTGCTTGATAAATCCTATCGCCACACTCCCTTTACCAGCGGCGCCTGCCATATCTGCCTCAACATAAGCTCCTTGCCAGCCAGACCAACCCCCAGTGAATGCTATAGCCAAGTTGACTGTACTATCAGCCAGATACGCCTGTATTATAGTTTCCTTATTTGTCCCATCATAGAACCAAACAGATAGTATTGAAGCTGTCTTTTTCTCTGTTGTGATGATAAGGTCGGTGAGTTCAATGTATCCATTGGCGGAGGGGGTAGCAAGCCTTGTCGTGGCCACAGCACCGAGCGTTGTAGCTTTGAATAGCCCGTGTATCTTCTGTGGGTTGCTGGTAACAAGTATCCGCCGAACTGCGCCCTCAAACTCTTGCCCGAATGTATGTAGCGGTTGCCCGTTTGCATCAACTAATTCTGCTGGTGTAGCCATCAGTCTTCCTTAAAGAAACCCCAGATTGAAACGTGAACCTCGGTGCCGACTGTAACGAAGTCAACGGCAACGGCCTTTTTGTTGGGCAGAATTAAAGCACCTTGGAAGAGTACTACCATATCAGTATCAACCTTTATTCTCCTGCGCTCAATGACATCGCCCTGTGTAGCCTGCCCCGTCTCATCCGCAATGGCAGTCGCAAAGGCGGTGGCATCCACATCAAAAGTCCTATTTAGGCCCTGGCCAACCACCGCAGTACCAGTCGGCGTGTAGTCTGTGGTGGGTACGTGGATTTCAACCTCTGTCTCGGCGTCCCCGTGCAAGACAATCTTATCAATGTGTAGTTTTTTAGTAGCGTGGATATTCCTGACACTGAGTATCGTATCAGCAGCGTCATAGTTGTAGGTTTCAATTGTCCATATAAACGCCTCGCCAGTCTTCTCGGAGATATATTCAAACTCAGTCTCCGTCATCGCCTTTGTAAATAGTTGTCCGCCTTCATTTACATCAGCAGGGTCGTTGTTCTTGCCGAATATTCTAAACCCCATTTTCCCCCTCCTTAAAATCTATGTTGCTCATTTCAGATAGATGCGCCTTCATTACAAGTAATTCTATTACCCATTGTTTCAATAGTTCCTCCTTGCTTATATCGGCCATTCCCCTAACTCCAACCCGCTCATCTTAGAGAGACAGATATTTATATCTCTTGAAGTAGCAATTCCCAGTTCCAATAGTTCCAACTCGCTAGGGTCGGCCTTGGTGAGCAGGTCTCTCGTGTCGCTTGTAATGTCAAAGTATTTAACCTGACCCCTAAGATGTAGTTGCGGTCGCTCAAGGTCGGCGCTGTCCTTAATTTTGCCAAAGGGCGGTTGCCCTAAAGTCATAAGAAGCCTCCTCGGCCGCCACTGGGGAGTCCTGGCCACTTACGACCCCCTGGAGGAGTTCCGCCCCCAGGTCTACCTGGTGTTGGCCCTGGTCTTGGCCCGCCTGGCCCTGGTCTACCTGGGGGTACTGGCGTAGGTGGTGCTGGGCTAGGCAGCGGCGCAGGTTCGGGCACGGGTAGGCCAGGTCTCAACGGCACTGGTTCGGGGAGCGAGTAATCAGGTTGCACTTTAGGTAATGTTTTCTCTCTGGGGTCAAGCCAGGGTTCTCTGAAATACCTGTCACGGGCTGATGGGTCGCTAACTATATTATTAAAAGCATCCTCTAGGTTGGGGAGATTAGCCAACCCGCCTAACTGTAGGACAGTACGGTAAATTGTCGGCCTTCGGTTTCTGTCGTGGATTTTGGTTATTCCCGTTACTCTAGTTATAGCATCTGTGGGGTAACTTGTACCTGCTGTTGTACCAAAAGTAGTATCTGAACCCGTTTTGTTCCCGCTAGCATTCTCAGTCTGTATCCTATAATGGTAAGTCGTGCTTGCTGCCAACCCAGATATTGCTTGTTCTATAGCATCTCCGTGCTGTAATGCTTCCTGCCAAACTGTATTCGTACCATAGCTAATATTTAATCCATACTGGAATCTAGCTTTCGGGTACACAGCATCGGCCCCGTCATAGGTAACTTCTATACAAATCGGATGAAGCCCACCAAAGGTTCCGTTTAGGGTTGCACTACCGATGCCAACGCCCGAAGCGGCATCTGTTGTCCCCCGTGGGGCAGTCTCGCTAAAGTATGCAAGGTTTACATCGTTCTTACCCGCAGGTGTACTATTATCTATATCCCCAGCGAGTCTAAGGCAGAATTTTGTTGTACCTGTCTTACTTATCCAGCCTAAACCCGTTGCGTTGAGGCTAAGGAAGAAAAGAGCACCTGCGGCAACTATAGCAGCCCTCGTTATACTGCCGCCAGAGGTTGTTTTAGTAAGGTGGGCGCCATAATCAGAAACTACAACAGGGTCGCTCTGCACGCCCTCAACAATATGGAGTGTAGCTTGGCCAGTATCATCCTCGCCAGTAGAGACTCTACTAAAGTATATCCTTGCTGCTGTTATATTAACTCCGTCAGGTAAGCCGCTAGTATCAAAGAATATAAACCCTCTCAAAATAGTGTAGTTGCTAGCAAGCCAGCCCCAAGAGTTCATAGCCCTAGTGTTGCCACTACCGGTTATTGAGTCTGCGTTAGCAGCACTGTGGGCAGTAGAATATGTGGCGTTGTCCTTTCTTGTCAAAACACCTGAAGTTGTTGCTTTGAATATCTCTACAGTCATCTAAGCACCCCTAGTACTCTCTATCAAAGGCTTGTCATATAACTGAACGCTGTTGTCCATAGGGATAACTAGAAATGCCCCGAAGATTTCCGTCTTGGCCTTCGCCAGGAAAGCAGCGGCCCTGTTGTTTGCGTCTGTCTGGTTGGTTATATAGGCAGCTTTATAACGCTTGGTAACATCTTTGTACCTACCTGGTGCGGTAGCATCCTCGGCCTCTCCCGTAATCAGGTTAGCCCAGTCATCATCACCTTCGTTGCAGTAGACTATCGTATGGTTTGGGATAAGTTCGTTCAGGCTTTCGTTGTATTTGTAGAACCAGAAAACTTGGTCAGAGTAATAGGTCTCGTCTACAGAGTCGCCTGTTTGGGGATAGACTATCTCAAAGGCTAGGCCTGCCTTTGGTCTAAAATAGCTCTTAGTCATTGAGACCAAGCGGTAAAGGACATCCCTAGCGTTCTCGGGGGGTATATCATTTAAGTAGAAGTTAGGCTGGTATGTACCCATAATGCCATCATCTGTACCAAGGGTGTCTAAAGTAAAACCCGCCTCTATCAGCACGGCATCGGAAATATTATAAACAGTTGTGTCGGATGCGTAATTGCCAGCGAAGTCGGGGGCTGTGCCCTTCACGGTAACTTCGTGTTCTTCAAGGTATTCCCAGACACCTTTCAGATAAAGGATGGAGAACAGTCCTTCGGGAGAGTCCAGCCACTCTTGCTTCTTAACCCATAACCTAGCGGGGCCAGGCTCGTTAGTGCCATCTCCTATGTACTCGTTGCCGCCCGAAGTAACATCGCCCCAGCCTATCTCTATCCAGTAACCTCTTATATCAACTACGCCGAGGTCGTTGTTCCTTAGTTCTATGAGCGCCTCGCCCTCATAGGGGAGTATGTTTTCTAAGGTGCTCAGTTCCCTGGTGGTGTAATCGTAGGTTGTATTGCCGTCTTTAGAGGTGAAAAGAAGATAGATGTACGGCGTTCTTGTAGCACCCTGTTGGGCGGTTGTAAGTGTCCCAGATAATGACCTGATTTTGTTATTCCCCCTTGTGCGCTATGTGAGCGGGTAGACTTCTCATCTAATCTCTCGGGTGCTCTTGATAATACCTCGGTACAACCAATTCCTCTAGTTTGTTGGTTACTATAGATAGCCTCTCCAACCCAAGATTGTGAAGGGCTAACTGGAAATTGATAGCGGTAAAACGGGAACTGGCCTGCCTTAACCAACCAGCAGCCGTACTCAGATACCCACTACCAACACCACCCGAAGTATTCGCACCCTGAAAGAAATTCTCTTGGGCGTTGCTATCAACGGGCACCACGTTAGTGATGGCTATACCAGAAGCAGTGTGGGCCTTGGCCAGGTCAGTTTCGGGATTAACTAAATCCATCTCACCGTTGGCATCGGTTCCTATATCTACTGCTGCTAAATCCCACTGTGTTCTTGAGTCGCCCGTCCAGTTAATCGCAACTTTAGCAGCTACATATTCGGGTAATAAGACTTCCAGTTCCTTTGTAAGGCTAGAGCCATAGAAAGTTACCACTGCGGCATTGGCAGCTACCCCGCTCAAAGGTGGATCAATAAAGAAATCACCCTCGCTTGAGGCAAGGGTAACGTCTGCCGTTACCCTGTAAACTCCATCAACCCCAGCTATAGTGAAGAGCATATCTTTGGGCATTGTACCTGTAGTAGCAAGGTTATCAATATGAACCATCCACTGACCCTTGGCGTACCCGCTTGCATTGTCAATCGCCCCAGCGAAGTCAGTTATGGTTTTCTCTACATAGTGATTTTTGGCGCAATATAGATAGACAGGTCTAAACCAATAGTAGGTAGAGTCAGCAGTGTCAGCCCCATCGTCATTCGTCTTGACAACTTCCGCTAAAATGAGGTTGGTGTCATCTGTGATTATTGCGACCCTGTACCAAGCCGTAAGGGAAGTTGGGCTTATGTAGTAACCTACCTGTAGTTCGGAGGTGAAGGCCGTACCTGAACCCGTAACCGCTGTGCTGTTCGCCGTGAATGTAACCGTACCCGTGAGGGTTTGTTTTTCTGTACCTGTTGTTAAGAGAACATCTCTATCTTGAGTGCCAGCCGAAGGCTTGGCGCCTATGTCCATCCGCAGCGTATTGTGGTATTCAGAGAAGTTCCTGAAGTAACGTTCGTCTTTATCTACTGGGTACTCCACGACATCTACATATCTCAGGTTGTCAATCGTGCTTATATCAAGTTCCCGTGAGCCGTCTCTGGCGAAAAGGGACTGCCTTACCATCCAGGGGCTGTAGTAAGAGACTTTTTTTAAGTCATCCTGAAGCTGGGACGAGATAGATGCAGCCGTGAATACAGCGTTAGACGAGTCCTCTAAAATCTCTTCGCAACGGTCAATAAGTTGGGCGCTAGTTAAAGGTGTAGCCATTTTAAGCCTTCATCTCTTCGCCGATGGCAATTAACTTCTCGTGTAGATATGTCTCGCAGATTTTTTGGGCACTGTCCCACAGTTTGTCTATGTGGCCATTCTCGTCCATCTTGATGATGGTCTTCTTTTCTTCCCCGTCAGCGGTCATTTCAAAACCAACATTATTTTCCCGCTTCAAGGTGATTTCTAACTCATTCTCCATATCTACCTCTTTTTAACAGCTTTCTTGCGGGCTACTTTTACTGGCGTCTGTAACTCCTAATTATTTGTCCCTCTTTGTTTCCTCGTAAAACACAATTACCCTTGTGCTGAACCAAGTATCGCCATCGGGTCTCTGCTTTTTAACCCAAGCGCCTAACCATATAGGCCAGCCTGCTTCAACGGGAATATCTAAATCTGTAAACCACATCTCACCATTTTTCTGTTGCTCGTAGTACCCCCCTAGCTTTGGGGCAGACATTCCCTCAAGATAATAGTAGGGCATATGAGCGTAGTCTATCTTAATGAACTCCCACCCGTTGTAGGTTAAAACTGTAAAGGCGAAGAACTCAGGCACGGCATAGACATTAGCCCCACCCCAAGTTATCAGGACAGATTTAATCACTCCGTCTTTAGGAAACCAATAAGATGCTTCAGGGATATAGCCAGAGTCAAAGAATGTATCCCCAGCGTTTACCACAACCTCCATAGTTATACGGATGCGATGCAATCTGCTATCCCCGAATTGATAGTCCTGAGTGTAAGCGCTACGCACCCCAGTGGGATATGAGCTTGCAACGGCTTCAGGGTTACTTGGGATAAATAATATCCCTATAAGAATGATGGCTATAAGGCAAAGTTTCTTTTTCATTTACACTCCAAATAGATGTCTTTCTTGGTTGTAGTGGCTCTTTATTACTTCGGCGGATAAAGAGATATTGTAGGCTCTAGCCAGAGTTAGAGGCCCGTCAGACCAATAGGCTCCAGTGTGAGAACCTATCGTAAAGTTTGTAGCTACATCTGTCATAGTTGTAGCCTTAGTGCCTTGCCTTGCAACACTGCCGTTAACATATAGCTTAATCTGGTTGCTCCCCAAGTCTTTGTCAAACGTGCCTACAACGTGATACCAGGTATTTGGGCTTATAGCCTCCCAACTCAACGTGAAATCACTCTCAACATAAAGCCTTAAAGCTCCACCGATTATATCGTAGTAACTAATCCCCCAACCATCACCGCCTATCGCCGTTGTCTTCCCAACAATCCCTCTATGACTTCCTCCCTTAATACTTTCCTCAATTAGCCAACATTCAAAACTAAAACGGTCTGTAAATTGCAGGGTCGCAACATCACCGCAATCAACCTTACTGCTTGCTCCGTCAAAATCCAGATACCAAAGACCCTGCGAGTTGCGTTTCCAAGTAGCACCTGTTATTGTGCCGTCATTACCGTTGCCACTTCGGTCTCTTAGTGTAGATGAATAGGCGTCATCCTGCCCTGGAAGCCAAAGGACAGTACTTGCATCAGGGCGAAAAACAAGCCCCCTATTCGCCCTGGCTGTAAATGGAGGTGCTAATATGCTCATTATAACCTCCTAGTATTGGTCTACTGAAAGCCTGATGACTAAATCGTCAGTGGCGGTAGGAGTAATAGCATCCCTAGTCGCCACGACTGCAAATAAATCGTCAGCGTCTGAGGCGCAGGTAAAGGCCAGTGGTAAATTACCAACAGTGCTTGGGGTTGCTACCGCCTCTGAATCTCCAGTGCCTATATCTTCCATAGCTGGCAAATCTACCTTGCCAACATAGTTAGCTAAATCGGCGTGAAGTAAAGCAGTATTTGCCTTGTTGTCGTCAAGTTCGCTTGTCGGAGCAGCAGTGAATACAAAAACAACCAATCTTGCCGTTAAGGCAGTTGTCTCACAAATTGCGTGGACTTTAGTTATATACCCACTCCCGCCATTTATTCTGACAATTCTTGAGAATGCCCAAGCTGTCCCAGCAGATGTAGACTCGGACAAAACATCCCCCGCAGCGGCGGCACCGCCTACTAGGGATTTGGTAACGCTTATTGTTTTTACTAAACCCAAAGGATATAAAGCCATATTCCCCTCCTTATTTAACACCCTCTTTAATCATTCTTTTAAGTTCGGCCTCGGATGTATTCCTTGCTATCTTGGCCGCTGCGTCACTAGCACTGAACGGAGTTTTGCCTCTTAACATCGCTAGCGCAATACCAAACAACGCAAGTTGATTTTTACTAAATGGGCTCACGTAACCTCCTTTTTAGATTTCCGTTAAGTCTGCCAATGCACAGTAACTTATCTCTTTCAATATTCGTCAAGATACTTTTGTCAAAAAGACAATGGCAGTTAGGACACAATAAAAGGCAATTGTTCGGATAATACCGCCCGCCTTTACTCGCCTCTAAAATATGAGCCACTTGCGTTACCCTATCAAACCCACAAAGTTCACAATTTCTTACACCGTAATCTTCTTTTAATACAGTGCGCAACCTACCTTGCCCCATTGATGGTAGCGCCTTGCCACCCCGTACCCTAGCACGCCGCAAGCCATCCGTTACTTCTTTGAGCTTTATCCCCATAATCTCTGCGATTTCCCTCCAACCCTTACCTTTTTCAGAAAGTTTTAGGATTTGTGCTCTCTCCGCCCAATGAGTACACGCATCAAAGTAACATTGCCTTGAACAAAAACGCCCACTGTGACTATTGTGCTTGAGGGCAGAGGGTTGGAACTTGAATGGTTTGCCGCAGGACTCACATACTCGTTCAATCCTGCCGTCAGCGCCCTTGTTCCAGGCGTCGTGTTCTGGGGGATACTTATAACCTTTCTTCACCCCACCCATAACAATCCTCTCTTCATAGACAAGGCCATCCCGAATAAGGCTAGTTGCTGCCTAGTAAATGGCATCTTACACCCATTCCTCCTTCATCTCCGCTATTTCCTCGTTACGTAGATATTTTGTGGCAAACCCTTCCCCGTCTCCCGCTATGTTCCCCCTTGTAGGGAAGGGGTTGTGAAACTTCCAGTGGAAACGGGATAGAATGAGTTTGCTTTTACTGTCGCAATGAGGGCATCTAGCCCCGTGCCTTTGCTCTACGGCCCTAAAAGCCTCAAACTTATCGTGTTTAGGGCAAGAGTATTCATATAGTGGCATATTAGTTCCCCTATAGGGGGCGGGATAACCCCCGCCCCCCTTGAGTTTAGCCCCCCTATGTTCCTATTCAGGTTCTTGGTAGTTTATCATCTTCTGATACCGAGGAGAGTTTTCTAGTCTCGCTATTAACTCCTCTCTAGTCCCATTGGGATGTACAACTACCTTATCGCATAACTCCAGAAGTTCCTCTTTGGTTAGTTTCGCTAAGTCCATTCTTTCCTCCCCTTATGTATGCTTTCTTTACGGGTCTAGTGTGAGCATCATCCATTGGTCGGCATTCCCAGATGTAGTAGTATTAAGAGCATAACCAGCAATCTGGTTAGAAAGACTCCCACCATAAGCCTCATCAGCCAGTGTGACTGAGCCATCTGCCGAGAACACTAACTGCCTATCGTATGAAGCTGCGCCTGTCTGTGTGCCAGTATTCACTATGAAGCACGGCCCCCAAGTCTGAACCCAACCATAGTAGTTTACTGTAAAGTTTATCGGGGGTAAGCCCACACAGGCACTATAGTTAGCCCCAGTAGCACGCCTCATAGAAGCATACTGGTTAGCATACACTTCAAGACCCGTATTAGCTGCAATCGCTACAGGAGTTGGTTGCTCCAGCGTCATAGCTACAGAGTATGGTGAAGCTGATTCAGCCGCAAGGTTACTAATAACCCTCATCTGGATTCTACCAAGCGCTGCTGATGCCCAAATGAAGAGATAACCCCCCGCAAGAGCATTTTTAGCAGGAACACCATCGCTTGTGCCATCTACCTTGATTACTGTCTCACCAGCAGCATAGGCAGTATCGTAGGAGTTACTGTAACTCAACGCAAAAGCACCAGTATTCTCAACGGCTGCCGTATTGTAAACAATGGCCGTTGTATATTTGCCATAATGGTAAGTCCTACCACCATTCACAAACCTTGTACCGATGGGGTACTGAGCCGTTGCGCTTTCTGCGAACACATTGGGCAAAGCTAAGTTACTGGCTCCCGATGCTCCACCTATTTCGGGCGGAAGGTAGATTGTCTGCCCGTCGTTTGACCTTATATCGTGATTTACTTTCACTTTCTTCTTTCTCCTTATTTTATTGGGGGTGATTTATTTTAGGCTCACCCCTCGGCCTATGAAGTATATCGCTCTTTTAAGGCAGAGTTTAGCCTACTATTGCACCGTCTTCGTTAATGCTGTGAATACGGCCCAGCGCCCTCGTACTACCCAGGGCTAAGGTGAGATAGGCGACTAGCCTGATGCCCCCAGCATCGTAGTCCTCTAGGGCTTCCAGTTCCCTCATCTTGAAGAAGGCTGTTCCACCCGTTTGCCCACCGACCACTAGGGAAAGTCCACCATCAGCTATCTGCCCAAAGCGGATAGCGTAGATGCTGACTATACCGCTATCATTGCCACTATCCTTCCCACCTGTGTTGTCGTTCTCTTGAAGCAGGTAGTCAGAAATGGTAATGGGGACGCCGTCAAAGAAGTCCACGGCCTTACCAAACTCATCTCTAGAATGAGTAATAGTCGCTATGGGCTGGGCGTTACTAAGCACGATGCCCTTTTCAAAGGCAACCGCACTAAGCGTGTCCCGCATAGTCCTAGTCATCAGTAGGATGCTGGGTCTCGGCCTCACCGCATTTATGAGTTCCCTAAGAACCCTGAAAGTCACTGAAACAGCAGCCCCGCCCATATCGTAAGACTGTAGATTGGTAGCTGAGGTGAAGGCATCGCCGCCGGCTACAGAAATGAGCTTGTCTAGCCCATCAAACTCTGTAGAGGCTTCGGTGCTACCTGAACCATAGATGAGTGTATCTTCTATAGTCCGCATCACACCCTTGGTCAGGCTCTTTAGGATTTCAGTCCTGTAGTCGTTAGGATTCTGATAAGTCTGCATTATGAACTCATCAAGTATATCCTGACGAATAGCCCTCTTCAGCCAGACCTCTTTCTGGGTAAGAGATGTATCGGCAGTCCAGGGGATTTGCTCGTGTACGTCATACCAGTCTGCCGAGGGGAGGACATTTTCCCTGTTATAGATGAGCGACCTGCTATTAAGTTGAACACCAGGTAGCATATTTAGAAGTTGCCCTATCTCGTAGACCTCCTGAACAACACCAGCAATCATTTCGGATATGACGAGCTTGCGTGCTTCAGCTAAGCTCTCAAAATGACCTACTATTGCCATAGTTTTTTCCTTTCTATTTTATTTGTGCAAGGCATCAAAACCAGCCTTCATTTTACCGCTGGCTGATTCTGGGCTTGCTGCGCCCCCCCCCGCACTCCTACCAGAGTCAACTACCTCTTTCTTCGCCGTAGTCTCCCCAGCTTTGGTCTCTCCAGCTTGTCCCTCCGTCTTGCCGAAAAGTTTAGCCTTAGCCTCAACCTCTTCGGGGGTGGTCATACCAGCATCAATAACCTGCTGTAGGGTGAAACCGTATTTAGTAGCTGTGGATGCTAGTTTTTCATCCGTTAGCTGCTTGATGGTTGCCCCTTGCTCCTTGACCGTATCCTCTAAAGTCTTGGCCTTGTCTCCCCTCTTCGCCAGTCGGTCAGAAACTCGCTTCTGAACCTCTAGCTCTTGCTCTTCTGAGAACTTTGGGGGTTCTTCTGAACTTTGCTTCTCTTCCACAGAAGCCTTTTCAGAACTTACATCCTGAGTACCCTCCTGCTTTTCTTCCGCTACATCCTGGGTCATTATTCCTCCTGTATCTTGTAAGCCCGCATTAAGATTTTACGGGCCTTGTAGGCTTATTTTTCTTCTAATAGTCTCTTAAGTAACTCTAGCGCCGTCTTTGTCCTGGGCTTTGTGCCAAACACGAAACTATAATAAGCGTCAAACGCTGGGTTGCTAGTTCTATACAATGAAGCCTTGCTGCCTGAACCATACTGGAATGTTATCTCTTTGTAGGTTACATAGTTAGCCAACAATGTTTCGGGGAAATCCTTGCCGTAAGCCTGCTCTAACCATCTAGCCTTCCTGAATTCAGGGTTTTCTTTAAGGTAAAGTTCCCTAGCCCTATTTCTAGTTGATTGGTCAAATATAAAGAGCGGCGAAGATGGGTCTCCGTATAACTCGTATTCTTTGTACTGTGTGGCGTATTTCATTTGTATCTCAAGGGACTGGGCGTTTATTGCTAGAGGTTGTAAAGACCTATCTTCTTCCAGCCAATCATTAAACTCAGGATGCTGGTCTCTAAACCACTTCCCCTCCCTGCTTCCAGCAGTAACATCCAAGCCAAGATAATCAAAGTAATCATCAACTAACTCATCTGGCGGTACCCCAATCCCTTCTATGGCAATGTCGGGAATGTCTAATTCCATCATCATAGACTTTAATTTATCGTAAGCCTTGCGGCTCAAGATTTTGGCCTGACCGAATAGGGCTAATTTAGCGTTTTCTTCGGGATGCCCCTTGAGCCACGCTTCTCTGGGGTTTTGCAATTCAGGGTGAGCCTCAACGAATGATGCCCTCTGCTCTTCGGGCAGAGAATGGTACTCTTCTAGCAGGGCGAATTGGCGCTGTGTCATATTGCCCAGTTCGTAATTCGGGTAGACCTGCTCTGGGGTCTGCCCGTCATTGTCTTTTATAAACTGCTCCAGCGTTTTGGGGTCAGAGTTTATGCGCCGCACTTCTCGCCACTGGGCGTAATACTGCTCATAGGTATCACCTAGATTCGCATCAGCGTTAATTGTCCACAAGTCTTTATTCGGGATAAGGTTGGCTTCTTTTTTAAGTTCTCTAGTCTCCGCAACGGCGAAAACCATAGCATTGAAAAGGTGAGCATTTTGGGTCATCTGTTCTACAGTTAGGTCAGATAGTTTAGCAATCATATCTTGGTATAGTTTCTTCGTGGTGTATATTTCAGTCTCTTCTATAGAATAGGGATAATCCTCATCTCTTATCGGTAGACCTAACTTACTTGAAAGTTCGTTCCAATCGGCTGAGTTATATGTCTGGGCTGAAGCACCCAGAAAAGCGGGGAAGGCTATAATAGCACCAGTTAAACCCTGTTCTACCATAGCGTCTATCAAGTCCTGAATAAACATAGGAACTATACGATTCTTAACTTGCAACCAAGCCTCGTTTGAAGGCATACCCTCAAACTCTTCGCCAAGGTATGTCTCGCCCTGTAATAGGTCAAGAACAAGACCTGGAACTGGGGCAAGTTTGCTCCGCATAAACCGCCCAAACGTAGTTAATTGGTCTATTTGATATAACCTGCCCGTACCAGTAGTAATTTGCTCCCCCGTTACCATATTGGCTATAAACCTAGCGTACTGTTGGAAACCAGCCCAGTAATCTATCCTAGTATTTTTAAACCTAATCTTTCCGAAGTCTGCGGAGCGAGTATCCCATTCCACTCTAGCGCCAGCCAACATCGCTAACCCAATCATCATCATATTGGCAACGAGGAAAGCCGTTATATTACGAGCCGCCACCATCCGCACAGCCTTGCTTTTTGAGAAGAGATGGGTCGGGGCCTTTATACGACCTATCTGTAGTCTTGGCGAGAAGAAAGCAGCATTTAGGATGGGCGCCCAACCGCTTAACCCCGAGGGTAATTTGCCCCTACCAGTAAAATCATTTATCATACTTGCCAAAGCTCTGTAGTCCTTCATAGTTATATCGGGGCGGTTCTCCCACTTGGAAGCCCAGTAATCAAAGACACTAGTTCTTAATTGATTGCCGCCAACAATAAAAGCTCTCTGCGACCACGCAACCCCAGGTATCCTCTCCGCCCACTTGGTCATAAAGGCTTCTTCACCTTCGCCCAAACGATAATCAGCTAATGTAATCGGCGGTAAGTCCAACCCAGCATCTTCCCGAAGGTTAGCGAAGCGACTTGTTCTATAAGCGTTATCTATTACTTTGGCCGCTTCACCTCTAAACGCTGCCTGCACCATCGGCTTGAACATTCCCAACGCTTGAACTGGCTGACCCCAGAATAAGAGTGCCCCCTGTCTGAGAGGGAATGAGAGGTCAATGGAAGCAAGGACGGCACGGGGTAAATTGAGAAGGCTTATTGTCTCCCACCATATCCTTTGCCCTAGCCCCCTATGTCTCATTATAGCTTCGGCGAGTTCCTTGCCAAACATATTCTCAAGCCGTACCAACTCACCCTGTGTTGGGAGCGAGCCAGTGAGAAGTTTCATTAACGCCTCAGAGGTATTGAGCATTTGAAACGGCCTTAAACTAGACTCAGCAATCTGGTCAAACAGGGCGTCCACATCTTCTGTGGTCATCCCAGCCCTTTCCATATCCAGTACTAAATCTACAGAGGGCAACGCTCCACCCAATGCTTTCTTAGCATTTTGAAACGCAGCCATCCCCGAGTTAGATTTTAACATCTGGGCATACATAGCGACTTTCTTGGAAAGGGCTTCGTGCTTTAACTGCTCAGTCTCTAACCTAGCGGGGACAGCATCTCTTATAAGCCTAACAAGTTTCTCAACTGGAGTGGCGTCAGGAGTTGGCTCTTCCAACTTTGAGGTATCCCTAAAACCCTCTTTGCGCAACCAGTCTTTATATTCTTTAGAGCGGAAGTTCTCCGTTAGTTTGTTAGCTTTCTTTATAACTCTATCAAGGTCATTAAAGTTCTTCGCCCTAGCCACTTCTCTTAAAAGTTTATGCTGTATATCTCTTGGGACTTTCTGCTCAATAAAATCAACAAGCTGTTCCCTTATCGCTTGCTCTGTTTCGCTTGGGTTGCGGTGGAACTCATCCCACCTCATAGCACCGACAGATTCACCCCTGCGTCCTTTTTCAACTTCCAACTTTATATCTTCTGCTGTCTTGGCTTTTGGCTTTGCTTCTTTGGCTATCTCCTCGGTTGGTTTAAGCGCTTCTCTTTGCTTAGCGAAGGGCTCCTGCCAGGCTATGCGTTCTGCGGAGGTGAGGCGAGAGGGCTTTAATCTAGCTGCTATTGCCGAAGGAGTAGTAAGCTTGTTTATTTGGTCTATAAGCGCATTTAGTTGGCGTTGTTGCTCACGCTGTTCTTTGTCAACAACTTCTATCCTATCAAGTATTTCCTGTGTTTTGGGCTTCGTTGCCCTTAATCTAGACAATTCATCAAGCAACTCAATATTGCGTCGGCCCATTTCGTCCGCTTTTCTTCTTAGTTCCTTAATATCCGCAGGCTCTTCCCCCACAAGTTCCCCGTACGCTTTTTCCGCCTTATTAAACCTAGACTTTGCTTCTTCAAGTTCAGCACGGATAGGTGCTATCTCACTTTCAGAAACTCCTTTTTTAACCATATCGCTTATCTGCCTAGCTAGTCGCCCAACCAAGATACCCTTTTCTGCAAGTATACTTTCAGCCACATTAATCCTAGTCGCCAGTTCCCCCGTGACCTCTTCCCCAACTATCGCCTTCTCATACTCATCTATACCTTGCTCTTCAACGGCTGGTTCGGCGGCCTGCTTAATTTCCTTTTCGTTTGTCTTGGCGGCTTCATTTAGCGCTTCGGTCTTCGCTTGTGTTTCCTCAGTACCGCTATCTATCTTATCCCGTATGGCTACCTTTACTGTCGTTTGTAAGTCTGGGGAAAGATTATCCACGGTCTTGTTAAGCACGGCATTGTAAAGTACAGACCCACCGCCAAAACCAGCGCCCATAATCCCGCCTATAATAGTAACGAGCTTCATTTGGTCATCCCAAGCTATCGGCTGGCCCAATGCTTCCCTTTGTATAATATCCTGATATAATTCCTCGCCCGCTTCAGTAAAACCTTGGAATACCACCTGCCCCGCTACATTACGGGCCATATTAACCAAACCCCTGGCTGCTAAACTATTTAGTACCCTTAATCCTGGGGCGAAAAAGGCTGCTATCTGAAGAATGTCCACGCCAACTAGCTGAAGATTTTTAAGGAATGTTTGCTGCGCAGCATCGCTGGCTTCGCTTGGAGTCATACCCTGAGCCAAAGCAGCGTCATAGACGCCACCTGCCTCCATAGCACTTTCAAGTGCTCTCATAGAACCACCGCCAACCACAGCAGAGGCTATATAAGTTCCTATTCTTCCAAGCCCAACAGCACCAGCTACGGCAGTAGTAGCGCCAAATGTCAGCACGCCAGTTGCCAAAAGTGTCAGAGTGGATGGGGCCGCCTGTAAAACACCTGTGTATATATCCATCCAAGTCAGTTCGCCAGGCGAGAAGTCGGGCACGGCCAGTTTAAGATATATATTGGCTTCTTTATCTATCATATCCGCTACACCATCGGCGCCGAGCCACCTCAAACCGCCCGCTATTGAAGCTGCCAACGAGCCAAAGCCAGAGGACACGGAGCGGGAGACAAATCCCATCTCGTCCACACCCGTTATGTACTTCTGGTACTCGGCTTCGTTAATCGGGGTCTTTATAATGCCGCCCTCCATCCACTCCGCCCACTCATCATAAGACAGTACCTGGGACTGACCGAATATATAGCGTATGTCGTTCTCTGTCGCACTCGGATATAACGCTACAACAAGCGACTCGGTAGCATCGTTCCTGCCTATTCTTTTAAGGTCGGCGAAGAAACTTAAGGACTGTTTTTCTATATAACGAAGGAACTTATCAACATCTTCGGCGGGGAACACTTGGCCCAATAGGTCTTTTACTATGGCCAGTCTATCGCCACGAAGCTCCATTTGCTGCTCAATGAAGGCGCCAACTTCATCAAAGGGTATCATACCAGCAGGAATCATAGACGCTGGTACGCCGAACGGTGCTACCTGAACATCGGGGAAGTAAGTTGCCATTATCTCTTCTTGCGTAAGGGGCGGCCCGTAACCAAGCCTAGCCTCTGTAATCTTTGCCTCAGCTTCTTCTCCGGGCGAAAGCGGGGGAAGACCCATCAGTTCCATATTGTAGAACTGTTCGGGCGTTATTCGTATACCGCCAGGCGATACCCTTGTTCCATCTTCCAGCGTCTGCCAACCATCAGGGGAAGTAAAAACTACTGGCGAAGGAGGGGGCGCTTCGGCGGGCTCAGCCCCAATACCCAGACTCGCCAACAAGTCAGCAAGGGTTTGTTCATCTATTGCAATATCGGCATCTTCCGCCTCTAATATATCCAGCATCCATTGGTAGGGAGCACCTCTGGCTATTGCATTGTTAATAGCGGCAAGATACAAGTCCTGTGTTATCTGGTCGGTTTCTAATGTCTCCCCAGGTAGGATAGCCCCTCTTTCTACGGCAGCCTCTTGCCGCCTGCGCATCATCTCATCAAAGAGTTCTGAAGTGGGCGGGTATGGGAAGAAACCCTCCCTTAACGGAGGGGGGAATTGTGAGGCGGGTTGTGTAGGCGGCGCCCCTGGTGCTTCAGGCCCTACCCCTGCTTGGTCTGGGCTGTAAAAGAGTTGGTTTATACTAGAGGGTACGGGTTGCCAGGGTATCTGTTCGCCAGGATATACAGGATAGTCTACCCCAGTTTGACCCTTATACCACTCCCTTGTAAGCAGTTGGGTCTTGTCTAACAGGCCCGCCTTCTCTTGCATAGGTAACGCCCACCAGTCTTCCGACAGATAGCCACCACCGCCAGTATATTGCTTTGTAATCTCGTCAATGATTAGCTTATGTTTCTTCTTCATTGTACGAGCAATATCTGGGTCGTAAGGCTGGCCGCCAGTCTGCCTTGAACCACCAGTGGGCCAGTCTACCCAACCAGCATCCTTTGCGGTTGAGCTGCTAGGCGGGGTGCTTTTCAGCTTTCTCAGCCTCGCTTCTTCCAATGGGTTTCTAATGGCCACTACTTACTTCCGCCCCGCTTTATCTTATCCATTATTGACTGTAAACCAGGCACAGTTCTTCTAGCCCTAGGAAATTTACTAACAACTTCCTGCGGTTCTAAAATGGCCTTTATTCTCTTATCGGCTTCAGCTTTAGTTAGTTTAGGCACCTTCTCCACCTTCGGGGATTATTGCACCCTGTTCTAATTGTTGGTTCTTAACCCCACCCCCAGCGTTTCCCTTACTAAATAAGTCAAGTATTTGCGGGGCTTGCTCTTGTCTTTCTTCTCTAACTTGCTCACCAGTAACAGATGGAACTTGGGGAGCTGCTCTCTGTCTCAATATCTGCTCAATCTGTGCCAAAGTAAGCCTAGCCTCTAAATCTTCTTCAGCGTCAATCAAAGCAACCATCTGCCTGTATAAACCGATTACGGGGTCTAGCCTTTCTGCCTGTTCGGCACGCTGCTTCATCTTCTCTCCGTCAGGGTCAGAGAGCTTGTAAATGTTTCGCCGTATAAAGTCTTCAGATACATCGGGGCGCATAGCATTTGCAATGGCGGCGTCGGAGGCCTGCTCCTCCTTAGAAGACGTGAAGTACCTGTATTTAATTACATACTCCCCATCTAGCATAGAGGGATTATAGGTTCTCTTGTGCCCTTCTTCGCCTATCTTTAGTTCACGACCCAAAGCACGGAACTGCCTAATTATCATTCTTGAGCGTGCCTGCCAGAGCAACGCAAGCGCCTGTAGTCTCGGCAAAAGTATCTCGTGGCGGCCAGCGGCAAGTGTAGCCATAGCTACTGCGGATAGGGGGAAGGTGATCGTCCCAAAATCTATGTTAGAAAAGGTGGCCCTTTGTATAATCCCGTCTATCATACCAAGGAAGGCACGGGTATAATTTCTCATATCAAATTCGGGGACTATGCTAAACCCGCCACCCTTCTCAATCATTGTCGTCCTGCCTGGTGTAGATGGCTTTGTCTTGGGGGGAGTAGCGAGCCTGCCCTTTTCAGTCATTTCTTGTAGGGGAGGGTTGGCTAAGGCATAGTTTTTAGTTTTTAATATAGTCGCTATGAAGTTCTTTTCAGGGAACATAGTTCGGACAACTTCAAAGATACTCTCTCCCCTATGCTCCTTATAACCCCTGTCCATTAGCATAGAACCTGCGGGGACTAACTGGATTACAATGGGTACTTCCTTATATTTATTCTTTGTATTTTTGGCCTCTTGGCCCCCGATGTAGACAATCTCTCTTTTGGGCGTCCAGGTAGCATAAACCCTTGTTGTGCTTACGCCGAAAACATTCTGCCCCAACTTTTTGTAGCCTGGATACTCATCGTCAATCTGTAGTTTAGTCCTTTCATAATACGGGGATGCCCACTTTAACTCCCTCGCCCCGTACTCGTAGATAAAATATCTGCAATCAATGGGGCGTACATCGGGGATTAAAGTATCCCCCTCAACATCTAAGACAACCTGAGTGGCCAAATGGCCTCGGATACAAGCGTATTCGGTCTGAGTAATAAACTCAGGCTCCTCGCCTCTTTTATTCAAGAAGGAGTCTATCTCATATTCCATATCTTTCAGGAAGTTTTCAATGTCGGTCGTCTGCTTATCCGACATATTACTCAAGGACTCAATGACGGTCTGCCTCTCAACCGCCCCAATCCTAGCCTTTGACTTCCCCAAAAATAGTTTTGGGTCGGCGAGGGTAACATTGGCTACATCCTCCGCCTTGTGTTCGCCATCAAGCGACTTCATAACGTACGGAGCAAGAAGGGCTAAGTCCCTATCAACATCCATCCTGGCGAAAAGCTGGCTGAATTCACCCTCTACTTCCCTTATTCTTTCAAATTCTTTATGTGGCATAGTATCTCCTACGCATAAGTACGTTGCCTCGGCCCCTCTGAGTTTGGTTCGGCAGTGGCGAAACCGTATCTGGTAACAAGCCCATACACTCCGTACCTGAACGCATCGCACGCATCATCTTTATATTTAACAGGCTTATCCTCTAGTTCGCCGTTCTTATCCCTCTTCCAGTGGTAGCCCCTGAGTTCTTGGGGTAAGTGAGGAGAGTTTTTAAGTACGTGGAACACCTGCCTCTTGCACAAATCAATGCTATGTTTCACATCTTTAATAGCTTCGTAGCACCTGTGCCCAGCGCCGTTTATCTCGGCGATGCTCTGCTTGGCAGAGGCGTCTGCGTATATATCGCCCTTATCCATATGGGAAAGCCGCTCTATGATATCTTTAACGGTGATACCCGTTTCGTATATTTTCTCCTCCAGGTAAATCTCGCCCTCTGCCAGAGTAACTTTAATGAGCGCAGAGGGGTGAACGTAGCCAAAATCCAACCCGTAAGCCCAAACCCCGCCCTCGGGTACTTCGTCCGCCTCATCCCAGTTCTTGTAAATTAAGTCCTCTAGTCTGCCCCAGAGGCCTAGTGTATAGACACGATAGGCGTTCTCGTCAACCTTGACCAGACTCTCCAGCATTTGGACGTAATCTCGGTCAAGGAAGGGATTATCCTTATAATTGGAGTGGATTAACTCTACGTCATCCTCTGAAACTAACCTTTTGGGTATCCAGTTTCCCTCGTCAATGGGATTTAATGTTAAGAGGATTTGGTTTCGTGCCTCAGTCGCCCCACTAAGACGGAGTTTTAATGTCGTATAGTCCTCGTAGGTAAACTCGTTGGCCTCTTCAACCCAGATGTAGTGGAACTCGGTGGACTGGCCTATCCAACAAGTCTTTCCGTGGAAACGTTGGAGAACAGTGTGATGCGGGTTTGTCTCTAGGCAATATACCTTGCCCGTATAATCAAGCTTCTTAGTGTCGTAAAGTTCACTGGTCTGCCGCTTGGTGATAAATATCTGCCAGGAATCTGAGCCTTTTGCGAAGTACTTAGTTGTAGAATATCCCAGGAGAACTGCTAGGTGGCTAACATCATCGGCCAGTTGGCTGGAGGACGTGCCATAAACAAAGCGGTTTTCACTCGTGCGGGTGCCATCTCCCGCCATTAAACTCCTAAACAAATAAATCAAAAGTGACGGGTGGAGAGAAAAGACATAATGTGGGATTCTTTTATCGTGGCTATTCAAACCATAAGATTTTAATTCTCTCTCAAGTAGACCACCGAACACCCCAAAGCTATCTGGGCGTTCCCATATTTTATATGGGAAGCACTTGGTATCTTTTTTAAATTGTTCCCTGCCATCTTCTTTAGTTTGAGAGATTAATATGTTCCCACCCGAAGATGAACCTTCCGACAGATACCAACCCAAAAACTTCAACCAGGTAACAATCGGGAAAACCCTAGTCTTGCGGCCTATCTTTTCCCTGCCAATCCTTCGTGGTTCCCTCCCACTATATGAAAGCCCCTTCCCCAACTGAAAATATTTGGGTTTCACGCCATCATCATAAGTCGCCGATACTGGGATTGGTGTTTGCTTGGGCAAATCTTTGACTTCGGCGAATCCACTATCAGTAAGCATTTTATGATTGGGCGTTACGCAGAAGTTAATGTGGCTACTCCCAACCTCGGTAGCACTAGCTGGAGTGTACATTTCCCCAGTATAGTTATACGCAAAGACCTTACTTGCTGGCTGATAAGACATTGTACCAGAAGATGGGTCAAGTGAGGCGACTAAATCGCCAACATTAACTTCCTTAATATTCACCCAACCCGTGTCTGTTAAAATCTCCGTATCGGGATGAAAGCACTTTAATTTTTCAGGCTCGTCCATTCCAAAAAACTGGATACAACTCTCAATGCCCTTCGGCCAGTCCTTGTTACGGTAGGCAAAAGTATTGAAGGTCTTGTTATGAGAGCCTAAATCATAAATCCCATACTCTTTCAGAAGTTGGACGACCAGCTTAAGAGCGGTCATCCTTAAAGCAGGGAAGGTCTTACGGGTAATTCCTATCTGGACACCCATCTGTGTGACTAATTTCTCCACTAAAAACTGGGCAACAGACCAAGACTTAGACGAACGTGCACCCCCTGCGTGGATTATAGTCTTTGATTTACAGCTACGTGTCTTTTCTAAAAGGGGGGTGTATTGTATATTCATATAAATTCTATATGTTGACTAAACATAATGGGAATGTGCGATTGGGGCAGTAACGATGTTCTTGGTCTTGCCGCAAGATACGCAGTAATCCCACATTGCCCATTCCCGGCCATCATCCCACCAATGAGAGCACCAAGTGTGGAAACCTAATCTACAGAGTAGCTTCTTACTTAACATAATACCTCGCTAAAATAGAGAAAATTCTATATGTTGACATTAACTATACTATATACCCAGAAAGTATCTGGAGCATACCCCCGTACACCCCCTCCTACCCTCTCTCCAGTACCGTTCCCTGTGTTTACACCCTTGCTCCCCTGTATGGCTGCTAGACAGGCTCTCATCATAGGTAGAAGAGAGACTTACCGGCGTCCATCCTGTCTAGGAGACGAAGGTGAGAGGCGGTATACTCACCCCCACGTATCTTCTCCCTCATGCGCTCCGCCATCTGTTCGTTGTGTCTCCTACGTGCCTCTAGATAGCCCTTTGTTATTGGGTTTGCTTCCTTCTTCATATTCCCTTCCTGCATCATAGTTATTGGGTAGCGCCAAGGAGCTGGCCTACCTTATTAAAGTCTATACTATTCTGGCCGCATCCATACCACACATTACCAAGTAGTTTCTTCTTCTCCAGATGCTCAACTATTGATTGCAGCTTGGCCCTCTTGCCCTTATCAACCAGGGCATACATTATGGGATGGTACTTGCCAACACCCTGCGTCATACCCTGCGTCATACCCTGTGAACCTTGGGGCGGTGAACCCTTTGTTTGTGAACCTTCCCGCCTCTTTCTCATATATTCCCTGTGAACCTCTTTACTCTGTGGCATCTTGTGAACCCTCCTCTTGTGAACCTTTCGCCGGTATGTAGTTGATTGAGACTGAACCACCCTCTACCAAGAGCGTGTCTTTAACCTTACCCTCAACACGATCTAAGACCTCCTTTACTATTGAGGCCTTGCCCTTGGTGTTCAGGCTATCCTTAGCTATGTCTATTAGCGCTTGGGCTATGAGTTCAGCGTTGGTTCTGCCCTTCTCCCCCTCTTGCTCCAGTAGACGCTTGATATGAGAGGTAATAGAGACGTCCTTTGGGGGCCTGCCTAACGGGTTGCCGCTCTCGCCTGGCTTCCACTCTGGTCTTAAGTTAGCGTTAGACCGCTCTCTGCTAGTCATTTGTTTATTACTGGGTTCTAAGCAAACGCAGGGTAACAAGTTACAAACAGTACAAACCACAATAACTCCCTTGTCTTTGGTTTAGTTTTCTCATTAGTTCCTTGTTATAACACTTGATTGTTTGGCACGGCAGAGCCGATGATTAGCTAATTATTGCCGAGTACGGTAAGGCTTGCTACCACCTTGGCTGCATTCTATTAGTTCTCCCCCAACCCGCAACAGTACATTCTCAGCCTCTAGCTGTGTTACTCTTGACTCCAACGCCTCAACCCTATTAGTTAAAAATGTTATCTGGTTATGGGTGTGAGACCCGATTAGCTCTAGATTGTCTATCTTATTGTTGCGGCGGTTACCATCAATATGGTGGACAACCTCTAAGGGGTAAGGTTTCAGACACCGGCCAAGATGCTTTGCCATAACTAAGCGATGCTCAAAAACTCGCCGCTTACTCTTGCTAGCCATTGGGAAGTAGGGGTCGTCTGGCGACAACAATATATGCACATAACCTTTATCTTTAGTTTGCCCGCCCTTCCAATGCGGGTGGCGGTTACCCCTACCATAGGCGTGGCGGTCTCGCTTGCGCCTTGCTAAGCAACTAGTACAATAGCCTGTAAATGTTTTATTGCGGCTCTGGCGATAGGGTATCCACTGCTCCACACCGCAGGCAACACAAGCTTGCCAGATAAAGTTCTCGTATCGCTTCCAGCCCTCTTTGCCTATTTCAGCTCCCTTAACTATCGTCCCTAACTTCATCTCTTCTTCTCTCCCGTGGGGCAAACGTCAGCAAATAGCTAAAACGTTCCTCCCTCTTGGCGAACACCACGGCTAACACCGCTCCTTGCCGCTCAACGCCCCTGAACTAGCTTGACTTGACCGCCTGGCTATGATATTGTAGTAGTATCACATTTAGGAGGCAGACA
>SDBS01000670.1_pt1 | contig 33966 bp, 30 predicted proteins | sample 2277091 | NCBI WGS metagenome assembly SDBS01 (sample SAMN10404972, study PRJNA504765) | marine sediment metagenome | isolation source: marine sediment core GS10_PC15, 163 cmbsf | place: Arctic Ocean: Southern Knipovich Ridge | collected 2010 | reverse complement strand
GAAGCAGCTAGACTTATCCATTGAGGTAGCTAAAATTCTACCTGTTTTTCTTGATGATTTATTCCTAAAAACATTTGACTATTCCTCTAAGGTGGGTTATGATGTGTCTTCCGTTCCCTAAAAATTGAAGTTGGTGAGGATTGCTCTTTCAAGATGAATCAATAAAGACCTAATGCTATTTTTTTTTAATCAAATTTACCCAGGGGGCCTCCGTATATACCCATGTCAGAACGGGTACCGTCTCTATCAATTAGTAGAGAATCACCTGCATTAATACAGGGAGAATCTGAACTCAATCTGAAGGAGTTAATATCCTTAAATAAGGGATCCTCTGAGATGTTTCCGTTCGTACCTTTCTGGTCGTCTATTGATTCGTAATCCCCTGTTTCATTGCCCCAGATATTATTGAATTCAATAGAAAAGTTTTCCAGGGTTGTATTTAACCATACGCCCACACAAGGGCATACCCATTCTTCTTTCCAGCCATTTTTAACGATAATATTGTTTTTGAGTATTCCCTTCGCAGTCTCTCTCCATACCGCAAAACCGCAGTTACCATTGTGGTAGATCACATTATTCAGCACCTCCATGTATGAATTTCCAGTTGCAATAATTCCCCAGCCAAGATTATCAAAGACCGCATTATTTCTTACTACTACTCGAGACTGTCCGAATGAACCGATTCCTTTCCAGTAACCAGAAATTCTATTTCGGTATACAAGAGCAGTTCCGTCCCAGGTTATTCCTATGCCTGCACCTCTCCCCTTTTCGATTACATTATCTGAGATTACAGCTGTTCCTCCCCGATAGAGTGTTACACCATCCCAGCCGTTATTTCTTATCTCATTATTGAGGACAAAAAGTTCTGAACCTTCCCTTCCAAATATACCCCCAATTCCTACAACAACCGTGTCAATCCTGTGTGTGTTATTTATTACTCGAACGTTTTTAATTGTGAGTCTGCAGTTTTTTCCGACAATAGCAGCATCTGTTGCATTTCCATCAGGGTCACGAATACCTCCAGTTACTGTGAGATTTGTGATAAGGGAACCATAACTTTCTTCGAAGAGAATTCCATAACCAGCGTTAGTAACAAGAAGGGTGCTCTCCTTGTTTTCACCGATGATTGCAAGGGATTTATCCTTAATATGGAACCCAACAGTTGCTTCAACTTCTGTAATTGGTTTTTCACAGTTGCCACAAATTCTCTCTCGGTAAGATTTTGCTTCTGCTATGTATTTACCCTTTTTAAGAAAAATCGTATCCCCATTGGTTGCATGCTGAATTATCATCTGGAGGTTTTCATTGGTAATCTGTGTGTTTAGAGAATCTGGAATGACAAAACCTTCGGGTGCAACAATCCATGTCTTAGCGAAAAGAAAAAGAATTAATAAGAATTTCATATATAAACGGTAGATAACGATTCGATATCTGCTTCCTCAAATACGAATTTCACCCATCAAGTTTTTAATATCTCAACAAAATGTCTTTCATTTTTCTGTTTATCTATTCGGATTTTAAGTTTCGTCATTCTGGTTTCGGATTTGTGAATTCAGATTATACAGTTTCATCTCGAACCAATCCCTTCTGTCCGATATCCTTTCTGTAGTGCATTTTTTCAAACGTAATTTCTTCAACTGCTGAGTAGGTTGTTTCTATTGCTTCCTTCAAAGTACTTCCAATCCCTGTTACACCAAGCACCCTACCTCCTGTTGTAAGAAGTCTTCCATTTTCCTTTTTCGTTCCTGCATGAAAAACAACTATGTCTTCTTTCCCCTTTAGTCTTTCTAACCCCTTTATCTCTTTTTCCTTTTCGTACCTGCCTGGATAGCCACCAGAAGCAAGGGCAACACAGACCGCGCTTCCACGAGACCACTCAATCCTTGCATTCTTTAATTCACCATTGATGGTCATTAAAATGGTTTCAACTAAATCTGAATTGAATAGCGGTATGATTGCCTGGATTTCCGGGTCCCCAAATCTGCAGTTGAACTCCAGTACCTTTGGTCCATCAACTGTTATCATAAGACCTGCGTAGAGGACACCTGTATACTGTGCTCCTTCATTTCTCATCCCCTGCAGCAGTGGAAGGATGATTCTGTCGATAACCTTCCCTGCTTCTTCTTCATTGAGAACAGGAGCGGGAGCGTAAGCCCCCATTCCACCTGTATTGGGGCCCTTGTCATCGTCATATACCTGTTTATGATCCTGGGATGATAGAAATGGCAGTACATTCTTACCATCTGTTAAAACAAGGAGTGAAACTTCCTCTCCTATAAGGAATTCTTCAATTACAATTATTTCACCGGATTTACCGAACCTCTTATTTATCATGATATCCTGAACTGTTTTTTCTGCTTCGTCCATATTGTTCACAATGATTACACCCTTTCCTGCTGCGAGTCCACTTGCTTTTATCACAATTGGAAAACTCTGTTCCTTTAAGTAACCAATTGCTTCCTGGGGCTCGTGAAAATCCATAAATGCTGCTTGGGGAATATCAACTTTCTTCATTAGTCTTTTTGTAAATGATTTGTTTCCTTCGATCGTCGCAGCGTCCTTTGAAGGTCCAAATATGGTTAATCCCTCATTCCCGAAAGAGTCTGTGATTCCATCTACAAGCGGTGCTTCAGGGCCAACAACGGTTAAGTCAATCCGTTCTTTCTTGGCAAACGTGAGTAAACTGCCTATGTCATTTGCTTTAATATCAATGTTATTAGCAATCTCTGTTGTCCCCCCATTACCTGGAGCACAAAAAACCTCATCGACAAGGGAACTCCTTCCTATTTTCCATACAAGTGTATGTTCCCTTCCACCTCCACCAACAACTAAAACTCTCATTGTCTCCTCCTATTGAAAGTAATTTGGAATTGGTAAATTGAGAATTAGGGTTTCTTTGATCATTAAAATCTATAAATTCGACAATATTAGTCTATGGTTCTATCTTTATGAGATAGATATCGACTCCCCCTGAACCAAATGATTCTGACCATCCTGCAGTAATGTATCCTTGATCAGATGTTTGCTGAATAGAATAAGCGCCATCTGGGGACGTACCTCCAATTGATCTTGTCCATAGCTTACGACCGCTTTTATTTGTTTTAATAAGATAAACATTCTCCTCCCAACCTTCTCCAAAAGACTTTGAGGATCCTGCAATGATGTATCCACCATCAGAAGTCTGTTGTACTGATTTTCCTTCATTACTATCATTTTCGCCGTAGGTCTTTGTCCAGAGACTCTCACCAAGTGCGTCTGTTTTTACAAGATAAATATCTGTTTCGTAACCGCGAAAAGAATGCACAGTTCCAGCAATGATGTATCCTCCATCAGAGGTTTGCTGGATTGAGAAACCATACTCATAGGAAAGAACTTCCACCGAAAGTCTTCCACCACTTGACTATATCTTCCTCTGGAGGAATATCTGGTTCTGTTGTCTTTTTCTTTGTGCATGATGCAACTAAAAAGATTCCAAGAAAGAAGATAAGGAAATATCTGTTTCTATTGCTCATTTTCTCCATATTCAGGGTGGATTTCAAACTTTTTACCTTGCAAAATCCACTTATCCCAGGGATGAATAATAAGGGCATCAGTTTCTAATACGAAAAAATCCGGTTTTATACTGTAGGTATGAATACTCAATGTCGCTGTTTTTACCTCTTTTGCACCAATCTTCACAATCTCTTCTTTTGCAATTCTAAGAGTCTTTCCTGAGACACTAATGTCGTCTGCAAGGAGCACTCTCTTGTCTTTGAGTCTCTTAATAGGTGGAACAGACCATCTGGGTGAAGAGTGGATTCCCCTATCCTTTTCCCTGTAAGAGAGTCGTATAGGGTAGAGGTCTACTCTGAAGATCGATGCGAGAACAGTCGCAAGAGGGAGACCTCCTTTGGAAATCCCAACGATGCAATCTGGGTGAAACGTGTTATGTATCTTAGATGTAAGGTCCTTGCACAAAAAACCAAATTTCTTCCAGGATATTTCGTATCTACCTTTATGTTGGTGATTAATTGTCATTTAAGTATCCTTAAAATCATAACTAAATGTAAACCATCGGCTACGGAAAGTCAAGGGTTTTTGTAATAAAGGGTAGTTTTCACCACAGAGACACGGAGACACAGAGAAACAAATAGTGGGTAATCCCATCCCCACAACCAAGGCTTTCTTCTGACACAGATTTCGCTGATAACCACTGATAAGGATTTAATCGTAATTGCCCAACCCCACAACCAAGGCTATTTTACCGCAGAGTCATCGACTCTGAGAAATTGTTTGTTATCATACATGCTCAGATCGAAGTGAACGCTTCGGGATTTGATAGAGGTGACTCCATGCACTCGCAATGACAGAAAGAGGTAGAGCGAAGTAATTTTCCATTCCAGCTAAGCTCAATTCCAGTGCAAAGCACTCTCTTCCAGTACAAAGTGCTAACTTCCATCCTGAGCTTGCCGAAGGGTCAATTCCGGGTTTCCTTCTGCCCACTCCTTACTGTTGTTCACTGTGTCCTGTACAATTAAGGTTTTCCTTGACAATAGTGTGGAAAACTGTTAAATATTGAAACGAAATTGATTGAAAATATGGAAACAAGAGTTTATAAAGGAGAGTGAAGTAAGAAGGGAGCAATTATGTCTTTTTTAACAGGAAACTATTTAAAACTTAAAAGGCGCTTTTATGAAGCAAAATCAACAGATTTTACAAAAATTCTAAAATCGTACAAAACTTTACTTATCCATCCCGTTATGGAGCCTGGTAGAGAAGTTTTCTCCCTACCAGCAATTGAGTCTGTTCTGAAACATAAAGGTGCAAAGAATGTGGATCTGATCATAAATGAAAAACTCAATTTCTTCTTTAAGAATATCCCGGCAAAAAAAATATGCTATAAAGATTTCTCTTCTCCTTTTTCGTCTAACTATAAGGAGTTGAAAGAGAACTTAAAAGGAAAAAACTATGATATCTTTGTTGAACTGAATAGGTTCAATAAAGACATGCTAACAATGTTTGCCCTTATTCCGAAATCAAAGATCCGTATATGCGTTGATGGTTCTGTTGAAAACCCGTTATTTAATATGGTTGTTACAACAGACAAATTGCGCAACGAAACTGAACGGAACGATTTGATCCTTAAGCCACTTGGTGTTAAGGTTCCAAAGAAACGGATCAAGTGGGATAAAGCTCCTGGCTCCAAAAAGCAAAAAGGGAAAGTAGGGATTGCACTGCAAAATTACAGGATTGCGCTAAGGCTTTTTTCCTTTTTAAAAAGTAAGAATTTCTCACCATACCTTTTTGTTGGGGAGAGGGAAAAACTCCAGAAGGTTCAAAAAAAGACCGGGAATGCTCCGTTACCTATCTATCCAGTTGAAAAAGTTTACGAGGAGTGCTCGTCCTGTGAATATATAATTACATCTATTAATCCTGTTCTATCGATAAGTTTCCTGCAGAAGAAGAGGACGCTTCTCTTACTCGAAAAGAATCAAAATTTTTATCCTTCAACTACACATCATATTGAGTTGTTTTCACTTAACGAGGCTACTAAAGCGCTGCTTAAGAAAACAAATGACTTTCTAAAAGTGAAATAATGTACCTCCGACTACTCTTATATATTAAGCCCTATAGAATCTTTTTTATTCTTTCATTTATAACGATGATAATTTTTGCACTTATGAGTGGATTTTCTCTTGGGATAATTTCGCCGCTTGTAATTGCCATATTCAATAAAGATGGAAGTGCGCTTTCCCTTTTTGGGCAAAGCAATATAAAGATTCTTAATAATATAGATAAGTGGATGTTTGAGTTATCTCCACTTGTTACCTTAAAAAGACTCTCATTTCTTATTATCATTATTTTCTTTCTCAAAGGAGTATTTCAATATTTTCATCTATACTTCAATTGTCGTGTAGAACAAGGGGTCATAAAAGATATAAGAAACAATCTTTACAGACATATTCATTCACTTTCACTCAGTTTTTTTAGTAGGAGTAGTACTGGGAATCTTTCTTCAATAATAACTAACGATGTTGAGATTGTAAAAGAATCTGTTTCAAAAGGTTTTATAGAGATTGTGAGAGAGAGTATTCTCGCTTCCATATATGTCTTCATAGTTATCTGGGCAAGTTGGCGGCTTGCAGTTCTTTCCATTCTTCTTGTTCCTCTCTCCATTCTTCTAATCGTGATAGCAGGTAAAAGATTGAGAAAAAGAGGAACAAAGATACAGGAAAAAATGGGAGACATGATGAGCACCTTCAACGAAACAATTTCTGGTATTCGAATTGTAAAGGCATTTTCAATGGAGCATTTTGAGCTCAGAAAATTTTCCAGGAATACATTTGACTATCTTAAAACAGTTATCAGGTTTGAAACCTTAAAACTTGCTATTGCTCCCTTGACAGAATTCTTAGGAGCTATTGCTGCGAGTATAATACTTCTTTATGGGGGATATCTTATTCTTGTGAGCCAGAGCCTTTCACCTGACAGATTCTTTGTTTTTCTTGCAGCTTCTCTTTCCCTTATGCAACCTATTAAAAGGGTGGGTGAGGCAAATAGTAAAATCCAGAGGGGATTGGGGGCTGCCAAAAGGATATTTGAGATACTTGACACTGAAGAGAAGGTAGAAGAATACCCAAATCCCATCCCCTTTTCAGGTTTGACTAAACAGATAACCTTCCGAAATGTATCATTCAAGTACAACTCTGGAATGCCTGTTTTAAAGAATGTAAGTCTTGAGGTGAAAGTAGGTCATGTAATTGCACTTGCAGGTCCATCAGGCGCTGGAAAGTCAACAATAATCAATCTTATAGCCCGTTTCTATGATCCAACATCTGGCTCGATTGAGATTGATGGTATTGATATAAGAAGGCTCTCTCTGAAGAGTCTGAGAGAAGAGATAGGGCTTGTGACCCAGGAGATAATACTGTTCAATGATACGATCTTTAATAATATTGCCTATGGTAGGTCGAAGATCTCTCGTAAACAGGTAGTAAAGGTATCAAAAGCAGCAAATGCACATTGCTTCATAGAAAAACTCCCTAATGGGTACGATACTATAATTGGTGAAAGGGGGGAATCCCTTTCTGGTGGAGAAAAACAGCGTATTTCAATAGCCAGGGCACTCCTTAAGGATCCACCAATTTTAATCCTTGATGAAGCGACCTCTGCACTTGATGCTGAGTCACAATCTCAGGTTCAGGAAGCAATACTAAAATTAATGAGAGGAAGAACAACAATTGTTATAGCTCACAGAATGTCTACAATAAGGAATGCAGACCTTATATACGTGATTGACAAGAAGACCATAGTGGGTTGTGGAAAACATGATGAACTGCTTCGGAAGAATGGAATATACAAAAAATTATGCAAGCATATACTTAAAGAGGAAGAGAGTGCTGCAATATGAAGTTAGTTCAGAAGGAGGGGAAAAAAGGTGTTTAATATCCGAAGAAGAAGTTTGCACCTGCCAGGAACACTTATAAGCTATCTTTTCTTGGGATTCCTTGCAATAATCCTGGGAATATTTCTCTATTTTCAAACCCTCGTAGGAGAGGTAAAAGACTCAACAAAAGTAATTTCCAAGATTTTTGCTGAGTTTCTAAAAACAGAAACAACTGCATATGCAGTCAATCCAAATGCAGAAATGGAAATAATCTTTAGCGAGATAATTAAGGATATTAATTTCCCTGTGATTATTACAGATGAAAGAGGAGTTCCGAGGGCTTGGAGAAATGTTAATATAGATCCGTTATCTATACCAAATGAATTGCTTGAGAATGTTGATCCCCAGAATCCACCAGACGGTCCAGTTAAGAAATTGATGGAGATAACAAAAAAACTTGATAGAGAAAATGAACCAATTTCCATGCTTTATAGAGGACAAATAGTGCTTGGAACTGTTCATTACGGTGAAACCAGACTTATCAAGCAGTTGAAGTGGTTTCCTGTTATAATATCTGGAGTAATAATAGTATTTATTATAGTCGGGTTTCTTGGTTTTAGCATAGCAAGAAGGAGTGATGAAGAACACATATGGGTCGGTCTGGCAAAGGAGACCGCACATCAGCTTGGTACACCTCTTAGTTCCCTTATGGGATGGATTGAAATACTGAGAAAAGAGAACCCAAAAGAGATAATAGATGGTCTGGAAAAGGATGTAGCAAGATTACAGAAGGTTACAAACAGATTCAGTAGTATAGGTCAGTTACCAAAATTGAAGGAAGGTAATGTAAACGGTGTGATAAAGGACTCAGTGGATTACCTAAGAGGAAAACTACCCTCTATAGATAATAGGATTACGATAGAAGAGAAGTACAATGCTCGAAAACAGGTCTATTTTGATTTCGATCTACTCTCATGGGTTGTCGAAAACCTTATTAAAAATGCAATTGATGCAGCAGATAAGAAGAAGGGTTTAATTGAAATTAGCACGAAAGATTCTTCTAATACGAAATATGTTGAAATAAGAGTTAAGGACAATGGAAGAGGAATCCCGAAGAGTGAAGTAAGAAAAATGTTTGAAGCGGGTTATACATCCAAGAAGTTTGGGTGGGGATTGGGTTTGGCGATTACAAAAAGGATTGTTGAGGAATATCATAATGGTAGGATTCTACTTGAGAGCTCACACTTAGGTAAAGGCTCTACGTTTCTTATCTATCTTCCGGCTGCAAAAGCAAAGAGCTAAGAATTTAGTCATATTTGATAATTAAGGTTAAAACTAAGACAGGAAGAACGACAAAGTTAGAAAACTGGGAAAAATGTTCTCTGAAGACAAAAATGCGAAAAAGAAAACGGGAGACATAAGTTCGAAATTAGGAAAGTAGAAATTAGGAAAATCGTAAAATCTATTAAATGCTCGTTAAGGTGTGAAAATTTCCTAATTTCGTATCTTCGCAATTTCGTATTTGTAGTACACATGGAGGTGGATTGAAGAAGAAGATTCTTTGGGTAGATGATGAAATAGCAAGCCTACTTTCACAGGTGACTATTCTTGGAAACTATGGATACGAGGTGAAAGAAGCAATGAGCGGACACGACGCACTTGCAATGGTTGAAAGGGAAAGCTTTGATCTTGTTTTGTTAGATGAACAAATGCCAGGAATTGATGGGATGGAGACATTTAGGAAGATTAGATTGCATTCTCCCCATCTTCCTGTAGTAATGGTAACGAAGAGTGAGGATATTTCACTTGTAGATGAGGCTCTGGGCTATCGGATGGATGATTTTCTAATAAAACCAATAAACCCAAAGCAGCTTCTTGCAACTGTTAAAAGGGTGATAGACCAACAGAGTATAATTTCCGTCAAACTTGCAGAGGAATATACAAAAGAGATACAGGAATTAAGTAGCGAAAAATTGGTAGGTGTTGATTGGAGTAGTTGGATAGAAATTCATAGAAAACTGAGCAAATGGGATAATACTTTCCAGGATTTGAACGACAGGAACATAAAAGAAACGCATCTTGATACAAGGAAATCGTTTAATGCTCAGTTTTGTAAGTACATTGAAAATAGTTATACGAGGTGGACCTCAAAAAACGAACAGAATCCACCTCTCTCAGTAGATATCATGAAAAAATTTGTCTTTCCGCTTCTAAGAAAAGGAAAGAATGTTGTTTTCATACTGCTGGACTGTATGAGACTTGACCAATGGAATGCCATAGAAAAGATTGTTCAAGATTATTATAGGATTGAAAATAACTACTATTATTCTATACTACCTACTGCCACCCCGTATTCAAGGAACGCAATTTTTAGTGGAATGTTTCCGTCTGATATGGCACGGTTTTATCCGGATTACTGGCAACAATGGAGCGAGGGTAGCCAGAATCGCAATGAAAGAGAGTTCTTAATAGAACTTCTGAAAAGGGAAGGAATCAAGCTTTCAAGGCCACTTCAATTCACAAAGATACTTAATTCAGAAGAGTCAAGTCGCTTACCCTCTTTAGTTAAAAACTGGTATAGAACTCCTTTTGCTGTCATTATTATCAATTTCATTGATATACTATTACATACAAGGTCCGGGTTAGATTTGCTGAAAGAAATTACTTACAATTATGATGGTCTAAGAGCAATAACCGTAACATGGTTCTTAAACTCATTTATATTTGAAGCTATGAGAATTATGGCAGGTTATGATATTTCGGTTGTCATAACATCCGATCATGGTTCCATTATGGTCGAAAACGGAACAATAATACAGGCTGGTCAGGATGTTTCAGTAAATCTCAGATATAAACATGGAACCAGTATACGGTGCAGTAAAAAGGATGCGCTTTTCATAACAGAACCTCAGAAGTATAAATTACCTCAGGAGAATGTTCATAAGAAATATGCAATTGCAAAAGAAGATTATTTCTTTGTCTATCCAACGCACGTTCATCAATACGAGAAACGGTATAGAGGAACATTCCAGCACGGTGGTATATCACTTGAAGAAATGATATTACCAGTTGCCATACTTACGCCACATGTGAAATGAGGACAGAAGTCAGAAGAGGGACAAGGGACGAGGGATGAAGGACGAAAAGGTTAAAGGATAAAGTTACAAAAGACATAAGACATGAGACCAAAGACCGCGGACAGTAGAGGAAGATAGTAGTGAGTACGGAGTAGGGAGAAGGTAGTCGCAGGCTTCAGCCTGCGTTCATGTAAGATGGAAGTAGAATATCGGAAGACAGAGAATTGATGGTGGAGTATTTTGTCAATCTTTTTAAATCTGATTTCTGATTTCTGTCTTCTGAACTCTTGAGGATGAGGAGAGCGTGGCTAAATTAGGATATAAATTCATCGACCATCCTTCAGACATTGGGATGGAGGTTGAGGGTAGAACACTCAGGGAGCTCTTTATCAATGCTGCAAAAGGAATGTTGTCGGTAATCTCAGAACCTACTTCGAGGAGTAAAAGGTTCTCAAAGAAACTCCACCTTAAAGAGGATTCACACGAAGAACTTCTCCATTCCTATCTATCTGAAATCTTGTGGTTTATAACAAGTGAAAGATTTTTCCCGATAAAGATTAGTATTATAAGACTGAATGAGAATACCCTTGATGCAGAAATGGAAGGTTTTCAATTGAAGAGTGAAGAGATAAAGAGAGAGGTTAAGGCTGTCACATATCATCAGTTGAAAATTATCAAAAAGGGTCAAATCTGGTTTACAAGAATAATCTTTGATGTTTAAGAAAAGTTTTCTTTTTCTCATTTCTTATTTACTTTTTCTGAATATCTCCGCTGAGGAGATAAAGGGGATCTGGATTACCCGATGGGATATTAGAGAACCATTAAAGGTTTTTAAGTTGATGGATAATATAAAAAAATATGATATTAACACTCTTTTTGTTCAGGTCTATGCTCGCGGTGAAGCAATGTACAAATCTAAGATAGCCCCACGTTCTTTAGAACTTCTTAATGCTCCGTTTAGCTATGACCCTCTTGATCTTATATTGAAAATTGCACACAGGGATGGTTACAAAGTGCATGTCTGGGTGAATCTATTTTATGTCTGGTCCTATGTACCATTTCCTGCTACAGAGAAACATATATCAAATAGTCACCCAGAATGGTTTATCGGTGATAGTAGAGGAGTGAGCCTCAGAGAATATTCTGTTGAGGAAATAAAGCCTAAAGGACTCGGAGGCTATTTTCTTGAACCAGGGAATGAGGAAGTAAGAGAATATCTGCGAGCCATTATTCAAGAGATTGTAGAGAATTATGATATCGACGGTGTACATCTGGATTACTGCCGCTATCCAGGAAGGGATTACGGATATGATATTCCAGCAAGGGTAAAATTTATGAGGGAATACTATGTTGACCCTCTAAGATTTCAAAATATGACTGAGATTATGAAGGAATTTGGGGATGATGGGGTTTTTGACCTTCAAGAAAGGTGGAATGATTGGCGACGCGAACAGGTAACACTTACAATAGAGTTGATATATGAGAGTGTAAAGAGGACCAAGCCCGAAGTTCAGGTTTCTGCTGCAGTAATAGGAGATATCGATCATGCTACATATACCTTATTCCAGGACTGGAGTTCATGGGCGAGAACGGGTTGTGTGGATTTTGTCGTTCCTATGCTATATTCAACAAGTGTAGATTGGGTTGAAAGAAAAACAAAGAATACTGTAAAACTTATTGGAAGAGATAAGCTCGTTGTTGGACTTGGTGCATATCTTCAAAATCATGATAATATTTTACAGGAGATAATAAGGGTTGAAAGCTTGGGTGTAAAAGGGTATGTTCTATTCTCTTATGGTGGTATGTTGGAGAAGGGATACTTCGATTAAAGAGGTCTTTGATTTTCTCAAAAATCCCTAAAATTTTCCTTGACAAAATCCTTGTAGTTTGTTAAATACTTCACAAAGTTAGATTGATGTGATAAATGAAAGCTAAAAGATTAACAATTAGGAGGTGACTATGAAAAACCAGATTCAAAAAACAGCAAAAAAACCTAGAGAAACACAAAAAACGAGTGTTTATGATAATGTAATCAAGCAGTTCAATAAAGCAGCAGACTTAATGGAACTCGATATTGAGATTCGCAAGATTTTAGCAAAGACGACCAACGAAATTACTGTCAACTTCCCGGTAAAGATGGACGATGGACATATTGAAATGTTTACAGGGTACCGTGTGCAGCACAATAATATTCTGGGACCCTACAAAGGTGGTCTTCGCTATCATCCAGCAGTTGATATTAATGAAGTTAGGGCACTTGCGACCTGGATGACATGGAAGTCTGGGATAGTCAAAATTCCATTTGGTGGTTCAAAGGGAGGAGTCCAGTTACAGTTAGATAAGTATTCGATCACTGAGCTGGAGCGGATTACCCGTCGCTTTACCTTTGCCCTTGGAGACAATATTGGACCAGAATATGATATTCCTGCGCCAGATGTCAATACAAACTCACAGATTATGGCTTGGATTCTTGATACTTATCTATCAACGAGACCCCCCTGTGAGAGAAATAGGTGTACTCATATAGTCACGGGCAAACCAATCGAATCAGGAGGAAGCTTGGGGCGAGACAAAGCAACAGGTCAGGGTGTAGTTTTTACTATCGAAGAATGGGCGAAGGATAATAACTTTAACTTAAAAGGCGCTACATACTTTGTTCAGGGTTTTGGAAATGTCGGTTCCTGGGCAGCTCGCTTAATGAAACTTCATGGTTCAGAACTTATTGCAGTTGAGGACGTTAGCGGAGCAATTTTCAACCCAGAAGGTCTGGATCCTGAAGATCTTCTCAGTTTTACCAGGTCGAACAATGGTGTTATCGTTGGTTATCCAAAAGGAGAATTAATTGACCACGAGACCTTTATGAAAATAAGGGCTGATATCTTCATTCCTTCAGCATTGGAAAATCAAATCACAGCCACCACTGCTCCATTAATAAATGTCAAATTGATTGCTGAAGGGGCAAATGGACCTACTGACCCAGATGGCGATATGATTCTGCAAAGCAAAGGAGTTGATGTAATCCCTGACATCCTCTGTAACGCTGGTGGTGTAATAGTCAGCTACTTCGAATGGTTACAGAATAAGCGAAGTGAATCCTGGGATCTCGATGAGGTGGATATCAAACTGCACAAGAAAATTACTGAAGCATATGGAAGGGTTCGAGAGACGGCAAAGGAGTACAACACCGATTGGCGTACTGCAGCCTATATTGTAGCGCTCTCACGTCTCGAGAGGGTCTATAAGGACCGAGGGATTTTTCCATAGAAAGTATTGCTATTGACTATTGAATAAATTAGTAATTCGTTACTAAACAGAAATCCATTTAATTTAATTTGAGGGGGCAGACTCCCATTAGAAAGAATTCCTAATGGGATGCCTGTCCCGCCTTCTACGTATAATAAATCGTTCATTCTATCGTGGTAAGAGCTTGCTCAAATGGGTCTGCCCCTTTGTTCTCTTAAGCGAAGCAATTTTCCATTCCAGCCAAAGGATCAATTCCATCCTGAGTGAAGTTGTCTGAAGTTCTTGGGTGTCGCCTATCGAGTATCCAGTATCTAATATCTGGCATCAGGTTTATCTTCTGTTTGTTTCACTTTATCCTTTAGCCTTTATCCTTGGCAGCATCCTCTCCGTACTCCTTACTTCCTACTCACTACTTCTTATTTTCACATTAGGAAATGCCGGGGAGGAGACTTGAACTCTGTCATGCGTATCTCTTATCAAAACAGAGAACAAGTCGTGGGAAGAAAGGGGGTGTCAAGGGAGGATGACTTGCCACCTTGTCAAGCGTATGACTATTCAAAACAATGAACCTTGTCAGGTTTACATTCAAGACAATGAACTCGAACATACGTGTTTCTCACAAAGCAAAGAACATGTCTGGAAGAGAAGTGGTGCCGGGGAGGAGACTTGAACTCCTACAGGTTGCCCCACATGGCCCTCAACCATGCGCGTCTACCAGTTCCGCCACCCCGGCTTTGGTGAGCAAAAACTATAAGATAAAAAACTGTAAAAGTCAACATTTTTTTCTTGAATTTTCTTAAAGTTTTGGTATACTGCAACAGTGGAAAAGAAAACAAGAGGAGTGAAACCCGATTCGTATATTATGTCTTATGCTTGAAGTGAGTAGAGAGATTGGAGGTGTGAATGCGGAAGGAAAATGATATCATCATCATTGGTGGAGGTATAATTGGGGGGAGCATTCTCTATAGTTTGTTAAGGGATGGTTTTAAAGGGAAGATAGCTGTTTTTGAAAAAAAAGAAGCACTGGCTGATGAATCAACTGCTCTCTCTGCGGGTGGTTTTAGAAATATCTGGTCAACAGTAGTTAATATGAAACTAACAACGTTCAGTATTGAAAGCTTTAAGAACTTTAAAGAAGAGACGGGGATTTCAATAGGATTTGAGCAAAGAGGATATTTGTTTACGTACTACAGGAAGGAGTGGGAGAGAATTATTGATTTTAAAAAGTTCTGGGAAGAGAGTGGAGTAAAAACTGAACTCCTTGATCCCGGTAGGGTTGAGGAAATGATTCCTGGTTTGAAGGCTGGTTTGGGGCACCTTGATGACGATATTGTTGAAATGCTTTCGATTGAAGAGATAGCAGGAGGTCTTTTTGGTGCAGACTGTGGGATTTTCAATCCAACAGCCTGTGCCATTGCTTATTTCGAAAAATCTCAGGAAGATTTTTCCGAGATTGTGGAGATTAATAAGTGTGCAGAGGTTAAAAAAATTTCAATTAAGGATGGAAAAGTTGAGGGTATTCTTCTTGAAAATGAAGAATTTATTGGTGCAGGCAAGGTAGTACTTGCAGCAGGTGCATTTTCTCGTGACCTGTTGGAAAGGTCAGGAATACCTGAGGAGCAGAATATTCCTGTTGTTCCTGTGAAGAGGATGCTTTTTCTGGTAAACAGACCACCAATTGAAGGTTTTGAAAAAAATCCAATGATTATTATTGATAACGGAGTATATTTTCATCCGGAAGCAGATGATTTGCTTGTTGGAAGAGCGAAACCTGAGCAAAAACCGGGTTACGATTATGAGATGGAAAAGAATTACTATGTTGATGAGATGAATACCTACATGCAGGCAAGGATTCCGGGAATGGAATATTGCAGGATAAAAAATGGATGGGGAGGATTGTACGCTGTGAATACTGAGGATAAGAATGCAATTATTGGGGAACATCCTGAGGTTCCTAACCTTATTTTTGCTACAGGTTTTAGCGGGCACGGAGTGATGGAAGCACCAGCAATAGGTAAATGTATTTCTGAAAAAATCTTAAAAGGGAGTTACATTTCAATACCTGAAGTTGAGTCACTTGAATTTAATAGATTCAAGCTGGGTAAACTGGTAAAGGAAACAATCGTAATATAGGAGAGAAAAATGGAGATAAAGAACTACCTTGAGGATATTGTGTTTAGGGTTGCCAATGATCTGATTGACAAAGATAAAGACTGCTGCAAGTGTGAACAGTGTCGGGCAGATATTATTGCACGTAGTCTGACAAATCTAAAACCAAAATATGCACCAAATGTGAAGGGTCATGCTGTGACTGCAGTGGATATTGAGAGCGAACAGGTACAGGCAGAGGTTACAGTCAAAGTGCTGGAAGCAATAGACTCGATAAAAAAACATCCAAACCACTGAGGAAGACAGCGAGGAGTCCTTCGACGGACTCAGGACAGACTGAGGAAATGGCAACTAACGTTAGAGTAATTCTGCATGAGGAAACGGTACAGAACTAGGGTATGATTTTTCTTGACATTTTTAGAAAATTTATGTATAGTAACATCGCTTTTTCAGTTAGATGATTCCTGAAAGGAGGAAAGGTGTATAAAAAAGGATTGGTAAAATTGTTGAATGTCTTTATCTTTCTTGCCATATTGTTTCTTTTATATATGATACTGTATCCAAGTTATAAGAAAATTCAGAGAGAAAATGAAGTTGCAGATGTTAAGACAAATATGTACACCTTAAGAACAGCAGTAGAAAATTTTGCAGCATTTAACGAGGGGAAATACCCGCTTAGGTTTAGCGAATTCAAACAGTATGTTGACAGTGGTACATTACCAATGAATCCTTATACCTCTATGGTAATGACTGATGATGAAGTGATTGATTATATATACAGGGATCCTATTGGATTTGAAGATGATACCCCTGATGGTGTAAATTCAAAGTTTGAGGATGACCCAGGTGTAATTTATTACTCCATATATCGCTCACCAGGTGATTCGACTTATGTAATACACTATTCCTTCGTAGGAATCAATGAGGAAGGGAAACCCATATCTTATCTTGACCCAGGTCAAAAGAGACATATTTTCATTCTACACGATTGACCTGATATTTCACATCAGATTGTTCCTAAAAATGGTTATTACTATTTCCATATTCTCTCAATTTTAGAGTTAATTCTATAATGAAGAAAAAAGACTACTCACAGAGATTGCTTGACAAAATAAAGAAAAGAGAAGCAAAGGTTGGCATAATTGGAATGGGCTATGTTGGGCTTCCATTGGCAATTGAGTTAGCAAAGGTAGGATTTATTGTTTTAGGTGTTGATCTCTCACAGAAAAAAATGAAGTCCTTAAGGAAAGGGAAGTCTTACATAACAGATGTTGATGATGATACAGTCAAGGAATTTGTTTTAACGAAGAAACTTATTCAGGTTTCGACATCTTATAGCGTACTGAAAAAAGCAGATGTTGTATGTATAACAGTACCAACACCACTGAGAAAATCAAAGGACCCTGATATCTCTTTTATTGTTTCAGCTGTTGAAGGGCTCAAAAAGGTTTTTCATACTGGAATGTTGATAGTTCTTGAAAGCACAACATACCCTGGGACATCAAAAGAATTAATCGTCTCTGAGATTGAAAAAATGGGATATAAGGTAGGAAAGGATTTCTTTGTAGCTTATTCACCTGAAAGGGTGGATCCAGGCAATCCATGCTTCACTACAAAGAATATTCCAAAGGTGCTTGGTGCTGCAACTGAAACATGCAAAAAACTTGCGTATGAACTCTACTCTACTTTTCTTGATAAGATACATACTGTTAAGACTCTGGAAGAGGCCGAAATGTCAAAACTCCTTGAAAATACATTCAGGGCAGTAAATATAGGGCTTGTAAACGAGATGACAATTATGTGTGACAGGATGGGAATAGATATATGGAATGTTATAGGAGCTGCTTCTACAAAACCATTTGGTTTTATGCCATTTTACCCTGGACCTGGTATTGGTGGACACTGTATTCCACTTGATCCACTCTATCTCTCATATACTGCAAAGATGTACAACTTCTATAATAGATTCATTGAGCTCGCTACAGACATAAATGGAAATATGCCAAGATTTGTTCTGAGTAAGCTCTTGTATATTCTCAATAGAGAAAAGAAATCTTTGAATGGTTCAAAAATTCTTCTGCTGGGAATTACCTACAAGGAAAATGTTAATGATGTAAGGGAATCTCCCAGCATTGAGATTTTCAGACTCTTGTTGAATGAGAATGCTCTGGTAGATTATTATGACCCACTAGTTCCTGAGTTTCAGGAGGGCAAAAAAAGAATAAAATCTATTTCTTTCAAACCTAAGATTATAAGAAAATATGACTGTGTTGTTGTGACAACAGCTCACAGCAGTGTGGATTATCAGTTTGTGTTGAAAAACGCGAAGTTAATTTTCGACACAAGGAATATCTATAAGGGCGTAGAATCTAAGAAGATTAAAAGACTCTGATTTAGTCACCAATTCCAAATTCAAAGATCCAAAATCCAAAAAAATCTCAACAAAAAATAGTATTGGGGTCTGGCCCCTTTCGTTCATTATACAGATAAAACCTTCTTTACCTCAGGGATTTCCTTCTTGATATTTGCTTCAACGCTATTCTTTAGTGTCATTGCTGCCATTGGGCAACCTTTGCATGCGCCTGTTAGCCTTACCTTGACAACACCGTCTTCTGATGCTGAGACAAGCTGAATATCACCACCATCGCGCTGGAGATAAGGTCTTATTTTTCTTATTACCTTTTCGACTTTTTCCTTTAACATCCTACCTCCTTCTAAGGCTCCAGATGATGATAAGTTATCTATCATATCTATAATACTATCTATATAAATGAAAAACAGTGGTTAGTCAAGATATAATTTAATGAAAAGGTAAGAAAGAGAAGAAGAAGTGAATAATACAAAGATAATGGTTATCAGGAAGAATATATGGATTTTTTGGTTTTTGGGCTTAAGGCGAACTGGTTGAGTTATGTTACAGCTCTTACACGGTTTCTGCCATCCTGTTTAGCTCTGTAGAGAGCTACATCTGCGTTTTTAATAAGAGTGTTTTTGTTTTCTCCATCAAATGGAAAAACAGCGCATCCGATACTGATTGTTACAGAATAGATATTCTCATCTATAATCAGGGGTTTTTTCTCAATTAGCATCCTGATTTTTTCTCCTAATGCCATTGCTCCTTCGCGTCCTGTATCTGGAAGTATAATAATGAATTCTTCCCCACCATATCTTGCAAATATATCAATATCCCTTATGTTTTTCTTCACTATTTCTGAAATATGTTTTAGAACCTTATCACCCATTTGGTGACCAAAATTATCATTAAAACTTTTGAAGTGATCTATATCAAACATTAGCAGAGAGAAATCAATGCCAATTCTCTGTGCTCTTTGTAGTTCAGAAGCAAGATGCTCTTGAAAATATTTATGGTTGAATGCACCTGTGAGTCCGTCTCTTATTGACAATTCTTTGGTTTCCTGATAGAGTTTTGCTTTTTCAAGAGCAACAGAAATAAGATTTGCCAAGAACATAACAGGTTCTTTTTTGTCAAGTGAGAATTGAGAAGGTGTTTTACTCAAAAGAACAAGTTCACCTGAAACCTTCTCATCCTTGTGCATTGGAACGCCAAAGAAAGATTGAAAATGTTCAAGCCCTCTCTCTCTTTTAGAGAAGAAAGGAGTTTTGATTTTTTTTGGTTTTATCAGTTCTTGATTGTTTTGAATAACCAGTCCTGCAAGTGAACCACCAGGAGAGATTTCTAAACCTTTTAAGTATGCAAACTTATCATCGGGAGAGGTTTTGTAAATAACAGGTTTCACTTTTTTTGTACAGCGAATGAGAACGAGGAGGTCAAATTCAAAGCTCCGAGGAGCTATATCCGTAAGGATATCTAAAACTTTATCCGGTTCAAGGCTCTGACTTAGTTTTTTACCCATGTTGTGTAAAGCAGCATGTTTGATTTTATCTCTTTGAGCAATATAAAGGCTTTTAAAAAGCGATAATGTTATAAGAAGCAAATTTCCAAAGTCCTTAAGCCTCTCTTTATCATTCCAATCGAATTTGTTCTCTTCTCTACTGTCACATACCAAAATACCAATAAGTTCATTCTCTTCAAGAAGTGGGATAACTATAATAGACCGTATGTTTTCATCCTTTGAGTAGTATCCTAAATTGGTTGAGTCAAGGAGAAAGTGATTATTTATGAAAGGTTTCTTTTCCTTTATTACCCAGCTGTATATCCCTGTTTCTCGTGAAATAACCGCATTTTCATTTATGTAAGCACTATGGGATTTATGGAAGACCAAAAAGAAAGATTTTTTGTTCTTTTCCTTAAGAAAGATTACAGATGAAAGAGACGTAGTTGTATCCGAAAGAACTTTAAATAAAGGGTCTATAACTTCTATCATTTTTTCGTTAGCTTTTAGGTATGAACCTCCTTCATCATCTTTTAATGTTTTAAACAACTCATCTGCATCGTTTGTACTCGCGGATATAGAGAGGACACTCGAAGCTTTTTCAATATCATTTAGTTTTTTTTCAATTTCCTTCTTCTTTCGTTTTAAATTTTTAATAAAATAGGATAGGAAGAAAGAAAAGGGAACGAGTATTATCATAATAATTAGAAAGTGCAGACTTATTCGCTGATTTAGGAATGTTGAAAAAAATTCAAGAACAAAGATTAAAAATAGCGTAAATAGTATCATTGGTTTCTCAGATTTTAGTGCTACAATTATTATGAGAAAGAGATAGAGCGGAGAAAACATTGATTGAGTCACCCCACCTGTCAACTGAATTGAAAGATTTGATAGAAGGACAAAAAGAGGCAGCCAGAGGAATACATTTAAATGAAAATCGTATCTTAAAAGACTAAAGGACAGGAATAGAAAGAGAAGAAATAATACAGAACCTAAAGAGATTGTTAACCTTCCTGGTGAATGTAGGAATTTTCCAAAAGCACTCAGTATAATAAGTGTTGCAATAATGAAACAGTAAAGAGAGAGGAAAAGTTTTCTTTTCATGCTTTCACTTCGGATTTAAGACGAAATGTACGAAATCGAAACTACGAAATTAGAAAATTGAGAGACATATACATCCTCGTTTTTCTACCATTTATTTATGAGGACGGAAAAACAAAGTCTATATTAAAGGTATTATACATTCAACAATCTGCCTTTTTCCATTATTTTGATATCATCAATGAAGAGGGTTGGTGCTCTTATTATCCCATCGAGATGTATTTTGGATTCGGTGAGTCCTCCAAAAGTGCTATTATCACCAAATGCTACATGAAGTGTTCCCATAACCTTCTCGTCTTCCAGAATATTCCCTGAGATTTCTGCTCTTTCATTTGTTCCCATTCCCAGTTCTGCTATATTTCTACCCGCTTTTCCTGCTTTATCAAATATTTTCTCTAGTTCTTCTGCTTCCTGCCCACCAGATACATTTGAGATATACCCCTTTTTTATTTCGACTACTATTGATTCTTTTAAGGTTCCTATTCCTGCAAATGAACCATCGAATACAATTGTTCCCTCTGTATCACCCTCTATAGGTGCTATATACGCTTCCCCTGCCGGGAGATTGCTAAAACTTCCTGACTTCTGGATTGTTCCTGTATCTGCATGTGCGCCACGGTTACTGAGATTGAAAGAGATATTAGTGCCATTTTCTGTTTCTATACGAGCTTTTTTTGCTTTGGAAAGGATGGTGGCTAACTTTTGTGTTCTTACAGCGATTTTTTCATAGTCTGCCAGCATTCCACGTAAGAGTATCTCTTCGGTTACACCCGGCAACGTGGCAATCCTGGTTCCACTCATACTTGCTTCCATGCGTGCCCTGGTATGTGAGATAGATTTCGATGTTGGGGCGATTATTACATCGACATTCTTCATTATGTGGGTTACTGCAGGAGGTGGGTCTTCACCATGCATTTCTCTTGGAATGATCTCTACAAGGATAACCTCTTTTGCACTCTTTTTCCCTACCTCAAAAAATGCATAAGCAATTTTCCTGGATGGTTTATCACATATAACAAGGAGTGTCTCGTTTTTTTTTACTCCAAGACAATGTGAGATTGCAGTATCACAGGCTTTTAACAGCTCATCCATTTTTCCTCCCGTGTGTTTTTTAACCTTTAATTAACAATTATAATACCATTTCACAGAGGGCAAGTCAAGGAAAAAGAGATTCTCGAAGGAGAGAGATGATTAATCATCAGAGATCTCTGTTCCTTTTCCCAGAATCTCGAGGTTAGTGTAAAATTTCAAGAAAAGACTTGACTTTTTGAGGATTCAGACATATATTTTAATACCGAATAAACAGGAGGTTAAATGAAAAAGATGCTTGTTGTCATTTGTCTTCTCTCCATAGTTTCTTTTTGTCTTTCATCAGAATGGAAAAGTCTTGGGGGTTTTGAGAACCAGGTTCCTGAGATAAAGGTTTTACAGGATCGTGGTTCAAGTGTAACCATTGAGTTTTTGGTTCGAGGTTATTATGTTGATCAATTAGAAATCAACGGGATTACATGTTCAAGGATTACGTTACCAGGACAGGTAACATTCCTTGAAAAAGGTTTGCCAGAACTGCCAACGATAGCAAGAAACATTATTATTCCTGATGATGCACAGATGGATTATCGGATAATAGATGTAGAGTATGAGACCAGAAAAGTTGAGACTATCGTTCCCTCAAAAGGTAATCTCTATAGAAATGTAGAACCTAATAGTATTCCATACACCTTTGATAAATTTTACAAAAGCAATTCCTCATGGCCAGAAAATACAGTTGAAATTTATGAACCATTCATCTTGAGAGATTACCGCGGATTGGCAATACGCTTCAATCCATTTCAGTATAACCCAATCACGAATGAATTAAGGATTGCAAGACGGGTGGTTGTTGAGGTTTATGAGATTGGAAAAGGTGGTGGGAATATCTTAGTGAGAAAGAGTAGTACAATTACCCGTGAATTTGTTGATATTTATAGGGATATTTTCTTGAATTTTAGTCCGATGAGTTACGATACAATCTCCGAGAAGGCAGGTAGAATGTTAATCATCACTGCCGATGCCTACGTAGACAATATGCAGGATTTTATATCTTGGAAGAAACAAAAGGGTATTGATACTAAAATGGTTACAATCTCATCGCTTGGAGAGAACAGAGAAGACAGTATTAAGAATTGTATACAACAAGAATATGATGCAGGTGAGCTAGTTTGGGTTCTTCTCGTTGGAGATGGAAATGAGGTTGTTCCAGGGACTGGGACTGTAGGAGAGGCTAATAGCGAAGATGCTGACCCAGTCTATGCTTATACAGATGGGATTTTATACTATCCAGATATTTTTGTTTCAAGATTCAGTTCCCGTGGTGGTAATTCTGAAAACATTGATAAGCAGGTTAGTCGTTCGATTTACTATGAAAAGACACCACAATTGGGTGCCAATTGGTATCATGTCGGTTTAGGAGTAGCTAGCAACCAAGATGGGGGTACAGGATATGCAGATTCCACTCGCATGAACTGGCTTAGAGATTCGCTCCTCATTTACAGGTATACGGAAGTAAATAAGAGTTACGATCCTTGGGGTTCAAGTACAATAATCAAACAGTATATCGAGGCTGGAACCGGTATCATTGACTACATTGGTCATGGCAACACATACGGTTGGGGAAATGGTGGTGGTTTCTCAACAAGCAACATCAATAGTCTCGATAATCCTTGGATGTTACCTTTTGTTATTTCGGTTGCCTGTCTGGTTGGTAATTTTAACGGACCAGATTGCTATTGTGAGGTTTCTGTTACCGCTGGAACAGTTAGTGAGCCGGATGGTTTTCTGGTTCACTGGGGTTCAACCATCAATCAATCCTGGGTTCCACCCTGCTATGCACAGCAAGGAGCAGTTAACCATTTGACCCACGATAGAATGAATACTGCAGGTGGTATTTTCTTCAATGGTGCCTGTTATATGCTTGAGCACTACGGTGGTAGTGTGTCGGCTGTTGAGATGGCTCAAACCTGGCACATCTTTGGAGATGCATCTGTTCAGTTGAGGACAGACACTCCTGAGTCAATGACAGTTGTTCATGATTCAGTAGTTAACATTGGTGCGACATCATTCGATGTAACTGTTGATGGTGTAGAGGAAGCTTTATGTGCTCTTTTTAGAAATGATACGCTTTTCGGCTCTGCGTACACCGATACTTTAGGATATGCTACAATAAATATAGATCCCCCATTAATGTCAGGTGACATCACTCTTACAGTAACAGCTTATAATAAAATCCCATATATTGATAGCTTACCGGTTTCAGGGATCGGAATGGAAGAAGAACCCCCCATCAGTCTGAATCAACCTAAGGCTTATGGTTTATCAAAGAACTATCCTGATCCTTGTGGTCATCATACGGTAATAAACTACCAGGTTCCTCGCAGGAGTGAAGTGAGCTTGAGAGTGTATGATGTAAGCGGACGACTTGTTAATGTTCTAATAAACGGTGTAATAGAGCCGGGATATCACAGTATTAGATTAAACACCAAGGGATATGAGAACGGAATCTATTTCTATTGTCTTGCCGCAGGAGGCAAGAGCTTCACGAGAAAGATGATTGTGGTGAAGTAAGGGGTCAGGTCTCAACATTTAACACTTCATTTTATCTATAGTCTCTACAATTAGGTGTGCCCCGTTAGAGATAATAAGTATTAGCGGAATTGTTTGCTCAAACACTTCCTATCTCTAACGGGGCAAGATGCCTTGCCTGTTACAAGTGTTAAATGTTGAGACCTGACCCCTTTAGATTTTTTTTGCGATCACACACACTTGACAAAATCCTATTAATATAGTATAATATAAGAAAAATAAAACATAAGGAGGAAAAAGATGAAGATTTGCATTTCTTTCTTTATACTATCGCTTCTTCTTACTACTCAGGTTGTGGGTTCAGAACTCGTAGTAAATGGTGATTTTGAACAGCCGATTAGTACTGGTTGGGGACAAATCATTTATGGTCCGAATGGTTTAATTGACCGAGCTACTGATTATGACTCAGACGGAGATTACGAGGTATATGTATATAAAGGTACTGAGACAGGTTTTGCTCAAGTTCTTCAGGTAGTTGGTATCCCATCAACAAACATTGACTTCTCCATCGACCTTAAGCTTTATGCATATGCTAACTCGGATGCTTGGGCTGGTGCTGCAGTATTGATTTCGTATCAAGATCAGAATAATGTTCTTTTGGGACAAACGTATATATGTGCCCGAACCACACATTGTCCTTGGACGGAAAACTCAACGACTCACATAATTGATGCCTCCGATTCAGAGTGGCATAATTATGGATTCAATATTAACGAGGAAGTAACTCGTTTCTCCGGTGTTGACCCGTCAGATGTTGTGAAGATTCAGATTTCACTTTACTGTAATACCTCCCACTGCTGAGGGGCAACTGAGACGGCGGAGGTCTTCGCCGATAACATTTCTTTGATTAACCTTGGTGTAGATGAAGTCGCTGGAACTGAACATCCAATGGGTTTCAACCTTTCGAAAAACTTTCCTAATCCTTTCAGTGGTAAGACAACGATATCCTATCAGGTACCAGACGGTTCAAATGTTCCTGTAGTATTGAAGGTATATGATGTCTCAGGAAAGGTTGTAAGGACATTAGTTGAGGGTGAGTATGTTTCTGGTTTGCATAGTGTCTACTGGGATGGTAGAAATGATACGGGAAGAAGGGTAGCACCCGGTATATACTTCACGAGGTTAACAGCTGGGAATTATGTAATGACCAGAAAGATGTTATTTCTCCACTAATTCTCTGATTTTAGTTTGTTAGAGGGAGGTAGTCTTTTTAGACTACCTCCCTTTTTTTGAGGGGTCAGGTCTCAACATTTAACATTTAGGTTACACAAAAATTCATGAAATGGCAAAAGTATTTAGTGTAAAGAAAAAATACCTGAGTAAATTAAATTCAATGTTAAATGTTGAGACCTGACCCCTACTACTTTTTCATTGACAGAAAGTTTTATTTTACCTATAATGCATTCGTGAATATAAGTCATAACCTTAAAGCTGTTCTATTCGATATAGATGATACCCTTTTCGATCGCAAAAGTGCATTAAAAGAGGTTCTGCGAGGTATTACAAAGAGACTTCCAGATCTTTTTTATGGAATTGAAGAAGAAAAAGTAATAAAGGCATTCATAGAAGCGGATAGGTTAGCTCTTAAAGAGTTCAATAAAGGTGCATCGGGTGAAATAGTTCGTGAAAAGAGGAGTGTAAGGTTTCTTAGTATCCTTGGGTTAAATGAAGATTTTAGTGATAGGATAACTACAATGTACATAGATGCATATCCTGGTGTGTCTGCATCTGTAAAGGATGCAAGACCTGTGATTGAAAAACTTGCAGAGAAGTTTCCTCTCGGTATTATTTCGAATGCTTTTCCAGACATTCAATATAAGAAACTTGAATCATTGGGAATAAGAAACCTATTTCAATCCATTATATTGTCAGAAGAGGTTGGGATCAGAAAACCTGATAGAGCAATATTCAACAAAGCTGCGAGACGTCTTGGTATGCAAACAGAAGAATGCCTTTTCGTTGGTGACTCTTACGATACTGATATTGTGGGTGCGAAAAGGAGTGGAATGAAAGCCTGCTGGCTCAATCGTAATGGGAAAGAGATTATTTATGGAGATGTAGAGCCAGATTTCGAGATAACTGAGCTCTCTGAGCTTCTTGACATACTGGCTTAAGACCTGCCCCCTACCCCTGTGGAACATAAGTTCATTATGTTCGTTTATTAGTTGAGCATAATGTTATTGACTTCAATCATCGTTTCATTTATAATGCGGAAACTTTTGTAGTCAATTGGAAAGGAGAACCTAATGGGAAATTCAGAAAAAAAAGTGGAAGAAATCTTCAAGAAGGGTGTAGAGTATTTAGAGAATGATCAACTGGTAGATGCGATTGCAGCATTTGAAGAGGTAATCAAATTAGATGGTAGTGATGTATCAGCTCACTTTAATCTTGGTCTTGCCTGTATGAGAATGGTCCGCAAAGATATTGATAAGGATGAGTTATATGAAGAGAAGACGGATGAGGAATCCTGGATACTCAGGGCAATATCAGAATTTAATCGAGTTTTGGAACTTGAACCAGATAACAAGAAAGCTGAGGGGAATATAGAAGCACTAAATAAACTTCTTGATTTGGGCATGTGAGAATGGTTGCAGAATAAGACAAGAAAAATCGAAACTTAAAATCCGGATGACGAATAAAAAGAATCAAATTTTTGTTCTTTTAGTAACTGTACTGTTAGTCTTTTCCAATTTTGCTTTTGCTGATGTCAAGTCTGACCTTTCATTTGCAAAGAGACTCATGAATGAGAGTCTTTATGAGCTTGCATATGATGAGTTTATTGAATTTATCGAGAAAAACGGAGATTCTCCACTTATTGGTGAAGCATACTATCTCGCATACGATTGTCTTTTCCTGCAAGGTGAATATAATGACGCGCTTAGCCAGTTTATAAGATTTATCCGAGATTTCCCATTCTCTTCATATACTCCGTTTGCGAAAGAGAGGATAGGCGAGATATATCTTAAACTCGAAGATTACGGAGAGGCAAAAGAGATATTTGAGGGTTTTATAAAGGCATATCCAGAGAATGAGAAGACAGAAGATGCCATATTCTGGCTTGGAGAGACTCACTACAAAATGAAGGAATATGAGAAGGCACGCTACTACTACAACCTCTGTATGGAGAGATATTCTGAAGGCAGGTTCTATGATTACAGTCTCTTTTCACTTGGATTCAGTTACAGGGATGAAAAAAGGTTTGATGAAGCAGAGAGATTTTTCAAAACACTCATAGACAGTTTCCCAAATAGTTCACTTATTGAGGATGCATATATCTCAATCGGTAAGATAGAATTTGAAAAGGGTGAATTTGGTAATGCATTAACCGTTTTCAAAAACTATAGGAAGAATTACCCAAAAGGAGAATTCTACGACAAATCCTTATTATATACAGGAAAAGTATACAGAAAAAAGAGAGAAAGTGAATTAGCAATAGAGACATTCACAAGTTTAATTAAGAAGTTTCCTGAATCAAGGTATAGTGACCCTGCACGTTACTACATTGCCTGGATCTATTTTGAACAAAAGGATTACGATAATGCACTTAACAATTTCAAGAATGTAGAGGAAAAGAGTAAACTCTATTTTCCGTCTTTTTACTGGTCAGGGATAATACTTGAGAGACAGGGAAAGAAGGGAGCTGCGATTGAGCAGTTTGAAAACCTTGCACATATGAAGGATGCAGGTGGATTTAGAAATGATGCTCTCTATGAACTGGCAAGAATAGGTTATGAATCGAATAATGTACAACTTGGTGATAGCATTGTCCAGGTTTTGAAGAGGACTGATAGAAAACGGAAGGCACTGCTTCTTAAAGGGAATAGTCGTTTTGAGAAGGAACAATACCAGGAGGCGGTAGAGATCTACAGGGAGATTATCAGAGAAGAGAAGGATGAAGAGAATAGTAATGCGATCTATAGACTTGCATCATCCCTCTTTAAGATTGAGAATTATGAAAATGCAGAAGAATATTTCAATGTTTATTTGACAACTTATCCCAATGGTGAGTACAGAAAGGAGGCAATGCTCCTTTTCGCTGAATGTGGATATAAACTACAGAAATGGGAAGCTGCTCTTGCACGTTATAGGAATGTGAGAAGCCAGTTTCCAGGAACTAAAGAAGCAAAACTCGCTATGATGGGAGAGGGATGGACACTTTCAAAACTGGGTAGGGATGCCGAAGCATACGCTGTTCTAAAGGAGGTCGAAGGGGCTGAGGGAGAGAAAAAGGACTGGCTTACGTTGGGGGATGCAGCTTTTAATGCTGGTAAATTCGATGTAGCAGTTCTAAATTACCAGAAGGCTGCGAGAGAGAAGAAGACTCGTGAAATTGGACTACTAAAGCTCGGTAATACTTACAACAGGATTAGAAAGCGATGGGATGCTGTCAGAACCTACGATGAATTAATAAAAGATTTCCCTTTAGGTGATTTAGCGGATGATGCATATTTCAGAAAAGGTGAGGTATTGAGGAAACTCGGGGATTATAAAGGATCTGTTCTTACTATGGAATCCTTGAGAAAGTTATACCCTTCAAGTGAGTATATAGGTAGAAGCTATACACTTTCTGGGGACAATTATTTTGACAGTGGTGATTTTGATAATGCAAGGATACATTATCAGAAGGTTATAGACATGCTTAGACTACCTGAAGATACGTCTGCAGTTCTGCCCATCAATGGTATTATGAAATGCATTCAGAGAAAGGACGGTGTGAAAAGGGCAACTGAATTCGCAGATACATACATTGATAGATTTAAAGGAACCTATCTTTCAGAGAGGATCAGGATGCTAAAAGCAGATATGTTTTACTATTCAGGGGAAATAAAGAAGGCAGAAGAGGAGTATGGTAAGGTTGAGAATAGAAAATTAAAACCTGAAGCACTTTACTATCAGGCACGATCTCTTCAATTGTTGAAGAAAAGTAAGGATGCAGAGGAGAAATTGCGTGAGATAATAAATGATTTTCCGAAAAGTAGACTGGTCTTAAAGACAATACTTCTTCTGGGGAAGGTACTTTTCGAACAGAGGAAGTACTCTGAGAGTTTAGAGTTCTTGGAGAAAACAGGAAAGCCAAAAACTGCAGAGGATTTCGAAATCCTCTACATAAAAGGCGAAGTTTACATAAAACTGAACCATAAAAAAAAGGCTATAGCCACATTTCAGGAAATAAAGAATATGACAACAGGCATGTGGAAAGGAAAGGCACTACTCCGCCTTGGAGACATAATGTTTAACGATGGGAGGCTGAATGATGCTCTTTCCTTTTATGAAGAGGCAGAAAAAACAGGGAGAAGTGAGATTATCCCTGAAGCATATTATATGAAAGGTAAGGTTCTTGAAAAACAAGGAAATGATAGTGAAGCACTCAAAACATTTTTGAAGATAAAGTATAATCTTACTGATTCCCCTTTCACTACAAAGGCAATATTTGAAGCTGCGGAGATTGCATTGAGGACCGGGAAGGAACAGGATGCATTGAGTCTTTACAAAGAGGTAATAGAAAGGAATGATGATAAAACGCTTACTGTCCTTGCAAAGGATAGGCTTAAGACTATTAATCCTTAATCTCCTGATATTTCCTTTAATTCTAAATTCACAGGAAAAGGGAGAGGGACTAGAGCTTCCAAAAGTTGTAATTTATGGGAAATATTTTGGGAAAATGCAATTTAGTCCAAAGAAGGATTTCTATACATACCTTAACACAGGAAATCTTTTCCCTCTTGCAAGGATTATTTCACCAGAGATCCGTTTCCCTCCTCATAGAAAACTGCCAGGAGATGCTCAGAGAATAACAGATTACTGGGTTCTTCTAGATGCTGGTGCAGGAAACTGGTGGGCTGATAAGGTATTTCTTGATTGCGGACTGAGAAATCCTTCAGGGCTTCTCTCTGTCCAGTTAAAAGATTTTAGAAGAAAGGGTTGGGCAGAGGACCATTCAGAAAATAGTAATTTCTTAGAGATTAAAGGGGTCTTGAACCAAGAAAATTATTACATATCAGGAAATATCTTTTATGATTATGAAAAAATTACCAAAGGCTCGAATTCCCCATACGATACTGTTACGACTCACGGTGGTGGGATAGATTTACTATCAAGATTTGATTTTGACCCTGTTACTCTATTTCTTTCTGGGGAGTTTTCTATGAATAATTTTTTGGACCGTTGGTTTGGAGTTCCTATAGAGACTCCTGAGACGATAAAAGAGAATATATATGCAGCCTCCATGGGCTATAATAATCCACTTGAAGATTTAGGGATTTACGCAACCATAAATGTTGTTGGTGCGAGGAGACAGGGTGTTTCCAGTGGTAAAGATAACTCTCTGACAGTTACATCTGCGGACCTCCTTCTCAAGAAGACTTTTAATAATTTGTTCACTATCTCCTCTGGAGTAAGAATGTTTTTCGAAGAAGACGAATTCAGTGCAGCACCACTTTTTTCATTAAATGCGTCGATTCCTGGTATCAGAATGTATCCATTTGCAACATATTTTAGGAGAGACAGAATAAATACTATGACAGATATGGATGATAGATATCCCTTCGTTGCGGATCCAAGAAACTATACAATACTCAGGGAAGAAAATGCTTCTGTTGGTTTTGAAGGAATACTGCTAAAAATTTCATACAGTTTTTCGTACAGTCATATAGAGTTTAAAAATTATCCTCATATGTCTAATCCTTACCAGGTTAGTTTCACGAAAGCGAAGAAAGATGAGGTGAAAGCTGACATAAATGCAGATTTAGGTAATTTCAGTTTTAACTCCACTGGAAACCACACTCTTCATGATAAAATTCCATATGAGCCAGTAGCAGAGTTTGAATTGAAAACGAGATATAAAGTTTTTTACCCAACTGTTCTCTTTGTTGGGCTTAATGGTTCGTTAGGCATTGAGAAAGCTGGTGAAAATGTAAATTTGGTGTTACTCAGCGCAGGTATTGAGAGAGAGGTTCTCAACAACCTTGTTCTGAGTTTTGAGGTGGAGAATATTCTTGACCAGAGATATGAAATATGGGAAGAATATACAGAAGGTGGAATACAGTTTTTTCTTTCATTTAAGTACAAAGCTGTTAAGTAACGGAGAGTGAATGAAAGTATCTGAAGCAAACCACAGAGGACACAGAGGAAAAAGCAGTATTTTTTATTCTACAAGGGAATATCCTTTTAAGGATATAACTGAGAAAATAATTGTATCAGCTATAGAGGTTCATTCGACATTGGGACCCGGATTACTGGAAAGTGTTTATGAAAATGCTTTAGCTTACGAATTTGAACTGCGGAATATTGAATTTGAAAGACAAAAGGAAATAAATCTCCAATATAAAGGAAAAGATGTTGGTTTGCATCGAATAGATTTTTTAATAGAGAATGAAGTGATTTTAGAATTAAAAGCAACAGATGGAATAAGCAAGATTATGGAATAAGGAGATTAATATTGTAGGAGAACTCGGAGAATGTAATTATATGATAAATAAAACATTATTTCTCTGTGTTCTCTGTGGTTTTAAGAAAGAGGAGGGAAGATGAGTTTAATGGCAATGCTGATTAAAGGCGGGTATCTAATGATTGCCCTTGCATTATGTTCCTTTATAGGGGTTATCATTATTGTGGAGAGATTTATGTTCTATAGAAGGGTAAAAACGGACAGTGTAATGTTTCTCTCTAATTTGAGAAATTCTATTGGTAGTGGTATTGAAGTGGCACTGCAAGAATGTAGAAAAACCCGGGGTATTATTCCTGATATCGTAGCTTCAGGATTAGAATATTTTGAAAGAGGGGAAGAGGCAATGAGAAGGATTATGGAGGCAAGAGCACAGAGGAGGTTACATGAGGCGGAGAAACATCTGGGTGTACTTGCAACAATCGTGGGGATCGCTCCTCTTATTGGATTTCTCGGAACCGTTATCGGAATGATTAAAGCTTTTATGAAGATAGAGTTTCTCGGGGGAAATGTGAATGCAAGTGTTCTTGCTGGTGGGATATGGGAAGCACTAATTACAACCGCTGCAGGTCTCTCGGTTGGAATTGTTGTATACGTCTTCTATAACCACTTTGTTGGGAGGGTTGAGACCCTTTCAAAGGAAATTGTTGAGGTATCGGAGGAGGCTTTGAATATATATCATACAACACGGAGAGAAGGATGAAGATAAAGACTCGGCATAAAAGGATGACTGCACTTAATCCTATTTCCATTGCTGATATAGTTCTTCTCCTAATCATCTTTTTTCTCCTTACCTCTACATTTGTGATCCAACAGGGAATAAGGGTTAAGCTTCCAAAAGCGTTTTCAGAAGAATCCGCTCCTTCAGATAGGATCACGATAACACTGACAAAAGAAGGACAACTTTTCCTGGGAGATGAACCTGTTGGATTGGATAACCTTGAGATTCTTTTAAAGGAAGGAATCAAGGAGTTAGGAAATCCTCTTGTTGTTATAAGAGCAGATAGGTCAATCATAATAGAAAAGGCTGTTCGTGTAATGGATATTGCCCGAGAGGCTGGTGCTACAAGACTTCTTATTGCAACAGAGCAAATTGAACGATAAGGTCTTGTCAGAAAGTTAGAAATTTGAAAATAGGAAAATCCGAAAATAAAAAAAGGGTTGTTGAGTGAATTTCCCAATTTCCTATTTTCGCATATTTGCATTCAATTAAACAACTGTGAGGTAAAAATGGCAATAAAAAAGGGAATTATATATTCTGTACTGTTTCATCTTTTTCTCATATTGATCTTCTCGATTGTAACCTGTGACCTTAATGTCACTCCTCCTGAACCGATTGAATTAGGTATAAGTATGGGTTTAGAGGAGGGCATTTATGAAGAACCAGGTATGAATGCAGCAGGAACTCCAGATGAGGGAAGTATTGTTCCTGTTGATATGATAGAAACAACAGCACCACCGATTGAAGGTGAAGAAACGCTGGTTAAAAAAGATGAAATATTGAATGAAGGGGTGGTCGATACCTTCTTACGAGAGGTGGAAGAAACTGGGAAACATCTTGAACCAAAGGTTTCATCTATTGGTGAGGAGAGTCTCGGTGTTGGTGGAAAGGAAGGGATGCCGTTTTCTATCACTGGCGCGCTATCAACAAGGAAGATTTTAACGAGGGTTATACCTTTATATCCAGCAGGTTACGAGGAAAGGACAAAGGTTGAGGTGAGGCTTACCGTTGCACCTGGAGGTGAAGTAACGAAGTTATTACTCTTGAAAACAGGTGGAGCAGTATTTGACCGAATTACGCTTGAAGCATTGAGGGAATGGAGATTCGAACCACTGCCCCCAAATACAGAACAGGTGGATCAGGAAGGAACCATCACATTCTTCTACGAATTACAGTAGGGATGATTTTAATGACGAAATCCGAAACCCCAATGACGAAGAGATGACGAAACCCGAAAAAGCAACAGGATTCATGTAATCAGAGATCTCCTAAATATTGGGAGATCTAATTTTTACTTGACTGTAAATACTCAGTAAACCCCGTCATTGCGAGCGAACGAAGTGAGCGTGGCAATCTCATACTGACAGAAAGCGAATATGAGATTGCTTCGGTAGAAATTATGAAAAAATACTCGCAATGACAGCCTTCCG